>Ga0208895_1000611_pt1 | contig 16338 bp, 2 predicted proteins | sample ETNtaG_10_FD_185765 | JGI IMG/M metagenome (GOLD analysis project Ga0208895, IMG submission 185765) | Marine microbial and viral communities from oxygen minimum zone, Eastern Pacific Ocean - ETNP201302SV82 (SPAdes) (version 2) | ecosystem: Environmental > Aquatic > Marine > Oceanic ... | reverse complement strand
GGGAAAACTCGTCGGGTGGTATTTTTTGTCCATTAACTACGCCAATGGCGGTAGCTGGATCCACGCGACCAAAAAGCTGATCAATAATGTTGGCACCGCCAACAAGGCCACCAATGGAAATACTCAGGATGAAAAGGATGAGTATTGCCCATAAAAAAATATGCATCCGGTTGCGCATAGTGGTCATTAATGCCATTTGTGATACTCTATTCGTTTTATTAAAATTGGGTGCGAATTTAGATAACCCTGCTTGTGGAAGCAATGAACATCAGTGGCGATTCAGTCGACACTAAAAAAGTAAATTTATAATTATGGGGCCAGGTATGAAATCGGATTTGAAGCAATTTAATCATAATTTGATTCATTGCACGACCTGCCCCAGACTGGTGGAATTCAGAACTCACATTGCTGCAGAAAAACGTAAACAGTTCAGGGATTGGGATTATTGGGGTAAACCGGTACCCGGTTACGGCGATCCCAAGGCGGAAATAATAATCGTTGGTCTGGCGCCAGCTGCCCATGGAGGGAATCGAACCGGCCGCGTATTTACCGGTGATAAATCAGCGGATTTTCTGATGATGTGTATGCATGAAGTGGGTATGGCAAATCAGCCCAACTCTGACCACAGGGATGACGGCCTGGTGTTGAACAATTGTTATATGACCCCTGCCCTCAAATGTGTTCCGCCGCAGGATAAACCGAGAGCCGATGAATTGCGAAATTGTTTTTCGTATTTTGAGACTGAAATAGCTTTGCTTACCAATGCAAATTGTATGTTGGCCTTAGGTAAGATAGCATTTGATGCCTGCCTTCGTTTCTGGCGTCGTTCATACGAATTGAAAGTGAAGGACCATCCATTTATGCACCATGCCATTTACGAATTACCCAATGGGTTTCATTTGATTGGTAGTTATCATCCCAGTCCGCGTAATGTAAATACGGGCCGGTTGTCGAAAGGGATGATGATCGATTTATTGAATGATGTGAAAAATCGCAGCTGATTAAGCAAAGTTATAATAATTAATTATGTGCGGTAGATCATGGATTTATTGCATCATGCCATGTAAATTGGCCTTAACTGTGCGTAATTGTAAAGGGACAGTTGGGTGTTTAATTGAGGATGTCAGTCTAAATTTTAACTAACAGATGAGAATAATATGGTAAGGGTGCTTGCAGTTTTATTATTGGTTACAAATATTTTTGCGCAGGAAGGTGATATATTTGATACGCCAACTGAACAGGAAACAATCCAGCTGGAGAGTACCATACCAAGTACGGCTCCTGTTGCTGTGGTTGAAGCCTTTAAAGTCGTTGCCCGTGAACGGAAAAGGCCTGGGGCTAAGAAACAGTATAGTAAAATGCGGTTAAATCCTGTTGATGCAACAGCCCAGCAAAAACTGAACCAGAAAGTTGATCTTTTATTAGTTGCGGCAATCGGCGATACTCTTGCGCTGGACGCCCGTAAATCCCACGACGACAATCAGGATAAGATATCCTTTAAATGGGCCTCTATGAGTGGGATGGATTTCGAGCAGCAGAATGAAACAGCTATTGGATTTCGCATTCCGGAGGTGACGATCGAACAGATATTTTTGTTCAAGCTAACTTTAAATGACGGTCGGTACAACACCAACTACCTCGTTGGCATAAAAGCAAAACCAGCTCAAACGGTTTCCTACAGAGGTCTCCAACATCAGGTGGCGCAAAGTGGTGAAAAGGTGCAGATATCGGCCATTGCACTTGGTGCCATCCGCAACAAGGATCTATCCTACCTTTGGCGCGCACCGGATGGAATCGCACTTTCTTCAAATACAGAACCTGATATATCATTCAAGGTGCCTACTACAGATACGGATTCCCATTATATCCTGTTTTTAGCTGTTAGCGGACCAAAGGGTGATGTTATGGATCGGGACTCGGTTCGGGTAACCGTAAAAAGTAAATCCAAGAACAAAAAAGCTATCATACAGGGTCTAAATACGAAATCACTGCCAGCTGCAAGGGTGGCGCAAATTAATCAATTCCTACAAAGTACCATTGAACAGGGGGGATACATTGATGTTCTGGATCCCGAATTGTATGCTTCGCTGGCGACTTCGCCAAAAAATTATTTTTATCCCGGTGGCTACCAAAAACCGGCAAAATCACCTTATGAACCGGTTTTCAGTGTGCGCTGCAATTCTCTCGCTGATGCTACTGAGAACAGCCTGGCTGTTGGAGGAACAGATGTAATTGCATGGGATTTTAAGAAAAACGACGTCCTGAAATTGAATTATTATTCTGTGTTTAATACAGCCAGCGGAGAGCCATCCAAGGAAACACTACAGAGTGCGGTCGTACCGCTTAAAATGGCTGATCGGATCAACCTGTCTACCACCATTGTATTGGATGATCAGGGTGCTCCAATTGGTATGACTGATATCCGGCCTGCGGTAGAAAATGCACTGCAGGAATTGTTTTCTGGTAAAAAAGCGAAACCAAAGCAGGATGACAAAAAAGGATCCCAGGGCCTGAAGGCCAGGATCCAGCAAAGTATTAGTGACACCATAGAATTTTATAAATCACACCCGGAAGTAGTGGCGGTTACCGCCCTTATTGTCGGGGGATTAACTATTGCGATTTTTGGAGGGGATAAAGACTTGGGCATGCCGCCCGATTTTCCCTTTGGAGAATAATTATCGTTTATAGAAGACGATATTGAATTAAGGTTAAAAAACAGATCAACAGATTAATTAAGGAGTAGTACCATGAAAAACTACATTCTTGCACTAATGTTAATACCTTTGCTGTTGCACGGGCAGAAATTCCGTGACAGTGAGGTAAAATTTACAAAAGACGGAGTAGGTAAACGTGCCAGTAAAACTGCCGTGATGGAAAGAGTCCCAAGGCTCCTTTCCTATCAAGGATTTCTGACAGTTGGAAATGCTGGTCCCGTTAGTGATGGCCAGTATACGGTTGATTTTCGTCTTTTTGGTGAGGAAGAAGGTGGCTCAGAATTCTGGAGCGAAACACATCTGGTGACCATTTCCGATGGTCTCGTTTCGGCTCTTTTGGGTTCCAATGGTTTTCCCATTGAAATTGTGCCGATGAATTCCTATCTGGAAATTGAAATTGATGGCAATGTTCTTTCGCCCCGACAACAGATTACATCTGTACTGTATTCAGTATTGTCGGATAGTACGAATTTTGCTAAAGGTTATACCAAGACAGCTGATCTTTCTGAAGTTGCCCATAGTGGGGAGTACGTTGATCTGTTAAACACTCCTGACCTCACTCCATTCGCAACAAAAGATACGCTCAGTAATTTTGCTACAATGGACACTTTGTTTAATAATTTTACATTGTCCTCGCAATTATCTGTCGTTGCTCTTAGCAATAATTATTATGATTTAGATAGTTTACCCAACTTGGAGAACTATGCCGTGACGGACACATTAAGTTACTATGCCACTCTGGATAGTCTTGGTTACTATGTTACGGAAGATTCCCTATTACAATATATTGGCACTACGATTCAGCCTTTTGATACAGCGCTATATCAAATCGCTGAACTTCGTGAAAGCAATTTTGAAGGAGGAGAACTTATTATTTATGATGGTACTCTACTTACATGGGTTGCGGAAGGTGGTGCTGAGGCTCGTAGTACCCTGGGTCTTGGAGATATGTCGATTCAGGAACCTGACAGTGTAGATATTACTGGCGGTACGATCGTTGGTATTGATCCTATTGCAGTAGAATCAGGTGGGACCGGTGCGTCTAATGCGGCAGAAGCTCGGACGAATCTCGACGCACAGCAGCATTCTGATCGTTTGGATCGAATCGGCAGTTTAGACCATAATAATATTGATAATCAGATTATTATGAGCATCGGGGGTGGGATTGACCAATGGAACATAGTTATTGCTGAAACAGCACGGGTTGAACTTGGCCTTAAGATTGGCACAAGTGATGAAGCCGGCGATGTTCAAGCCTACAGCGATGCGCTGCAGAGTTATTCTGATGGTGATCCAATTCCGGCTGATAGAGTTGAGTACGGGCAATATTTTATTGATACTACTGGCGTAAGGGGTCAGTTTTGGTCAGCGGATGGTGATGAAGCTGGTATTTGGAGAACCTACAGTATGCAGTTTAATAATTTTGATAATCAGGGTAACCTCAAAGACACAATTAGCATAAGGACGGGTGACGAAACTGGTGATATTGTTGAACTTGAATCTGGATATAATAAAGGTGAGTCCGTTGTAATGCTACCAGAGGTGGATGGCTCCTCGTTACGCGGGCTGAATGCCGAGCAAATCAATATTACAAGAGAATATCCCGGTCCTGTTAGCAACGAAGAGTTTATCTTACTACAAGACCTTCGAAGTGTAGTTGATCCCGATGATGATAGACTTACCTATGGGAATCTCCAAGAGCAATTGGATTTAAAAGCGCGTAGTGGACAGAATTCAGATATTAATGAACTTACAGGCCTGGAAGTTCCGCTGACGGTAAGTCAGGGTGGGACCGGTGCGTCTACTGCGGAAGACGCCCGAACGAATCTTGATGTACAGCAACATAACGAGCATCTGGATGACCTATCTGATGGTCAATTGAGTGCAACCGCGGTTGAATTTAATCAATATTTTATTAATGATGCTGGGGATCCAGGTCAAATGTGGACATCACGAGGTACTGATCCGCTTGGGGGTGGACCTCGAGGCCATTGGGTTAATGGTGGTGACATTTCCCGTGTGTACACGGAGGAAGACAAGGGCTTATTTATAGGCGGTGATGGTATTTTAGAAGTTATTGAAGGTGAAGTATTCATAACAGTTGATGCTGGTACGGATGTCAATCAAATTCCACAGCTAGTATCAAATCCTGATGGCGGCGGTGGCGGATCATTGCCGGAGGTGGACGGATCTCAGGTATATGGGCTTGATGCTACGCAAATCAACTCTACAAAAACGGGGGATGGGGTACCTGTTACTCCTGGTCCAGTAAGCAATGAACAATTTGATTTATTGAGCGATCTCCGAACAACTGAAGATGGCGATCATCCTGTAGAGGATTACACTTTTGGACCTATCCAGGGTCAATTTGATAACAAACAGCAACAAAGTGATGTGCTGGATGATATTGTTGATGCTACCGAAGCAAATGTTGCTGAATATGATCTATTGATTTATAAAACAAATGAAGATGATGGAAGCTGGGAATTATTGAAAGGTGATGATGAAGTACATAAAGTTACTGCCACTAGAGTTGAACATGGTGATTTCTTTATCAGTGATGCAGGTAATGCTGGACAGCTCTGGATGTCTGATGGAAGTGAAGATGGTAAATGGGCAACTGCGGGTCAATATTTGATAACTGATGCTGCAGAAGTTACTTTAGATGTAAATGTTGGTACAACAGCAAATCAGGTTGTTGCTTTAAATGCAGAAGCTAAGCTACCTGCCGTTGATGCTTCCTTATTAGTGGGTTTGACAGCGGAACAGATAAACGTTGTTGGTGGTGAGCCAAGCGTTACTAACGAGGAATTTAATGCCTTGGGTGATTTGCGACTAGAGTCAACAGATGAGACGGAAGCTGAAGATAATTGGCGCCTAACCTATGGTATTGTCCAAGATCAGTTAGACGATAAACAAAATGGAAACGCGAATCTAGATGACTTGGCAGATGGAGAATTGACGTACAATAAGGTGGAGTTTGGTGAATTTTTTATAAAGCAAGCAGGAGACGATGAAAAAGTGTGGACATGGGTCGGTACGGAAGCTGAAGGTGTTGGTAGTTGGATTTTGCCGCCGGGAGCCCAGCGACTGAATTCCCTGATGGATGCCAGTACGATGCCTCTAACTGGGGATGAATCGAGTGATAATGTTTTTATTGGAGAAGGATCAGGACATACTATTGATATTGGCGGTGGCAATGGCAATCTTAACACAGCCCTTGGGCGAAATGCGCTTGCATCTTTGCAAGAGGGTAATATCAATGTAGCTATTGGTAAAGATGCTGGTCAAAATATTGTGGATGGTAATGGTAATATACTTATTGGATTTAACGCAGGTAAAGACCTTGGACCAAATGAAAGTAATAAGCTGATAATTAATAATAATAATACAGCTGATGGGGTTTTATATCCATTAATTGAGGGTGATTTCGAAACGGGAGAAGTGTTGATTAAAAATTCCTTGTATGCCACGAATAGCCTGCATTTGGGATCAAGTGCCGATAATAAATTCACAATCGAACAAACCGAAGGGGATATTACTATTAAAAGTGAGGGGGATGAGAAAAAAATCAGTTTTGTGGTCAATGGAGACGATGATTTGTTAACCATGGATTATGATGGAGTAATAAAGCTTTCTGGTGAGACTAAGATAGCATCTGATGAGACTAATGATACCTATATAAATATTGATGGTGGTGGTGCTAATTTGAATTTAACTGGTCAAGAAGACGTTGTTGTTAATGCTGCGGAAGAATTTAGGCTTAATGGGAATAACATTTCCCTTACTGGGGCTGAAATTATTTCCATCACAAATGCATCAGGGCAGGGCAACAAAATCAGTTTTGTGGTCAATGATGGGACTGAGTTATTAAAAATGGAAAGTGATGAAATGATAAAGCTTGTTGGCACAACAAAAATAGCAGCTGATGATAATTCTGAGTCATACATTAATGCGACTGATAGTGGCCAAATGCTGAATGTAAAAGGTAAAGAAAAGGTCCTTGTCCATGCAGTAGATGAAAACGTCGGTGTCATCCAGTTATTAGCTAAGGATAGCGTGAATCTGACTGCTGATAATATAGTGTTTACAGCGGAAAATGAATTCGTTGTGAGCAACAATATGCGCGTTGGTGGAAATTTTCGTATCAGTAATGATGATGAATCTGCTGAAATGTTAATCTCTTACGATGGAAATGATGATTTTACCTTTGCGAACACAAAGGTCGATAAAGATGTTATTTTCCAAGTCGAAAGCGGGAATGTGATGCGCTTGGATGGTACAGAGCAAGCATTGCAAATGACTGATAACCGTCAAATCCAGTTCAGAAATAATAGCAATTATATCTCCAGTTCTGCAACGAGTGTCCTGGATATTGTTGCGCCTTCATTGAATATTAATGCAGCAACCTTGACGAATGTGAGCGGTGATCTATTGGTTGGTGATTCACTAATGGTTGGTGCAACTCCTAATCATTTTTCTATCACACAAGAGGTCGGAGGAGACGTTTTCCTAATGAATAATCGAGTGGGTAAAGACGTAACTATTGGTGTTTACCGAGGGGGTCCAACTCGCGATGAAGTATTGACAATTGACGGATTGACAGGTCACCTGACCGTAAGTAAAAAAGTGGATATTCAAAATGATGTAATTGCAGGCACGAACTCTGAATTACGATTTGTAAATACTGGTTTGCAGGCCAATGATATAATAGCGGAAATTATTTCGACTGAATCAGCAACAGAATTTACCAAAGTCACGATGAAAAAGGCAGATCACAACGGCGCTGAGCAAGGAATTATATCATTTAATGCACGCATCAATGATGGTGATTATAAGTTTATGGAGATTAACACCAAGTATGATGATCCACTTAATGATACTACAATTACAGTATATAAAGACTTCGAAGTACTAGGTAGATTATATACGAATTCAACAGCATTTGCCACGTCTATTACTCCTGCAGTTGCTGGCCAGGCTACAATTGGTGAAGCAACACTGCCCTGGGGAGACCTTTATCTTTACGACGGCAATCTAACACCAGATGAAAGTGCCCACATCTATTTCCAGAATGAAGGTGAGGTGGGTGCCCCGGATGTAACAATATCCCACGATCCTGGATTAGGTATTCGTCTCAAGGATGATAAGCAAATGCAGTTCAAGAGCGCAAATACCTATATCTATGGATCAGGAACGAATCCGGACGAGATATTAAACCTGATTGCGCCAACCTTGACAATGGATAAGGCAGACGGGACAGATATACAGGTTAATGTAGAAGGTAATCTAAATCCTACAACCCTAATTATTGGTGCAGATAACAATGAGTTTACTATCAAAGAAAATTCATCAGTAGTGGATGAGATTTTGATTACCAGTGCCATATCAAATAAGGATGTAGTTTTTAGTACTAACATGGGCGGGACGGCAAATACAGAAGTCATGCGTATTGTTGGTGCGAATGCATCCCTACGGATGGAAGGCGATCAGATGGTCGAATTCAATAATGCTAATGCATATATCCATAGCAGTGCAACAGACCAATTGGATCTGGCTGGTAATGAAATAGTGCTGAAAACTCAATCGGGTGTTGCAACTATAGCTAAAGTTGAAGGAACCTTAAAGGCGAATGTTGGCCTAACACTATACGAAGGCGCCATTGACGAATTCAAAATTTATGAATCTGCTACCGAAGACGATTATATTATTAAGAATGAAACCATAGCAAAAGATGTTGTTTTTGTAGCTGATAAATCAATGGGTGAGCTTGATGAAGAGGTTATGCGTGTTGTAGGGGCCGATGTTTCATTACGGATGACAGGTGAAAATCCTGTACAATTTTCAAATGCAGATCACTATATCAAAGTTGATGTTGATGGGGACCTAACGCCTTTGAACATCGTAGCTCAAGGAACGAATAGCATTATCAAAATTGGAAAAGATGGTGGTGATGCTGAGAATACTGATAGTATTGCTGTGGTAGGTGATAAAGTTCAGGTACGAGCTGATAATTTCAGTGTGAAGGCTGATAACAGATTTTGGTTTGAGACTGATGATATAACGATGATGCCGCTGACCTCTGATGAAGCACCCGCTTTAATATTATTGAGTTCTAAACCCTCCGTTGAAAATTTGCCAGCAGAATTAGTATTTGAACGGAATGCAGGTGCCGGGTTTGACTTTGAAGTTATAGGTAAGATCGTTGGAAAAGGCCAACCAAATCCCGCGGGCGATCCTACACACGAGTTTTCCAGCATTTTGTTTTCAAGTCCTCAAGTAGATGTGAGCGATGTTGATGGTTTGCAAGGCGCAATCTATTTTAAAACAGATGGGACCACAATAGATCCTTCTTTTGATGACAAATTGATGGATATCAACGGTACAACAAGAAACACTGTTACCATAAGAGGAGACTTGGATGTTGATGGTGCTATTTCCATGAATGGAGCTGCATTTACAGCGCCAATCACTTCTGATGCACGGGGTATTCAGTCAATTGGTACCCAGGGTGCAGGTGAATGGAAGGCCTTGCATCTCTGGGATGATGGGGGTACGGCTAGAATAACTTTCGGCAGTGGTACAGATGATGTACCTGTTGCTGGGGATATTGAATTAGTGCATGATCCTGCAACTGCTAGTTTAACATTATCTGGGACTGGTGCGAATGATCCTCATCGATTACAATTTCGTGATGCTACTACTTATATCTATAGTTCCGGTGCAAGTATCCTAGACATTGTTGCGCCGACATTAAATATTGATAGTGAAACTGCTTTTACCAGTGCGACATCAGCCGTAGACGCTTTAACGGGCGCATTAAAGGTAACTGGCGGTATCTCGACGCAAGAGAATCTCTATGTTGGTGGAGCTGCAACTGTCAATGGTGTATTTACAGTGGGAGCGGGTGGTGATGAATTTTCCATCACTGAAAGTTCGGATGATATAACTATAGATAATTCTATATCCGATAAGGATATCATTTTTACTGTAAATGATAATACGGTGGCTGATCAGGAAGTATTACGTCTTGTGGGAGCAGATGTATCGCTCAAAATGACAAGTACTAATCCGCTTCAATTCAATGCCGCTGCCAATTCAATCAGTGGAACAGATGCAACTACATTGACTATTACAAGTCCCACTCTAAAGCTGAATGGGACGACGAAAACAACTGTAGTAGATGAGCTTGAGTTATTGGATAGCCTGATTTTTGGTGAAAGCGCTTCTGAAGCCAATGAATTTACTATAGCAGAAGATGGCGTAACCGGGAATTACGTCATTAATAATGAAGTGAGTAATGCGGATATTATTCTTAAAGCAAAAATTGGGGCAACTGGTACGGAAGTGGCCCGTGTAGTTGGAGCTACCGGTTCATTGCAAATGACAGATGCACAGCAACTTGAGTTTGATGTGGCTACCAATTTTATCAATACGACCGGTGGCAGTCAATTGAATATTAAATCTGATGGTACACTGGCTATAGATGCAAATGCATTATCTGTATCCAATGGTACTAATGATGCTATGGCAATCACGAAAAATATCTCAACGGAGACACTTACATCTTCAACCACCCTAAATCCCGTACTAAAAATTCAAAACGCAACGGATGATGCTTTTGGTGGGCTTCTGGAGTTTAATAAATCAGCAAATGAAGAAGCAAATGGCGTGATAGGCACGATAAAAGGTACCGATGCGGATGCAGAATACTCGAAGATTGATTTGATAAGTAAGGATGTATCTGCACCTACTGCTCAGATTGGCGCAATGTCTTTTTCTGTTGTGCAAGGTGCAGGAAGCTATACCCAGGTCATGGATATTAACAAAGATCTGGCTAATACAGTTTCAATTGGTACAGAGCTTGCACCATCGAACTTGAAAGTATGGGGGAATTTGCTGGCCACATCGACTGCTTATTCCGATGATATTTTACCTGGGACAAGAGGTGAACAAGATGTTGGTGCAGATGGAACTGAGTGGGGAAACGTCTGGCTCGCTGAAGATGGTGTAGTAAGTTTTGGTGGAGAAAACGCAGAGATCGATTCGGATGATGATGATGTTGAATTATCACACGTTCAACCCAGCGGCGCAAGTTACGAGGGTCTATTATTGAATGGCATCAACAAGTTGTTCTTTGAAGATTATGATGAAAACACTGGCTTGGATCAATACATTGGCAGTAAAACTGCTACTGCGGGAATTACGGTAATTGCTGCACCAGCAGAAATAGAGATTGATGGCGGTGTGCTGGTGGATGTTGACGGAGGGTCAGTGACTATTGATGCAACTGGTGCTGGTGCCTTCAAGTTGAACCTATCATCAGCAGGTACGGGATCAGATGCAGTAGATATTAACGCAACGGCGGGAGGTTTGGATATAGATGCATTAAATACCTCGGATATTTCGGTCACGGCTGCTGATCAGACGTTAACCTTAGCAACAACTGGTGCTGGTACCTCAAAGTTGATCCTGTCATCAGCAGGTACTGGTACAGATGCGGTAGATATTAACGCAACGGCGGGAGGTTTGGATATAGATGCATTAAATACCTCGGATATTTCGGTCACGGCTGCTGATCAGACGTTAACCTTAGCAGCAGCTGGTGCTGGTGCTTCAAAGTTGATCTTATCATCAGCAGGTACTGGTACAGATGCGGTAGATATTAACGCAACGGCGGGAGGTCTGGATATAGATGCATTAAATACATCGGAGATATCGGTTACGGCTGATGCCCAGACATTAACCTTAGCAGCAGCTGGTGCTGGTGCCTCAAAGTTGATCATGTCATCAGCAGGTACGGGAGCAGATGCGATAGTAATCAACGCAACTGCTGGTGGTATTGATATTACAGCGGCCGGTGATGCAGATGGTGAAGATCTCGATATCACGGCTACTGGAGTAACAACTGAAGTACGCTTAGCATCGGCAAGTACAGTAGCTGATGCAATTAAATTGGGAACCAGCGCAGGCGGCATACTGGTTGAATCGGCGGGTGAGATAGCAAATGCGATCAAACTACACGCCACTACAGGTACGGCCCAAACAATAGTAGTAGAGAATACTGCTGGCGATGGCGCTGGTGCAATTGCGTTAACAGCAACTGCAGGTGGCGTTGATATCAATGGTGCTACAGGTGTAACTATTGATGGAACAGGGATTTCTATTGATGGAACAACAGCTTCCAATTTTACTACTACTGGTGCAGGTACGAACCTGACACTTGAAGCCACAGGCGGTGGGACACAGCAACTCATAATGGCCTCAGCTGGGACTGATGGGGAAGCAATAAACATTGATGCCAGCGCAGGCGGTATTGATATAGATGCCGCTGGTGATATAACGATGAATGCGGCTAACATCACCATTACACCCGCGACAATGACAACAAATGTTGGTGCAGTAACTGTTCAGGGTGTTGAGGCTGCGGGCGCCGAGTTCAAAATCTTCGCTGATGGAGGCACAGAAAATAACGATAAATGGCAGGTCGCAGTAGGTGCTGATGACGGAATAATGAAGATTGGTAGCTTTGATGGAGCAACTTATGTTGACCGATTAACTATCAATAGTACTGGTGTAGTAACCTCTCCAGGTGGATTTGCTGGTGATATGGCCTCAGATGACCTTACAGCTACAACTGATATGACAATCGGGTCTTCAAGCAATACAGCTAATGCGGTTCTAATACAAGCTGATGGAGTTGGAACTGGTACTGATGCCGTAATAACGATAAAAAATGCCCAAGGATCATCCAATACCGGAGCAGCGGAATCTATTCAGATTACCTCAAACGATGGTGGTATAGAATTATTATCTGGCGATGGAACAGCTCCCAATTCGCAAATTTATTTGCATGCGAATGGAGGTACAGGTGAATTGATTAAAATTCATTCTGACCTAGGTACTGGAGCGGGTTCAATTGAATTAACTTCAGATGATGGCGGTGTAGATCTAAATGCAGGGACTGCCTTTACAATTGATGGTGTTGCTGCGTCAAATATTACGACAACTACTGGTGATTTAACTGTTGGAGGAGCTTCACAAGGAGGAGCCGTTACAATCCAGAGCGCAGAAGCAGATGCTGCCGCACTCTATTTAAATGCATCAAATGTAGCAGGTGGTATTGATATTGATGTTGGATCAGCTGGCCTGGCAATGGATGTCACAGGAGGAGGGTATTCAATTGATGGTGGTGCTGCATCGAATATAACAACTTCAGCGGGTGATTTAACGATTGGTGGTGGAACTCAAGCAAATGCGGTTACAATTCAGAGCGCAGAAGCAGATGCTGCCGCACTCTATTTAAATGCATCAAATGGTGCAGGTGGTATTGATATTGATGCTGGATCAGCTGGTATCGCAATGGATGTCACAGGAGCAGGGTATTCGATTGATGGTGCTGCTGCATCGAATATAACGACTTCAGCGGGTGATTTAACGATTGGTGGTGGTACTCAAGCAGGTGCGGTTACAATCCAGAGTGCAGAAGCAGATGCTGCCGCAATCTTTCTAAATGCTTCAAATGGTGCAGGTGGTATTGATATTGATGCTGGATCAGCTGGTATTGCAATGGATGCGGCTAATATCACAATTACGCCCACTACATTGACAACAAACGTTGGTGATATGACTATTCAGGGCATTGCTGATGCAGAAGCTGAATTATTTCTTGAATCTGATGCTGCTGCTGATGATGATGATAAATGGCGAATTCAAGCAACTGCTGAAACTGGAGTGTTGGCTATCGCTAACAAAGTTTCAGGTGCTTATGTTGATAAGTTAACCATTAATGCTGCGACAGGCGTGGTATCTTCCACTGCTGGTTTTGATGGTCCAATGACATCCAATACAATGACTAGTGCAGATGTGATTACAATCAGTTCAACAAATGATGCTGCTAACTCAGTTCAAATTACATCCACTCAAGGAGGTATTGATATTAGTGCATCTGGAGCAGCAGCGACTGAAGATATTGATATAACTTCTACGGGGTCATCTGTGAATATCACGGCTACGGAAGCGGATGCTGCTGCAATTGTTCTAAATGCATCAGATGCTGCAGGTGGTGTTGATATTAACGCTGGATCAGCTGGCCTGGCAATGGATGTGGCAGGAGGAGGGTATTCGATTGATGCTGGTGCTGCATCGAATATAACAACTTCAGCGGGTGATTTAACGATTGGTGGTGGAACTCAAGCAGCTGCGGTTATAATTCAGAGCGCGGAAGCAGATGCTGCCGCACTCTATTTAAATGCATCAAATGGTGCAGGTGGTATTGATATTGACGCTGGGACAGGTGGTGTGGCAATAGATGTCACAGGAGCAGGGTATTCGATTGATGGTGGTGCTGCATCGAATATAACAACTTCAGCGGGCGCTTTAACATTGCAAGGTGAAGCTGGTGTAGTAATAAATAGTGCTACTAGCGTTGGTGTAACAATTGATGCGGCAACAGCGGGTAACGTAGAGATTAATTCTGCGGCTGGAACCATATTAATTGGAGATGATGCAGTAAACCAGAATATTGCACTTGGTACAGGTGGTGTTAGAACTATAAATGTAGGTAATGCTGCAGCTACTGAATTGCAGTTGGATGCAATTCTATTGGATATGAATGCAACGCTTGGCGCTATTACAATGGATGCAACAGGTGCCGCTACAGGTGACATTATTCTTACTGCTGCTGATGATGCAACTATAGATGCTACTGGCCTTATTTCTTTGGATGCTGGAGAGGCCTCAAATTTTACTACAAGTGCGGGTGCTTTAACATTGCAAGGTGAAGCTGGTGTAGTAATAAATAGTGCTACTAGCGTTGGTGTAACAATTGATGCGGCAACAGCGGGTAACGTAGAGATTAATTCTGCGGCTGGGACCATATTAATTGGAGATGATGCAGTAAACCAGAATATCGCACTTGGTACAGGTGGTGTTAGAACTATAAATGTAGGTAATGGTGGAGCTACTGAATTACAGTTAGATGCACTTTTATTGGATGTTAATGCTCCAACTATAACAATTGATGCTAGCACAAGCACTACTATTGCTAGTCCAGAAATCAACATTGGAAATGATGTTGTGAATTTCATTGGTACAGGCACAGATGATTATGTGGCAATCAAGCGTGGTGCATATTCAGGAGAACTGCGGATCTATGAACCATCAGGTGGGGGTTCAAATTACGTTAAACTTGTAGTAGGCGATGTGAGTGGAGTTGATAATAATAATCTTACATTGACTCTGCCAACTGATAATGGTACCGATGGTTATGTATTGAAAACTGATGGTGCTGGCGTACTTTCTTGGCAACAAGATATTCAAACTGCTGGTTCTGTTGCAGATGCTAATACTTTTGGTACGAACGGGGCTGATGGTACGGATATCCGAATGCTTTTTGACGCAAATAGTGGTGATGATGGAGAATTTAGATGGGATGAGGGTGACCACTATTTTGATTTCGTAGATGAAATAAAGTTATCTACTACTAAAAAGTTATACTTTAGCGACAAGACTAACTGGCTCCACTTAAACGGTAGTGCTCAGGTAGAATTGTTGTCAGCTAAAGATGACAATGCTGAGGCTCTTAGATTGATCTCCAATAGCGGAATTAATCTTGTAATGGATAATAATAGCAGTGGGGAATCTAGCGACGTACATAAAATTAGTTTTAGTCTTGCAGCAGCAGAAGTTGGTAGAGTTGAACCTGACGGTGATATGCAATTGGACGGTGATTTAAGACTTGATGGTAATGATATAATGGCAAGTGATGGGGCAACCGCAATAACGCTTACAAGTGCAAATGTAGCAGTCGCAGGTGATCTGACGGTTACTGGTGATGACATAGTCATGAATACAAATACAGATGGTCATATCCTTGTTGCTGATGGTACAAATTATAATCCTGTAGCTGTTTCGGGAGATGTTACTATAGCAAATACAGGAGCAGTCACAATAGCGGCCACTTCTGTTGAACACTCAATGTTAAATACTAACGTTATTTCTGGACTAACTGATTTACCATCGGGATTAGCAAGTGCTGATGAATTGATGGTTAGCGATGATGGGACACTTAAGAAAATGGACCTTTCGGTTTTAGATGCTTATCTCGCTGCATCAACAACTACTCTTACAAATAAAATACTGACAGCTCCTAAGATTGTCGATGCTGGTTTCATCGCGGATGCGAATGGCAATGAGGCCATTATCTTCCAAACAACAGCCAGTGCGGTTAACGAGCTACAACTCACAAACGCGGCGACAGGGAATGGAGTAACACTCGAGACCACTGGTGGTGATGCTCATATTGATTTGTTGCTAGTCGCAAAAGGCGATGGCGTTGTCAAAGTTGGTGGTGTGGAAGTAGTAGAATTAACAAAAGCCCAGACACTCACTAATAAAACATTAACAGCACCAGATTTAGGAACGCCAACTGCATTGGTAGGAACTAATATAACTGGAACGGCATTAAGTTTTACAGCAAGTAATGTAACAACTAATGCTAACTTGACAGGGGATGTTACCTCATCAGGAAATGCAGCAGTAATAGCAGCTGGTGTGATTGTTGATGCTGATATAAATGCAAGCGCTGCAATAACTGCTACAAAGATTGCTGATGGTACTGTAA
>Ga0208895_1000601_pt1 | contig 16451 bp, 15 predicted proteins | sample ETNtaG_10_FD_185765 | JGI IMG/M metagenome (GOLD analysis project Ga0208895, IMG submission 185765) | Marine microbial and viral communities from oxygen minimum zone, Eastern Pacific Ocean - ETNP201302SV82 (SPAdes) (version 2) | ecosystem: Environmental > Aquatic > Marine > Oceanic ... | reverse complement strand
ATTCGTTGCCGGGGGAAATTCTACAAAAACTGGCCGATACCATTACGGAAACAGGCAATAATAATGAAGTTTTGGTGGTTGTTTTAAAATCTGGAGGCGATAGAACTTTTTGCGCCGGGGCATCATTTGATGAATTAATGGCTATAGAAAATGAAGCACAGGGAAAGCAGTTTTTCTCCGGATTTGCTAAGGTTATTAATGCCGCCAGAAAATGTCCCAAGTTCATCATCGGAAGAGTTCAGGGAAAAGCTGTAGGTGGCGGTGTTGGAATGGCATCCGCTACCGATTATTGCTTCGCCACCAAATTTGCCTCCATCAAACTTAGTGAATTGGCCATTGGCATTGGCCCATTTGTGGTGGGACCTCCCATTGAAAGAAAAATTGGATCATCTGCCTTTAGTCAACTCACCATCAATGCTACCGAATGGCATTCAGCTGAATGGGCAAGGGAGAAAGGATTGTTTGCAAATGTATATGATTCTACTGAGGAAATGGATACAGCCATTCAAATGTTGGCTGAAAAATTGGCAGCGTCCAATCCGGATTCCATGCAGGGATTAAAACAAGTTATATGGGATGGTACCGATCATTGGGACAGTTTATTGCTTGAAAGAGCTGCAATAAGTGGAACCCGGGTGCTATCTAAATTCACAAAAAAAACGTTGGAAAAACTTAAAAATAGGTAGATGCCTCCAAAGAAAAATACTGTTCCAGCGGAAGCTCTCCATAGAGCTTATGATCTCATGTGCACTGCCAAAGCAATGACAGATATTTACGAGGAATATAAGGATGTGACATCTAAGTATGTACATGCCACTTCTCGCGGACATGAAGCCATTCAGATTGCCGTAGGGATGCAGCTTGAACCTCAAGATTGGGTGGCGCCCTACTACCGTGATGATGCCCTGCTCCTCAGTTTGGGTATGTCCCCCTATGAACTAATGCTTCAGCTTCAAGCTAAGAAAGATGATCCCTTTTCTGGGGGTCGCTCTTATTACTCCCATCCCAGTTTACGTCGGGATGATATGCCCAAGATTCCTCATCAATCATCGGCAACAGGGATGCAGGCAATCCCCACGACTGGGGTAGCAATGGGGATTCAATATTTGGAAAAACAAAAGCTTTCTAAAAAAGCTGATTATCCCATTGTCGTTTGTTCCATGGGTGACGGATCCATTACGGAGGGCGAAGTGTCGGAAGCTTTTCATATGGCAGCACTGAAACAATTCCCAATTCTCTATTTAATTCAGGATAATGGGTGGGATATTTCTGCAAGTAATAGTGAGATACGCTCCAATAATATTGTGGACTATGTAAAAGGTTATGATGGGATTGAAGTTTTAGAGCTTGCAGGAAATGACTTTTTACAATCCTATCACACTATTCAAAAAACCATCGAAATAATGCGTAGAGAGCGCCGCCCATTCTTGGCTCACGCGAATGTCCCTTTATTGAATCATCATACATCAGGAGTGCGCATGGAATGGTATCGTGATGATATAGCAGAGCACGCCAAGAATGATCCATTACCAATTCTCAAGAGTCAGTTAAAGGAGTTTGGGATTAAGTCAAAAGAGATTGACAAAATTGAGAAAGAAGCGATCAAAAAGGTTAAGGCAGATTTTTTGAGAGCGGGAGATGCCGATGATCCTGACCCTGAAGAGCTATTTGAAAATATTTTTCAATCTACCGAAATAACCGAGGAAACTGGGAACCGTAATCCTGAAGGTGCCAAGGCTACCATTATGGTGGACTGTGCCTTGTTGGGTATCAAAGAACTCATGGAAGATTATCCCGAATGTTTGCTGTATGGTCAGGATGTTGGGAAGCGATTAGGGGGTGTTTTCCGAGAAGCGGCGACTTTGGCAGATAGGTTTGGCGATGATCGTGTGTTTAACACTCCCATTCAGGAGGCATTCATTATTGGCAGTACCGTAGGTATGTCAGCAGTAGGCTGCAAGCCAATCGTTGAAGTGCAGTTTGCAGATTATATTTGGCCGGGATTGAATCAATTATTTACAGAAGTGAGTCGTTCCTGCTATCTTTCTAGAGGAAAGTGGCCTGTCAGCTGTATCATTCGGGTGCCCATTGGTGCCTATGGAAGTGGAGGGCCTTATCATTCGTCTTCCGTGGAGTCTGTTTTGGCTAACATTAAAGGAATCAAAATTGTGTATCCATCTAACAGTGCTGATATGAAAGGACTCTTAAAAGCTGCATTTCATGATCCTAATCCAGTTGTAATGCTAGAGCATAAAGGTCTCTATTGGAGCAAAGTTAAAGGAACGGAATCAGCAATTTGTCCAGAACCAGATCGGGATTATATTTTACCCTTAGGAAAGGGGTATATAATTTTGAAGGCAGAAAAATCACAGATAGAATCTGGAAATTCTCTTGCAATCATTACCTATGGTATGGGTGTTTACTGGGCTAAATCAGCTGCAAAAACTTTCCCTGGACAGGTGGAAATCATTGATCTTCGAACCATATACCCTCTAGATGAAGAATTGATTTTTAATTCAGTTAACAAGCACAGTCGATGTTTGGTAGTTACTGAAGAGCCCAAAGAAAATTCATTTGCTCAGGCATTGGCAGGTAGGATCCAAGAAGATTGCTTCAGTTATTTGGATGCACCGGTATCAGTCATTGGAGCTGAGAATGTTCCGGCGATCCCCTTAAATTCCATTTTAGAAGAAAGGTATTTACCCAATGCGAAAAAGGTGGTTAAGGCAATAAAAGGATTGTTGCTTAATTAGATAAATTTTCGGGAAAAAAATTGATTCCTCTGAGGGAATCGAAGAGATAAGGAGAAAATATGAAAATTAGTCTTTCGATAGTTCTGATCACACTAACCTCATCAGTTCTTTTTTCACATTGTCAGGTTCCCTGTGGTATCTACGACGATGTAGCGAGAATCATACAAATACAAGAGGATATAACGACTATTCAGAAAGCAATGAAAAATATTAATGAGCTATCAGATAATAAAACGGAACCTCAAGGTTTGAACCAATTAGTCCGATGGGTAAATACAAAGGAAGAACATGCGCAACATATTCAGGATGTCATAATGCAGTATTTTTTGGCTCAAAGAGTTAAACCAAAAAATGTTAGCGATGAGGGCTATACAGATTATGTATCTTTGACTTTATCCTGTCAAAAAATTATTTTTCATGCAATGAAGTGTAAACAAAACACAGAAGTATCTTACTCAGAAATACTCCTTAAAGAAGTGAATTTACTTATTGATAGTTATTTTGATGATCACGGAAAGCTACACCTAAATGAATTGATGAGTAAGTAATTTTTCTCATGAGTTTGTAGTCAAAGGATTTGCTGTCCTTAAATTTTTTCAGATATCATTTATTTACATCAAAGAGCCTAATAGTTTCATCCAATATATTTTCTAATCTTAACTTTAGTTCTATTGTCAATCGGTTATTTTCATCTATTTTATCAACTGTAATATAAATACTGTTTGGATTTGTCAGGACTCCAAAGTAGGACATTAGCTGTGTTAAGTTTGTTTGAACACTTTTAAAACTTATGTGACCTGACGCAACGATAATGAGTCCGGCTACTTTTCCAGAAGTATTTTTATAGTTTAAATATTCGAACATATTTTTTATGGCGCTGCTGAAAAATGAATTATAAATAGGCGTTCCAATGATCCATACGTCAGCCTCAGTTAATTTATTTATCAACTCCTTTGTAGTTTGATTATAGTTCTCATTAGACCCATGATACATTTCAATATTTTCGTCAGCAAGATCGATCAGGTCTAAATGATAAGATTTATTATTTAGGTAGTCATGGACATGGCTCATTATATGGATTGTTTTTGATAATTTACGGGGGCTACCAGAAACAATTGCAATTTTCATAAGATTTGATTAAACAATTATTTTTTTCAACCAGGGAAATGTAACTTAATTATTCACTCTTGATAAAAATATATGTACAATTTGCCATGCATCCTGGATATTATTTGTTTCCAATAGTTTAGCAGATTCTTGAAGCAATTCTTCGTTTGTAAAATCAGAATATTCATGTGAGGATTTCTTTAATAATGTTGGTTCCGGAATTGTTTCAACGCTCGCTAATCGGGCGAGCAATTTCCCACTAAAAAGAGGGTTCCTCTTTATTGAGTCAGATAAGACGTCAATGCCGATTGGACAAGTGCGCGGGGCAGGCAGTTCAAACAATCCTTGGTTTGCGCGTGTGTACCAATTAAATCCCATCCGGGCTACCTGATCTACTTTGATTGGGTCTATTTTCCCTAAGTCATTAAAAATATCTTTTTTAGCATGAAAATATACAATTTCTCCTAATAAAAGATTACCACCTGCTGGCTTATCACTAAACTGGATATGCTGGGTAAATTTGCATTCCATGATGAGGGGTGATTCCTTTACCCCCGGTGTGGAAACTATCTTACATGGATACTTGGTTAATCCTGATTTCTCAAACTCATCAACTTCTTTGGGATACTCTGCTGCACAGATATTCATTTGTTCAACCATATCATGGGTTACTACAGAAAGGGTAAATTCTTTGGTATCCAGAATATTAGTGAGAGTATTTTTTGTTTTACCGGTACGACCGCTGAATGCCGGAGAAATTCCCACCATGGGTGGATTTGAGCTAAATGCATTATGATAGCTGAAAGGGGCTAAATTAATATGGCCGTCTTTACTTTTACTCCCTGTAAATCCAATGGGGCGAGGAGCTACACTGCTGAGAAGTAATTGATGTTTCTCCCTCAGTTCTAATTTGTTAGGGTCAAATTGTTGGAATTTAGTCACTGAGTAAAATTTTATTTTTTAATATTCCCAGTCCTTCAATTTCTAGGGAGACTGTATCATCAGGCTTTAACCATTGATTGTCAGTGATCTTTGAACCATTCAATTCCAGAAAGCAACCGGTACCGCAGGTACCTGAACCAATGACATCCCCTGGTAAGATATCCACCCCATAACTTACTCGTTCAATGATCTGGGCAAATGTCCAGGTCATATTGGCCAGTGTGTCTTCTGAAACCTGAATGTTATTCACAAATGCCTTCATTTTCAGATCATAACGGTCGCCTTCAGGCGAAGATTTCTTATAAGATTCCACCTCATCTTTAGTCACCAGCCAGGGACCGAAAGAAGAGCCAAAATCTTTCCCTTTTGCTGGACCTAAATTCAATTTCATCTCCTGCATCTGCAGCACACGAGCGGACATATCATTCATTATCATAAATCCGAAGATATAATCATCAGCTACGGAAGCGGAGATATTCCTGCCAGCCTTTCCAATGACAGCAGCACATTCTAATTCGAAATCCAGTTTTTCTGTGTGGTGGGGGAGAACAGGGAAATCTCCTTCTCCAAAAACAGCATTATGATTAGTAAAATAAAAAATGGGGATTTCATCAAATTCCGGGATCATTTCCAGCCCTCGGTTTCTCCTTGCAGTGGCTACATGCTGCCGAAAAGCATAGGCATCCCGCACTGAAGTGGGATTAGGAATGGGTGATAGCAATTCCACATCTTTTACTGAGATGGCTGCACTTTCATTCTGTACGGTTGCTATTGCCAACTGCAACTGTTCCTCTCCACCTTGAAGAAACTCCAACATATTGTCTGCAATATTTGAGTTCAAAGCATGGAGATCATAGATCATTCCATCTTCAAATGCTCCAAATTTTATTTTTCCATTTTGCTTGAAACTGATGAGTTTCATTTAATTTTCTATTTATTTACTTCAAAAAAACTAATTAATCCAGCCAACTAAGCGGATAATCTTCGTCATCGATCTCTTGTGCTGCTTTAGTTACATTCAAGGGTTTAAAGGTATCAATCATTACTGCTAATTCATCAGTACGTTTCTTCCCTATTGAACTTTTATATTTTCCCGGCTGAGGTCCATGGGGGAGCCCCATGGGATGCAGGGTGATTGATTCCTTCTTGATACCCTCCCGACTCATGAAGTCTCCCCTTGAATAGTAAATGATTTCATCTGAATCAACATTAGAATGAGGATATGGTGCTGGTATGGCATTTGGATTAAAATCAAATAAACGGGGCACAAAAGAGCAAATGACAAAACCATTGGCTTGAAAAGTCTGGTGCACTGGAGGGGGTTGATGAATGCTTCCTACAATGGGTTCAAAATCATGGATGCTCATACTCCAGGGGAAGTAATAACCATCCCAGCCAACTAGGTCACAGGGATGATGCGTATAGGTAAGTTCCTGGAGGTCTTCATTTATTTTTACCTTGACCAAAACCTCATTTTCATCCTCAATGGGATCTTGTAATAAAGGTGTCTGGATGTCTCTCTCACAAAAGGGAGAGTGCTCCAACAATTGGCCAAAACGGTTTCGATAGCGATTCGGAGTTTCAATTGGTTCAACAGATTCAATCACTAAAAGTTTTATGGTGCCTTCAGGGATTAACTGCCAAATGACACCGCGGGGAATTACTACATAGTCGCCAGATTTACAATCTAGAGTACCAAAATTTGAAATTAATTTTCCCTCTCCCTTTTGCATATACAATACTTCATCGGCTAACCCATTTCGAAAACAGTAATCCATATTTTCAGAAACAGTTGCAATAGAAATGATCACATCCGAATTAAAAAATAATGGGATTCTTGAAGAAAAGGCATCACCGGTGGTTTTTAAACTGGCTGTGGTAATATGCCGAGCTCTGTGTTTGGTTTCTGCCTTGGTTAACTCCTGTTTAATTAGCTTACCCACTTTAGAAATTTTGGTTGGCCGTTGTAAATGGTAGAGATTGCTGTAAATACTGGAGAACCCCTCCCGGCTCACCAATTCTTCATAGTAGAGGCTGCCGTCATCTTTATTAAGGGCAGTGTGCCGTTTCGGTGGTATTTTCCCTTGTCTGTGGTAAAAAGGCATAGTGTTTTATAATTGATAATTTCCCATCAAAGGTTTCCCCTTAATTCTTGTTCGTGTTCGATGGATTCAAACAGGGCTTGGAAATTTCCTTGGCCAAATCCCCGAGAGCCTTTGCGCTGGATGATTTCAATAAATAATGTTGGTCTGTCCTCTAAGGGTTTGGTAAACAATTGCAAAAGATATCCTTCATCATCCCGATCTACCAGTATCTTCAATTGTTTCAGCTTATCCATATCTTCGTCAATTTCTCCTACCCGGTTTTCTAGATTATCATAATAGGTATCAGGGATATCCAGAAAGTCAACACCGTTTGCCCGGAGGGCTGTGATGGATTTGATAATATCATCTGTTAAGATTGCTACATGCTGAACGCCGGCACCTTCATTGAACTCCAAATACTCTTCAATCTGAGATTTTTTGATACCTTCGGCAGGTTCATTAATGGGCATTTTTACTTTCCAGTTTTTGGATCTCACTACGATGCTCTTAAGTGCTGAATACTGGGTGCTGATATCTGTTTCGTCAAAACGGACAAAAGTAGTAAATCCAAATATCTTCTCATAAAATTCCTGCCATTCATCCATTTTTCCTTCTTCCACATTACCCACAATATGATCAATTGTTATAAGTGATGTCTCTTTATTTGATATATCAGGCAATTTAAGCGGATCAAATCCCGGTGCCCATAAACCCGAATAATTGGCATCCTCAATAAAAGAGTGAATAGTATCGCCATAGGTTTGAATGGATGATATGCCATACTCTCCATTTTCATCTGAAGTAAATGTAGATTTATTAACCCCTACCGCCCCTCGTGATAAACATGAGTCATATGCTGTTTGATCACAATCAACCGAGAAAGCAATGTCATAAATTCCATCGCCATGTTTTTTTAGCCAATCTGATCCGGGATGTTCCGAATTAAGGGGTGTTGTAAACACAAAGAATTGACGATTCTTTTTCAATACATAGGAAACTTTATCACGGACGCCTGTTTCCGGGCCACAATAGGCATGGGGTTCAAACCCAAATGCGGATCTGTAATAATGAACAGCCTGTTTAGCGTTACCTACCAAATATTCCACATGATGAAAATCGTTAATTGGAAAATATTCTGTGCCTTTCCATTCAGTGGAGATAAATACCATTTTTAAGTTTTCTTTTTGCTTATTCTAGAAATGTGATCAAAAAATATTGTGTTTTCTTCTTGGGTGCCTGTAGTTACCCGAACACACTCAGGCAATCCAAACCCAGATAAATAACGGAGTATCACTCCTCTTTGAAGCATTGATTTACAAAATGATTTTGCACTCTTTTCGTTTTTAAAAACCAACGTAAGAAAATTTGCTATGGTGGGTATATAATCCAGCTCATATTCATCAAATAATTTTTTCATTCCAGCTATCCCCTCTTTATTTAATTTTAAAGAACTCTGGAGATAATTCTTATCGCCCAATGCTGCAATAGCAGCAATCTGGGCAGGAGTAGATGGCTCGAAAGGTAATTTTACTTTCATAAGATTGTTGATTATATCTTCGTGGGCAAATCCATACCCGATTCTAAATCCAGCCAGACCGTATGCTTTTGAAAATGTTCTTAAGGTGATTACATTGTCATATCTATAATGCATAGAATCCGGGTAATCTAATACATCTTTTGCATATTCAAAATATGCTTCGTCCAACAACACCAAAACACGATCTGGAACTTTGGACATAAACGCATCAAATTTTTTGACATTAAAATAGGTTCCGGTAGGATTATCAGGGTTCGCTAGATATATAATCTTTGTTTGATCATTTATAGCTTTCGCCATCGAAGCTAAATTGTGGTGGTAATTTTCCATTGAAATCCAATTGGTTTTGAAACCACTAGCATTTGCCAAAACTCGAAACCCTATAAATGAATTTTTAGCCGCTATTATTTCATCTTTTTTTCGAAGAAAAGTCCGCATAATTGTGGACATAATTCCTTCGCTTCCTGCACCTAAAATAACGTTTTCTACTTTAACATTAAAACGGATTGCCAGCCTATTCCTTAAATTAAATGCGGCTGAGTCCGGGTATCGATTATAATCAAAAAGAGCATTTTTTACAGCATCCAGAGCCAAAGGAGAAGGCCCGCTTGGATTTTCATTGGAGGCAAGTTTAATAACATGTTTGAGACCTAATTCTCGTTTTACATGGGAGATTGGTTTCCCAGGTTTATAAGGGGAAAGATTCTCTATGTGTACTGGAACTAAAGACATAAATTCTTACTTAATTAATATATTATATTTACTATTCATTATGAAAAATATCTTAATATTAGAATTTCATGGAATAATATATCAAAGTTGGCACACAATTTATAAATTAATATGTGGATTTGATTAATAAATAAGGAAGTTATTTTTAATGTTTTTTCTTCACCGATTAAATTCATTTCTGATTCTAGGACAAACACAATTCAATGAGCAAAAAAAGTAAAGAAAATAATTATCAGGACTATCTCAGAATAAATGATCTCTTGAGTTTGCAAAATCCCATAAGTGAAAAAAATGGGATGATAGCACATGAGGAAATGTTGTTTATAATTACTCACCAGGTGTACGAGTTGTGGTTCAAACAAATTTTGTATGAAATTGATTCCATTCTCGCGATCTTTCAAAACGATTACATTGTTGAAAAAGAAATGGGAGTTATCAATTCCCGGGTCTTACGAATTATTGAAATCCAAAAAATATTATTAGATCAGATTACGGTTTTAGAAACAATGACACCATTAGATTTTTTGGAGTTTCGTGATTTACTTGTCCCTGCTTCAGGTTTTCAAAGCGTACAGTTCAGGTTGTTAGAAATAAAAATGGGGTTAAAATCTTCCGATCGAATATTTTTTGAAAAACAAAGTTATAAAAATAGTATGGATTCTTCGCAAAAAAAGATTTTATCCAAGGCTGAAAAAAATCCTTCTCTATTTGATGGTGTAAATAGTTGGCTCAATCGAATGCCATTTCTTGATTTTGAAGGATTCAAATTTTGGGATTCTTATCAGAAAGCGGTAATCCAGAGTCTCCAAAACCAGAAAAATATATTTCTAAAAGACAGTACAATATCTTTACAGGAGAAGAAGCAATTGGAGAAGGTGCATAATATATCGTATAAAAATTTCATTGCAATTTTTGATAATAAGAAACATAATGTATTGGTGAAAAATGGTAAGAGAAGATTGTCCTACAAAGCAATGCAAGCATCCTTATTAATTTTTCTGTATCGTGATGAGCCAGTCCTTCATTTACCATTTAATTTGTTGACAAATTTAATTGATATGGAAAAATATTTAACTTCATGGAGGCATTTGCATTCACAAATGGCTCTCCGCATGATAGGAAAAAAGATAGGAACCGGAGGATCTCCAGGATACAGTTATTTGAAAACGACTTTAGAGAATCAAAAAATATTTTCAGATTTTATGGATTTAACGAGTTATTTCTTGCCCCGGTCTAAACTCCCCAAACTCCCGCGAAATTTCCAGAAAAATCTTGGGTTTTACTATGCACAATTTGAGGGTAATAAATAATGAAATTTGATTTTTCAAAAATGCGGGCCCTTGTTTGCGGAAGTACAAAAGGTATGGGAAAAGCGACGGCTTTGCAATTTGCAGAATTGGGTGCTGAAGTTATTTTAGTAGCAAGGAACAAGGCATTGTTAAAGGAAACAATTGCAATGCTCCCTACCATAGATAACCAGAATCATCATTTTATTTGTGCAGATTTTTCTAAACCAGAAACCTTGGAAAAAGCTGTAAATGATATTATAACAAAGGACAACCCGGTTCATATATTAGTTAATAACACTGGAGGTCCGCCTCCCGGTGAACTTGTAGATAGTAACCTTGAAAGATTTTTCCAAGGATTTTCTCAACATGTCATTTGTAATCAAATTCTTGTGAAAGCAGTCATTCCTGGTATGAAAAGAAATAAATACGGCCGTATTATCAATATTATTTCAACTTCTGTGAAACAACCAATCAAAGGATTGGGAGTTTCAAATACAATTCGCGGAGCAGTAGCATCCTGGGCAAAAACCTTATCTAATGAGGTAGCTCCTTTTGGAATAACTGTTAATAACATTCTTCCTGGTGCAACAAACACTGGACGCCTAACCTCGCTTTTTCAAAATATGGCTAAAGCAAAAAATATGAGTCCGAAAAAAATAAAAAAAGAGTGGATCCAGATGATTCCAGCTGGCAGAATCTGTGAACCTGAGGAAATAGCAAATGCTATTATATTTTTGGCTTCCCCATTTGCATCTTACATAAATGGGATTAACCTCCCTGTTGATGGCGGAAGATTATCATGTCTGTGATTAATAGGATGAAGGTTAAAAGAAATAAAATTCAGTTTTCAAGATTAACTAATCTTGACGATCATTATGTTCGGGAAAAAATTGAGTCGTTTTTAAAAGAGGATGACAGCGATAATGATATTACCACCAATCATTCAATAGATAAATCTATGAAAATGGAAGCTGCACTCATTGTAGAGGAAGAATGTGTGATAGCTGGATCATCAATCTTACCTCATTGTTTTCCGAAAGATATAATCATACAATCCTTTATTATGGATGGAAACACAGGAAAAGTAAATGACGTTTTAGCGAAAATTTATGGCTCAGCACAAACAATCTTGAAACGAGAGAGGGTTGTTTTGAATTTGATGCAAAGGCTTTGTGGTATTGCAACAAAAACCCAAAAGTTTGTAGATCATACACAGAACTATAATTTCAAGGTGTTGGATACGAGAAAAATGACACCAGGATTGCGACAGTTTGAAAAATTTGCTGTTGCAGTAGGCGGTGGTTACAATCATCGAATGGATTTGAATTCAGCAGTATTGATAAAAGATAATCACATCGTTTCTGCCGGAGGTTTAGAACAAGCGGTTAAAAACATTCAGGATTCAAATCTGGGAATTCCAATCGAATTGGAGGTGGATACAATTGGGCAACTAGAGCAAGGATTAGACCTGAATGTTGATGGATTTCTATTAGATAATATGTCCCCGGATTTAGTAAAAAAAGCAATGAGAATGGTGAATGACCATCCAAATGGTATGGATGTTTTTGTGGAAGCTTCCGGTGGGATTACCTTTGATATAATTGGTTCCTACGCAGAAACTGGAGTTCATGCTGCTTCCATTGGGTCGCTTACTACTAAAGTAAAAAATGTAGATTTAAAAATGGAAATTACTCCGATCACCGAATGATAAAATTGCAGAATTATATTAACGGGAAACAAGTTCCTCCTACTTCCGAAAAGTACTTGGAAAATGTCTGTCCATCTACTGGTAAAAATTATTCACTTATTCCGGATAGTGATAAAACGGATGTGAACGATGCTGTAAAAGCAGCACGAAAATCATTTAAATCATGGAGTACAATTTCTAAGCAGGAACGTTCCGACTTCCTTATGAGCTTAGCTGATGAAATCGAAGCACATAGCGAAGAATTGGTTATAGCTGAAAGTAGGGATAATGGTAAACCAGAATGGCTTGCACGGACAGTAGACATACCCCGTGCACCTGAAAACTTCAGATTTTTTGCAACGGCTATACTCCATTTTGAATCAGAAATTCATGAAATGGATGGAAAAGCCATTAACTATACCCTGCGCCAACCAATTGGTGTAGCGGGATGCATATCTCCATGGAATCTCCCCCTATATCTTCTTACTTGGAAGGTGGCACCTGCTATGGCGGCAGGAAATACGGTGGTGGCTAAGCCTTCTGAGATTACGCCCATGACGGCATACCTTTTTGGTAAAATCTGCCAGAAAGCAGGTCTTCCGAAAGGAGTATTAAACATCGTTCACGGAACGGGAGAAAAAGTAGGAGACCCTCTAACACGACATCCGGATGTACCGATAATTTCATTCACAGGAGGTACAGAAACCGGTGGAAAAATTGCCAGTGCCACAGCACCTTTATTTAAAAAACTATCCCTGGAAATGGGCGGCAAGAACCCCAATATTATCTTTTCTGATGCAAAGTTTGATCATGCGGTAGACATGGCAGTGAAAGCATCTTTTTCAAATCAGGGAGAAATCTGTCTCTGCGGATCACGACTTTTTGTACAGAAAGATATTTACGATGAGTTTAAATCTGCCTTTATAGAAAAAACCAGAGAATTGGTAGTAGGCGATCCTAAAGATAAGAGAAGCAACCTTGGGGCGGTTGTGTCTAAGGAACATATGGAAAAAATACTGTCTAAAATTAAACAGGCCCAGGATGAAGGTGGAACCATACTAACAGGAGGGAATCGACTTCAGTTAAATGGAGAACTTAAAAATGGTTATTATATTGAGCCCACGATTATAGATGGGCTCCCAGTAGATTGCAAAACCAACCATGAAGAAATTTTTGGGCCTGTAGTCAGCATGATTTCCTTCAAGTCAGAAGAAGAAGTTATTTCTATGGCAAATTCCACACGTTATGGACTTTCTGCTAGTCTGTTTACTTCAGATGTAAGTCGGGCACACCGGGTTGCGGCTGCAATTGATTCTGGGATAGTTTGGGTAAACACATGGATGCTTCGTGATTTGCGTATTCCCTTTGGTGGAATGAAAAGCTCGGGCGTAGGACGGGAGGGAGGATTTAATTCCCTTGAGTTTTTTACCGAACCTAAAAATGTTTGTGTAAAACTATGACATCCGAAAAATTTTACAGTTCTGAAGCACCAGAACCTGTTGGTAACTATCCTCACGCACTAAAAACAGGAAACTTTTTATTTTTATCCGGTATTGGACCACGAAAGCAAGGCAAATTAAAAATCCCAGGAGTAAAACTTGATAAGAAGGGGAACATCATTTCTTATGACATCGAGACTCAGTGCCACTCCGTATTTAATAATGTACGAACAATATTAGAAGAATCCGGTTCATCTTGGGAAAATCTGGTTGATATAACAGTATTTCTTACAAATATGAAGATTGATTTTCCAACTTTTAACCGGCTTTACGGTGAATATTTCAAGACCAATCAACCGTGCCGGACGACAATAGAGATCAAGTCCCTGCCTACTCCAATAGCAATTGAACTAAAATGTATTGCAACCATCTAAGAACCAGTAATCAACGATAAAATATTTATGTCTTGTTGGGTTAAAAGGAATCATTAGTGCTACCGCCAATTGACTTTAAAAACTGGATTGAGGAGAACCGCAATCTGCTCAAACCACCCGTTGGGAATAAGGTGGTTTACAAAGATACAGAACTCATCATAATGGTGGTGGGCGGACCCAATACACGAAAAGATTATCATATCGATGAAGGCGAAGAATTTTTCTACCAACTAAAGGGTAATATGGTCTTGCGCATTATGAAATCAGGAAAACCGGAAGATATTCACATTAAGGAAGGCGAAATTTTCCTGCTGCCACCCAAAATACCACATTCACCACAGAGATTTGAAGACACTGTGGGCCTGGTTGTAGAGCGAAAGCGTCATGCTGAGGAACTGGATGGATTTCAGTGGTATTGTGACGAATGCAATGCTCTCTTGTATGAAAAGCACATTGCCCTGATAGATATTGTAGCTCAGTTGCCGCCTTTATTTGAGGCTTTTTGGGAAGATGAAGATGGTCGCACCTGCAAAGAATGTAACGCCTACTTGGAAAAACCCAGAATTTGTTAAAAATTGATATTCATACCCATATCCTTCCAGGAAATCTGAATAAACTGACCAAAACGTTTTCGGATCCCCGTTTTCTGCAATTAGATAAATTAGATGAGCAAAATGCCATACTTAAAAAAGATCAACAGTCCTTTAGGAAAGTAGGCTGCAATTGCTGGGATGCCCCTGAGCGCATCAAAGACTGCAATAAAACCGATGTAGACATGCAGGTCTTATCTACCATTCCCGTACTATTTTCATATTGGGCGGATGACGCAGAATGTTTGAAACTTTCTCAATTTCTTAATGATCATATTTCCCATATAGTCCGGGAAAATCCAGAATATTTTCTGGGGTTGGGCACTATCCCTATGCAAAATACCGACCTGGCTATTGAAGAAATGGATCGTTGTGTGAATGAGCTGAAATTTCCTGGAATTGAAATCGGATCAAATGTAAATGGTAAGAATCTTTCGGAAGAGGCATTTCACTCCATATTTAAGCATGCAGAAAAAATTGGCTGTTCAATATTTGTTCACCCCTGGGAAATGATGGGGCAATCTGATATGAAAAAATATTGGCTGCCTTGGCTGGTGGGGATGCCTGCAGAAACATCACGGGCTATTTGCTCAATAATATTTGGTGGAATTTTGGATAAGTATCCGGCACTTAAAATTGCCTTTGCTCACGGCGGCGGTGCTTTCCCATTTACTATTGGCCGCATTGAACATGGCTTTAATGTTCGCCCGGACCTTTGTGCAATTGACAATGAAAGATTGCCCTCATCCTATCTGGAGCATATATATGTGGATTCACTGGTACATGATGAAAAAGCGATGTCCTTTCTGATTGACACATTGGGAGAAAATCAAATTGCCATGGGTTCCGATTATCCCTTTCCATTGGGTGAACATCATCCCGGAAAACTGATTGAAGGTATGAATTTATCCGACTCCACAAAACAGAGGTTATTGGCTGGTACTGCCTTGGAGTGGCTAGGCTTGGACCAAAATGAATTCACCCGAAATTAGCCCTACCGATTTAAACTTTGCCCTGGAACAGGATAATTATGATCCTCAGGCTCACTTCAGGGAGAGATTTCACTTTCCTGAAACCGAATCTGGTGAGTCATTTATCTATTTTTCCGGTAATTCTTTGGGACTCCAGCCTGATACCGCAGAGCAATATATAACGGAAGAATTAGATGCCTGGAAAAAGCTGGGTGTTAAAGGACATTTAAATGCCAAACGCCCCTGGCTGCCATATCACGAATTACTAACTCAATACACAGCCGAAATAGCAGGTGCTTTTGAAAAAGAAGTGGTGGTGATGAACTCTTTAACTGTGAACCTGCATTTGCTCATGACTTCCTTTTATCGACCCAAAGGCAAACGAAAAAAAATACTCATTGAGAACAACGCCTTTCCTTCCGATCGATATGCCGTTCAATCTCAGCTGAAAATTCATGGAAATCATCCTAAAGAAGGTTTAATAATACTCAATCCTGATCAGGGGGATACAATTTCCACCGAGTGGATTTTGGACTGTTTTCACCATCATGGGCATGAAATTTCACTGGTGCTTATCGGAGGTGTAAATTATTATACCGGGCAAGCCTTTGATATGAAAGCCATTACCAAGAAAGCTCATGAGTACGGATGTTTAGTTGGATTTGATTTGGCCCATGGTGCAGGAAATCTCCATCTTAAATTACATGATTGGGACGTGGATTTTGCGGTTTGGTGTGGTTATAAATATTTGAATGGTGGCCCTGGAGCCCCTTCTGGAGTTTTCATCCATGAGCGCCATTTGGGTAAATCAGACATTCCCCGTTTTGAAGGTTGGTGGGGACATGATAAATCAACCCGATTTCAGATGACTGATAAGTTTGTACCA
>Ga0208895_1000599_pt1 | contig 16480 bp, 15 predicted proteins | sample ETNtaG_10_FD_185765 | JGI IMG/M metagenome (GOLD analysis project Ga0208895, IMG submission 185765) | Marine microbial and viral communities from oxygen minimum zone, Eastern Pacific Ocean - ETNP201302SV82 (SPAdes) (version 2) | ecosystem: Environmental > Aquatic > Marine > Oceanic ... | reverse complement strand
TTTTTGCAACAGCAGATACAGGGGAGTCGACAGCGGTTTAATCATGGAGAAGGTTGTATTGGACCTTGGTGCCTGTGTTAGAGAAGCCAAAGAAAAGTTGGGCTACAAAAAAGTTGTTTTAGGAGGATGGAGTGGCGGGGGTTCGCTTTCGCTCTTTTATCAATCCCAAGCAGAGAATCCAAGTTTAAAAAACACCCCAGCCGGAGATCATCCAGATCTAACCACAGCTGGATTGCTGCCGTGTGATGCTGTGATGTTGTTAGCTTCTCATTGTAGCAGGGCCACCACACTGACTGAATGGCTGGATCCCTCCATTACAGACGAAAACAATCCTCAGAAGCGTGATAAAGACTTGAATATTTACGATCCTGATAATCCCAATCAACCGCCATACTCTAAAGAGTTTTTAGATCTTTTTAGGCAAAAACAAATAGAGCGAAACAACAGAATTACCTCATGGGTTAAAGAAAAGCTGCAAAGTTTCCAAGGAGATCCAACTAAGGAATTCGGTTTCATCGTACACGGTACTATGGCCGATCCAAGGTGGCTGGACCCCTCTATAGAACCTAATGATAGAAAGCCTGGTTGGTGTTACTTAGGAGATCCTAAGGTGGTTAATGACAGCCCTATTGGTATTGCTAGATTTACTAGCATTAGAAGTTGGCTTTCACAATGGTCATACGAGTTGAGTGAAGCCGATGGAGAGAAATGTGCTGCAAAGATTACCAAGCCCATTTTAGTTTTAGGTAATTCTGCTGATAATGCTTGTCCTCCAAGTCATAACCAAAGACTCTTTAATTCAATTTCTCACGAAAACAAAAAGTTACATATCGTCAAAGGTGCTAATCATTATTACTTTGGGCAAAAGAGTCATTTAGAAGAGGCAACAAAGCTCTGTTTCCACTGGATGCGACATAATGCTCTTTTATAAGCTATTGGGATATTGAATCAGGGAAACTTGGTTAGGGTTTAGAATTTCTTATTAATTCTTTCAGGGGTTCTAGATGTTCAGATCTTTTCTTCTTAAACACATCTTTGATATCTCCGTGTTCCTTTTCCCCATAAAAATCTAATATGCCTTCTTTGTATGAATCTCTAGATTTTAACAAACGCCAATATTGAGACACTTTTGGAAATTCATCCATTTCTAAAATTTCTTCTAATTTAATGTCAGTCAATCTATGAAAACAAGCCATTAAATTAACATCTACATGAGAAAACGGACCAATAAAGTAAGGCTGATTTTTTTCTAGCTCTGCTTCAATTGCTATTAATCCGTCAACAAAATTTTGATAATGCAAGGGAATAACTCTTTTATGAATCGGTAGAAATTTCATTAACAAGAATAATGTCCCTCTGTCTCTCATAGGATGACGCCAAAAAACTTTTAAAGCTTGACCTACTGAAAGATACTTTTTGATCATATGATTAATTAAGATAAGAGAAAAAGGCGGTATAGTAGTGCCAAAACTCTCGCCTAAAGAAACACCTTCAGTCATAGTAGTTCCTTCAACCCATTTCTCTAGACTTTCCTGATCAACTTCCTTGGGCCAAAGGTTTATATCTTTTTGGCCTTTTAGAGAATTTATCCTTTTAATAATATTTGTGCTTTCTGTGACAATTTCACCATCTATATCTATTGCAGGAACTACCCCTTTTGGGTTGATGGCCAAATATTCTGGACTCAGGTTTTCACCTTCAGGATATTGATCACATAATTTTATTTTATTACTTTCATAAGGAATCCCTTTCTCATGTAAAGCTATCCTTACCATTTGACTGCAAAAAGACCAAGGGGCGTGATAAAGCTTTAAATGTTTAAAATCTGACATGTTCTGACTATATCAGGCTCAACTTCTCAAGTTTTCATATTATTTATATTTTTTTAAGTATAAGGATTCTTTTTATTCTTGATTTATATCAAAGCATGAATAAAAGAAGGGCTGATAAAGTTAGCAAATGAAATTCAATAAGAAACACAATCAACCAAAAGAAATATTTTTTGACCCTGATTCCCTAAGAGCTAAATACAGAGAAGAAAGAGATAAAAGATTGAAAACCGATGGTAACGAACAATATCGAGAAGTTGTAGGTGATTTCTCACACTATATTGATGATCCGTATGTGAAACCTGGTTTTAGAAGAGAAGCTCTAAGTGATGAGGTTGAGGTTGCAATCATAGGCGGTGGATTTGGAGGTATTCTAGCTGGGGTTAGACTCAGACAGGAAGGTATGAATGATCTAAGGATTATAGAGAAGGCCGGAGACTTTGGTGGTACCTGGTATTGGAATCGCTACCCAGGAGCTGCTTGTGATATGGAATCTTACATCTACCTTCCTTTGTTAGAAGAAATGGACTTTATTCCTAAAAATAAATTTCCTCAGCAGTCAGAGATTCTAGACTACAGTAAAAAGATAGCTGAGAAATATAACCTTTACGAAAATGTTTGTTTTCAAACAGAAGTAGAAAGTCTTAAATGGCATCAGAAATCAGGTAAATGGACTATTTTTACTGACAGAGGAGATCAAATAAAAGCTCGCTATGTAGTCAGTGCAAATGGGCCTTTAAATCGCCCCAAACTACCAGCTATCTCAGGAATAACTAAATATAAAGGTCATTCATTCCATACCAGTAGGTGGGACTATGAGTATACAGGCGGGAATTCTGAAGGTAATTTAACGGGATTAAAGGACAAGAAGGTAGCAATTATTGGAACAGGCGCCACTGCAGTGCAATGCATACCACATCTCGGAGAGATGGCAGAACACTTATATGTATTTCAAAGAACTCCATCCTCAATTGACGTAAGGAATGACCATCCTACGGATAAAAAATGGTATAAAAACCAAGAAAAAGGATGGTATGCCAAAAGAAGGGACAACTTCAACACATTGGTCTCAGGTGGGCTAGCCGAAGAGGATCTAGTTAATGATGGCTGGACAGAGATTATTAGAAATCTAATCCATGGACTTAGAGAAAATCAAGATGAAGAGATGACCCCTGAAAAATTTATGAATGCTATGGAAATGGCTGACTTTGAGAAAATGGAACAAGTAAGACAAAGGGTAGAAAAAACTGTCAAAGACAGAGGTACTGCTGAAGCTTTAAAGCCTTACTATAGGCAATTTTGTAAAAGACCATGCTTTCATGACGAATACCTTCCCACTTTTAATCGATCAAACGTAACCTTGGTAAACACCGACGGCAAGGGCGTAAATCAAATCACTGACAAAGGGGTGGTTTTTGATGGGATTGAATACGAAGTTGATTGTATTATCTTTGGTAGTGGTTTTGAGGTTGGAACTGCTTATACCAGGAGATGTGGATACGAGATCTACGGCGAAAATGGTGTATCCATTTCAGAAAAATGGAAAGATGGATTGGCTACTTTTCATGGACTGCATAGCAGAGGATTTCCAAATTGTTTCTTTTTTGGGCCTCAACATTCTGCTTTCACGGCTAATTATGTCCACTCTCTGGATGAACAAAGCATACATCTAGCTTACATATTAAAACAATCTAAAGAGAGAGGGGTTGATAAGATAGAAGCCTCTGAAGCTGCAGAGAAAGAGTGGATTGAGACTATTATTGATAAGGCACAACTTAATCAAGGCTTCTTAGAAAATTGCACTCCAGGATATTATAACAATGAAGGGCAACCCAGAGGTCAAGCACAAAATGCTTCTTATGGAGGTGGACCAGTTGCTTTCTTTGGCCTGATGGATAAATGGAGAACTGAAGGAAACTTGGAAGGATTAGAGTTATCTAATTAAGAACTCCTTTCTTAACTTTGAAACTTATTCTCTAAGAATTTTTTCGTTATTGCCAAGCTATAGGTCTTATCTTATTTATTAAATAGATGATTCTGTTCTTAATGGAGAGTAATTCTCTTCTATAATTCTAGTTATGAAAAATAGGATAGCAAAATACTTTGGCTTGCCAGTTTTAGGGGTCGTTTTGATTTTGGGAATAGCATATGTATTCCGGACGGATCCAATAATGATGATATCGGGTAAGCGTTTATCTGGTGAGGAATTTGCTTATCCTGAGAACTGGTTATTTACTAATGCATATCAAACCATCAAGGTAGAGACAAATACTGAAAACCCCCACTCAGTTACCACCCTGTGTTTCATTCGTGAAGGTAAATTAATCATTCCAGCACAAGAAGGTCACACAAAGAAATGGCCTCAAAACGTCCTCGAAGACAGTCAGGTCAGGATTAAAGTAGGGGATAAAATTTATCCTGTAAGGCTTACCCTAGTCGAGAAAGATGCCAAGATTAAAGAGATGGGGCCGTTCATTGCTATAAAGTTTCCAGATAGGGCTCCACCAAAACCCGGGGAAGGACCTAAGAACATTTGGCTTTTTGAAGTCTCTTCAAGATAGATTCTCTGAAGAAGGATTTGAAGATATTGAATCTCTAATAGGGACTGAAAAAGAAGGTTCTTAAAAGCTAACTAATGATAAAGTATAAAAAATGACAGATTTTTTACGAACATCCGACAAAAACTTTTCTGGCCTAGAAGATTTTCCTTACGAACCCCACTACCACGAATGGAAAGACATGCGTATGCATTACATAGATGAAGGACCGAAAGATGGACCAGTCATGTTATTGCTTCACGGCATGCCCACCTGGGCCTACCTCTACCGAGACGTTATTCCTACCTTGCTGGACTCGGGTTACAGATGTATCGCTCCGGATTACCTTGGCTTTGGTCGATCCGATAAACCCACGGATCCAAATTGGTATACCATTGCCAGGCATACAGAGACCTTGACTAGCCTGATCACGGAACTCGATCTCAAAAACATCACACTCCTTTGTCAGGATTGGGGTGGTCCTATTGGTCTTGCTCAAGCAGTGTTCATGCCTGAAAGATTTTCTCGCCTAACCATCATGAACACCTGGTTACATCATCCTGAATATGAGTATTCTGCTGCCTTACGCGACTGGAATCAAAGCTGGCACGAGGGTGGCCAATTTCATCACGATAAACCCAACATGAGTCTGCTCATACTTGCCGTAGCGGGTTTAGTGCCTATTGAGAGTGCAGCTTCAGGTGAGGTTCCTGATCTCAGTGGTGAAGCGCTTAATATGTACACTGGATTCTTTGCGCCCATTAAAGATATGCCGGATGAAGCATACAACGGCATGCGTCGCTTTCCACTATCACTCTGCTTTGATAATTATGACGGCGGCAACTCTGCGGCTCAAACACACTTTTATCAGACCTTGATGGACTGGCATAAGCCGGTTCACTTCATCTGGGGTTGTTCAGACGAAGTATTCACGGAGGCCTGGGGACGACAATGGGCTGATCAAATGAATGCCACATTCAGCCCGATTCAGGAAGCGAGTCACTTTCTTCAAAATACCCATGGTAAGGAACTAGCCGATATTCTTATTACTAGAATTTCCGAGGAGTAATCAATGAAAGATAGGCTGATGTTAGTTGTATATTGGTTAGGTATTCTAATAACAGTAGTTGCCATTATTCTAATGGTAGAAGGACTCGTAAATTTCCTGCTAGATAGATGGAAGATTATGAACATTGCTTGGCTCTTACTCGGCTTTCCAACTGCTTGGATTATTAGGAGGATAGTAACTGGAAATAAATCCCTTAAGCCTTAACTAATTATGGAACCAATCTCAATACCAATTATATTTTTCTTAGGTGGGATAACCGGCTTGGTTAGTTTGGTTATGAGTTTGTGGTTCACAAGGGAGAAAGAACTTTCATTAGGCAATAAAGCTTGGATTCTTATTCAGACTTTTGTTCTTTGTTCTGTTGTGGTACTTCTGGGTGGCATCTTATTCGTTACCTTACTTACTTTTTCCCATGGATAACTTTAAAAAACTACTGAACAAAATTCCAGGACCTTTAAAATGGATAGGGACTTTTTATATTTAGTACGATCATAGCTTACTAAAAAATGACAAAAGTACTCTTACTCATAAGCCTGCTGTTAATCTCTCATGTTTATTCAAATGAAACTGGGACACCAAGAGGCGCCCACAGTCAGCCCGACACTGCAATGGGCATTTATCTACCTGCTCAGCACGAGCTTTATGATGGCTTATTCAAGATTACTGGACACAACATCTATCAGGCAGGCACTCTGAACGACCCTTCACCTTGGGACCATATGGATGATAATGCTAATCATCTCCGTCAGGTCGGCGGTGAAATTATTTTTGATGTTAATGAAATCACCAATACTGGTAATTTCCGTGCTGAATTACAGCTTCCTGAAGGCATTTATCAGGTGGAACTTGAAAGTTTTCACGAATTTTCTCGCTGCCAAGATGGTGGCATTGCTGCCTATTTATATGAGCATGGAAATGCAGGCTGTGGTGACTCCAATTGGCCCAAGAGCCTCTTGTATGTAGCCGGTTGGGGTTATGGGTCTGCCTCACTTAATGGCGAGACACTTTACGAAGACTACGAAATTCACTTCATGGTAACCCAAGGCATGCGTGATCGTGAAACACTGAAGGTAAAACTGTCGCCAGACAGTAACGAAGCTGGTTCGGTCAATCCGGCTGCCCAGCAATTGGATTTCTATATCCGCAGCCCGCAAAGAAATGAAGCCAATCATCCCGGACGTGAAGTCTTTGACCACTTTTTTGCTATGGAAGTTACCTGGCGGTAAATGAAAAAACCCTAAACCTTAACCAAGAATAAAATTAATATATCAACAGTTTCATGAAAAGAGCTGGGTGATCACTCAAAGGTCCTTTCTCGTTTTGAAAGACTATGTCTTCTCCAGCTTCTAGAACTTCAAAAGTCGTTGCCCCGCCATTCCGATAAAGAACATAGTCTAAAATTGGCCAGCCTCCTTCAGCTTGAACTCCTTTAATAGAGTCAGAAAGCCCAAGATCTTTCTTGAAAGCCTCTAGTAGAGCTCGGTCCTCTGGATCATTCCACCTAAGGTTTAAATCCCCAACAATAATGAGAGCTTCCTCGGATGCTTCTTGTTTCATTTTGGCAGCTATTTGTTGAAGTTGGGTTGTTCTGGCTTGACGGTCCAAAGAATTACGACCGGCGTCCAAATGAGTGTTTACAACGTTGAAGTGCTTACCCGAAGGGGTTTCGATACGAGCGAGCTGAAAGCCCTTACTCGCAAAGCAGTCATTCAAACCCCCCAACCAGCCCGAACAGGTATTGAAAGCTTCTGACTGTATATCGATCTGCCATTCTTTTTCAAGGTTCGAAATAATGGTTAGCCCTGATCCTGAACAAAATGGACAAAAAGACTTATTATTAGCGTTACCACGTAGGGCAACACTTCCTTCGTTTAAGTTCTGGAGAAGTAACTCATGATGAGCAAAGTCTTCTTGGAGAAGCGAAAGTTGATAGCTTTTTGTTTTTTCTCCAATTAAAGGGAATCGCTCTTCCGGATCATCACCAGCAAAAACAGCCGGTAAACCATGAGTGTTGTATATAAGTATTTTTATTTCTTCTGAACTTAAATTCGATGAAGCGAGGCAAAGATAAAAAAAGATAGCTAGGCACAGGCCTAAACTCAAAGAATTTATTTTAGAAATCATTTTCTAGAGTTTTTCCAATAAAGCCAAAGAATTAATCATATCCACTTCTTTAAACAAACCACTCTCTTTGGCTTTTGTGTAAATATCAAATGGCGGTCTGCCACCGTCTTCTGGATTGGGGAACACATCATGAATCGCCAATAAACCCCCTTTGATTATATAAGGATGCCAAACATCGTAGTCATCATTGGCAGCTTTCTCAGAGTGCCCGCCGTCAATAAAAACCATTGCAAGGGGTTTTGACCACACTTCATTGGCTTCTGCTGAACTGGAAACAATTGGAATGACAATATCATTTAAACCAGCCCTATCTATTGTGTCTAAAAAAAACGGGAGGGTATTAATACCTTTGCCTGATTCGTCCAAAAGATCTGGATCAAAGAACTCTTCCCCTAGTTGTTGCTCTTCTGAGCCTCTATGGTGGTCTATGGAGTAGAGTAGTTGATTGTTTTCTTTTACGGCTGCGCCTAAATAGAGAGCTGATTTCCCGCAATAACTGCCTATTTCTAAACAAGGTCCCTTAGAACAGTAACGTTTTGCAAAGGTATGTAAAGACTCTCCTTCTTCTTTTGCCAAAAATCCTTTTACTTGATCTGGGTCTATTCCTAATTTCATGAGCTAATTATAGGAAATGCTATCAAAAATATGAGAGTATTCGCTCTCATTTATGATTCGCAGCTCATTAAAAAATAATTCTGGCGAAGAATTTTCATATGTTTCAAATCGTCCTATTGAGTCGGGAGTTCCTTTATTTATCTTTTTTCATGCCACCGGTTTCAATGGGCAAACGTATAGGCAGCTGATAAAAGGCCTGGATAGTTTATTCAAAGAAGAGATAAATTTTATGAGCTTGGACCAAAGAGGTCATGGTCATACCAAGGCTGAAGCTATTCCCGAAGAGTTGAACAGTTGGTCTCCCTTTATCGAAGATGCGTTAGAGATTGTAGATAAAATGGACGGTCCGATATTTTGCGCGGGGCACTCAATGGGAGCAATAGTGGCAGCTAAGATTGCTAAGCTGCGCGAAGAGAAGGTAAAAAAGTTGGTCATGATTGAACCAGTCCTTTATAGCCCTTATGAATGTTTTAAATACTCATTTAAAAGAAGATGGGGTTTAGGCAGAAATGCTGAATTGGTTGAGTTAGCTTCAAAAAGAAGACGAAACTTTACCAGTCGAGAAGAGATGGTAGATTCTTATTATGGAAGAGGGGTCTTTTCAACTTGGGAAAAATCTTGGATAACAGATTATGTGGAAGGCGGCTCAAGAAAAATTTCTGAACAAGATGTTGAGCTAACTTGTTCGCCTGAATGGGAGAGCAGAACTTTTATGGCTTCGGACATGGGTTCTTGGCCTTATCTTAAAAAACTGAACACACCCACTTTGATTCTTTCCGGAAACATAGAATCTACCTTTACTCCTAATGCCAGAAAAACCATTGAAAAGCTAGGCAGCAATTGGAAAATGGAGGTTTTTCTTGGTGCCACGCATTCTCTTCCGATGGAACTTAGTGAGACTCTAATTGACCGTATCTATCAATTCATGAGTAAATAATTTTTTATTATGGATCTTCATCAATTAAAACAGGGAAAAATTCTCATAATAGGGGATATTATCCTTGACGAATATTTACAGGGGACCGTAAGCCGAGTTTCTCCAGAAGCTCCCGTTCCCGTGCTCAGACCCGATGACAGAGAGTTAAGATTAGGAGGGGCTGCCAATGTAGCTTCTAACGTTAAATCCTTGGGAGCCAAAGTAGAACTGATAGGTGTACTAGGCAAAGATACTGCAGCAAAAGAACTCAGAGAGTTACTTAAAAATAAATCGATCAGGGCATCTTTGACTAATTCTGAAAAGACCACTGTCCATAAACTTAGACTTTTAGCCGGTCAACAACAGTTATTGCGTCTTGATAGAGAAGAATCGTTTACTAAAAAAGATTGGCAAGTTACAAAAAATACTTTTTCAAAGAAATTAAAGGGATTTAATGCAGTTATTGTTTCAGATTATGGAAAAGATACCTTAGTTGATGTTCCTTTCTTAATTAAAGAGTCGAAGAAAAAAAATATACCTGTCTTTATTGATCCGAAAGGCAATAACTTCAACAAGTACAAAGGTGCTTATATTATCACTCCGAATTTCATGGAATTTTCTACTGAAGTTGGAGGAGTTTCTTCCGAGTCTGATTTTACAAATAAAGCAAACAAACTAATTAAAAAGTTAGCTCTGCAGGCACTTCTGGTTACCAGGGGTCAAGAGGGCATGACTTTATTTAAAAAAGATAGAGATAAAATAAAGAGAACTGACTTCCCGACTGAAGCTAGGGATGTGTTTGATGTCTCAGGGGCAGGAGATACCGTGATAGCGAGTTTAGCCTCAGCTCAGTCCAGTGGTATGACTTTAGAGGATTCCGTGAAGTTAGCCAATGCAGCAGCCGGTATAGTAGTAGGCAAATCGGGTACAGCTTCACCCTCACTGGCGGAATTAAGTATTAGTTTAAATTCAGGAGATTCAGTTCTATCAAAACCTGAGATAAAAGACTTAGTCAAAGAGGCTAAAAAAGATTCAAAAAAGATTGTATTCACCAATGGCTGTTTTGATTTATTACATGTAGGACATATAACTTACCTTGAAGAAGCTAAAAAATTAGGCGATAGATTAATAGTTGCCTTAAATTCAGACAACTCAGTAAAGAAATTAAAGGGAGCCAAGAGACCCATCCATAAACTCAAAGAGAGAGCTAAGCAGATAGCTGCTCTCGACTCAGTAGATTGGGTGACTTCATTTACTGAGGATACCCCTTTGAAGTTAATCAAGGAGCTGGAACCCGATGTTTTAGTTAAGGGCAAAGACTATAAAGTGAAAGATATTGCTGGCTCCAAAGAAGTGTTAGCCAAAGGCGGTCAGGTAAAAACCATTAAACTGGTTAAAGGTGTTTCAACTTCTAATTTAATTAAAAAAATTAAGGATTTAGGCTCTTAGTTTTTATTTAGCACTATTTATCGGCGCATTTTGGGTAGCTTCAGGTAAGTAAGGTAACGCCATAGCCATTCGACGGGGCCAAAATAAAAATGTTTTAACCACCAAGGGCTGATAATTAACTGAAACAGCCAGATTGGAGGAACAATGAGGTAGACTTGACTCCAAGAGAGTTTTCCAATCAATCCCAAACCTGCTCCCGTGAATATCAATAGCCCAAACAGAGATTGCATCAGATAATTAGTCAATGCCATTCTGCCAACACAAGCCAATCTTGCTCTTAAGGACTGCATCCAGTTTGATTTAATAAACCAAAGTATAAGACCCAGATAGCCCAGACCCATTGCCAGTCGTCCCAAGTGGTAGGTCGGTCTAAAGTAGGGATTAGTCTTTAGAACATCCATACCCGAACTTACACAAGCCCAAACTTCGTAGGCATTGATCAGTAAACCAACACAGAAACCTGCCCACATCATCTTGAAGTAGAAACCAGTTTCTCTTTTTCCTTCAAGGATACCAAGCTTGTATAGCACCATGCCCACGACCATCATCATCAAGGCATCCAAAAAAAAGATGAATGGGATATTAAAAAGAAGCAACTCGCTAGCTCTTTCTATGTTGTATTCAAAAGCAGATCGATAACTATGACTACGAGCCTCTATTTCATCTTGGATACCCTCTATTTCTGCCAGGTTAATTTTTTCAAATTCAATCCATGCTTGTGCCCAGCCTTGAGTTTCGGCATCCACTTCTACCTCAGCTATCTCCGCTTGTTCCATTACTACAGCTGCATCGCGTGCAACATCAAGAGAGATCTTAAAAGCAAGGTTTTGGAGTGTGCCTAGCAAAAGGAGAAATGAAGCTAGAATAATTAACTTCCTAGGCTTCCAATTTCTTATCAGCCAAAGTGCTGCCCCCCCTAAAGCATAGGTGATCAAAATATCCCCTAACCAAAGCAGTACATACATATCTATCAAACCGAAGACAAGCAACCAAAAATTCCTTCGATAATGTAATCCGCCACTTTTGGCACGAGGGCCAGAAACAAAAAGAACGACTCCTGCACCAAAGAGTATTGAAAATAGTGTGCGCATGGCACCCTCGCTGGTCAGTTCAACCAATGCCCAAACCAGTGAATCAAGTCCTTCAAAAGGCGTCAAGAAGATACCGGGATCTACGAATGCCGCTGAAGTTAGACCGAAACCCAAAATATTCACGACTAAGATGCCGAGCAGTGCAAAACCTCTCAATACATCCAAAGACTCAATTCGCTCATTTTCCTTGGTAGCAGTCATCTTCAACTCTCCCATTTAAGCTCTTTTATTTCTCTTTTTCTCTCTTCTTTCTTCTCTTTTCTTCCAGTAAGGGTAAAAGCCTTCTTCTCCCTCTGGTCTATTTTTAAATCTTCTATGCATCCAGAAGTATTGGGTGGGTGTCTTTAAAATAGCTTTTTCATAAGTTTCATTCATTAGGTTTAGGAAATTTTCTTCATTGGTCTTTGAACCTAAATCTTCTAAAGTAATTTCATAACCAGAACCAACTCTTTCGACGTTATAAAAATAAACCTTAATACCCTTCTTGAATAAATCCGAAGGCAATGTAACGGTGGCTGCCTGAATACCAAAAAAGGGGATAAACTCTGAACCTTTTGTGCCATAGTCCTGATCAGGTGCGTAGAGAAACTTCAGTCCATTTCTAAGAAACCCCAATCCTCTTCTTGTTTGACGATTTGTAACAGTACCAATTGCATATTTGTTCCTAGCCTTAATCATCAGGTAATTCATCACCTTATTTGTTTGACTCTTGTACATTCCACCTGCCTTTATAAGATTACATATTATTCTTATGTCTAATTCCGCATGGGTTGAGTGTTTTAGAAGAATGAGACAGCCTTCATTAACATCATCAAGAAGTTCAAAGTTTGATTTCTTGGTTATCAGCTTTTCTATAAATTGATCCGATCCCCACCAGGCTATTCCTGTTTCTAGTAGCCCTTTACCCATGTCCCTAAATACTTCTTTTACCATTTCTTTTTGCTCTTCCTCCGTTTTGTTGGGAAAGCAGAGCTTAAGATTTATTTCTACAATTTTTTTTCTTTGGGAGCTTACGGAATGAAGAATTAACCCAAGAAACTTTCCTAGGAATAATTGAAATTGGATTGGACACAGGCTTATTAAATAAAGAAGTCCCATTCCCAGCCAAGTTAGAAAATATCTTGGGTTTAGCATAGAAGCCTCAAACTTTACTTCGTTATTATAGTGTTCGTTTCTACTAGCTTTCATTCTGGGGCCAGTTTTGAAGTTTTTCTAAGTAAAGCTTAACCCCGGATTGAACGTCTAAAAAGTTTTCCAGGTAACCCACTGCTCTTAATTTATCAATGTTGGCTTCTGTAAAACTTTGATAAGAACCAATCAGTTCTTTGGGGAAGGGAATGTATTTAATTGAACCCTTCCCATGCCATTCGATTACTGAATTTGCAACTTCATTGAAGGTTTGGCTTTTTCCAGTGCCCACATTGAAAATCCCTGAGATATCTGAATGTTGCATGAACCAGAGATTCACTTTGATCACATCTCCAACGTAGATAAAGTCACGTCTTTGTTCTCCCGCTTCATATCCATCGGATCCTTCAAAAAGCTTTACTTCTTTTCCTTCATTTAGTTGTTGGTGCAAATGATAAGCTACACTTGCCATATGACCTTTATGAGATTCATTAGGGCCATAGACATTAAAATATCTCAATCCAACTATCTGAATGTTGCTGCTATTAATTTTTTGCCTTATCAACTGATCAAAGAGGTATTTAGAGAAAGCGTAGAGGTTTATGGGGTTCTCATTTTCTCTTAGCTCTTCAAATTTTTTGGCATCTCCATACACCGCTGCAGAAGAGGCATAAATGAAAGCAATAGAATTTTTTTCTGCTAATTCCAAAAGTCTTTGGGAAAAGGAATAATTGTTTTTCATCATGTATTCGGCATTCCACTCCAAGGTATCAGAGCAGGCTCCTTGATGAAAAATGTGAGTTATATGTTCGTGGCTCTGATTCTCTTGCAGATAATCATTTTCAAAGTCTTTGATATCTAAAAGTTCTTGAAGTTCGCAGTGAGCAATATTGATGAGATTGTCTTTTTTGGAGAGATCGTCAACTCCAATAATATCTTTAACGCCAAGTTCATTAAGTTTTGCAACTAAATTAGAACCGATAAAACCGTTGCATCCAGTTACTATGATCATGGGATAGGTCGTTTACTCAAGGTTTCATATGTTAGCATAGACTGATGCTGAGACTTATCTATACAGCCATCTTTTATTTAGCTATTCCACTTTATTTTGTCAGGTTAGTAATAAGAGGTATTCAGAATCCGGATTACTTAAAACGATGGAATGAGAGATTGGGATTTGGACCTAATTCACCTTCAGAAGGAAAAAATATCTTGTGGATTCACGCGGTTTCAGTAGGAGAGGTTAATGCTTCAATACCTTTGGTAAGAAGTCTTCTTGATACCTATCCAAACTCAGAAATATTGGTTACGACTAGCACTCCAACTGGGTCAAAAATTCTATTAGATAAGTTGGGTGCGAGAGTAAAACATCAATATGTGCCTTTGGACTTACCTTCTTGTCTTAATAGGTTTCTAGATAGATGGAACCCCAAAGCTTTTATTGTATTGGAAACTGAAATTTGGCCAAATATCCTTTCTGTATGCCAAAAAAGAGGCATTTTTACTGCCTTAGTTAATGCAAGGTTATCTGAGAAATCTAAAGATAATTACAACAACATTAAACTTCTAGCTTCAGAAGCTTTGGGTAATTTAGATCTGCTCATTGCTCAATACGAATCAGATGCCAAGAGATTTAAAGAAATAAATAATTCTCTAGAAATTCACGTTTGTGGCAATCTGAAATTCGACCAGGAGATTCCAGAAGAAATGCAATCAATCTCTACTTCTATTCGAGAGTCTTGGGCCAATGGTGGAGAAAGACCTACTTTGATTGCTGCGAGTACTCATGAAACAGAGGAGGAGTTTGTTCTGGACGCCTTTCTTGAAATACTTTCCAAGCTTAATGAAGCTTTGTTGATTATAGTTCCAAGGCATCCAGAAAGGTTTGAGACAGTCTACGAGTACATTCAGAATAGAAACCTTACTGTAGCTAGACGTTCAAAAAAAGAAGACGTTACCCTTGAAATCCAAGTTCTTTTGGGAGACACCATGGGGGAATTGAATTTTCTTTATTCGGTATCAGATGTAGCGTTCGTAGGCGGCAGTATTGTGGATCATGGTGGACAGAACTTACTGGAACCAGCTTCTCTTGGCCTGCCTTTATGTTCTGGAAAAAATTTAAGAAACTTCCAAGAAATAGCAGATGAACTCCAAAAAAATAAATCTCTTTTCTTGATTGGAAACAGAAAAGATCTCACAGGCTATTTTATAGAGATCATCTCTGATCCAAAGAAAAAAGAAGCTGCAGGAAAGGCCTCATCACAAGTTTTTGAGAAAAACAGAGGGGTTTTGATCAAGATAAATAAATCATTGGATAAGCATTTGTCTCAATTTCTAACTTAATAAAATTGTTTCTGCTTTAAGTTGGTGCAGGTCAGATTATTTTGCACTGCTCAAGCACTGAAATTAGTCCTTATCACTCCACTTTAACGTAATTTTAATTGGCATAAAACTTGCATATATAAAAGTGTAGAAAAATATTTTTCTCAAAGAGTTTTGTGAAATTTTATTAGGAGGATTTATGAAGTTAATAACTGCAATAATCAAACCCTATAAGTTAGATGAAGTGCGAGAAGCATTATCTGAAGTTGGGGTTACAGGTTTAACCATAACTGATGTTAAAGGATTTGGCAGACAAAAGGGACATACAGAACTTTATCGAGGTTCTGAGTATGTTGTAGATTTTCTGCCCAAAACAAAGATCGAGATAGCAGTGAGTGATGAAAATTCAGAAGCTGTCATAGAAGCTATTTCCAAAGTTTCTAACACAGGAAAAATAGGTGATGGGAAGATCTTTGTTTCCAACCTTGATCAAGTGATGAGGATTCGAACTGGCGAACTTAATGAGGACGCGCTGTAGATTTAATTTAGAGAGGTAATTATGTTTAAGAAATTATTATTTATAACCCTAGGTCTGTTTTCAATATCGGCATCTGCTGAAGGCCTAGATACTGGAGATACCGCCTGGATGTTAACTTCCACGGCATTAGTGCTTTTTATGACTTTGCCTGGTTTAGCTTTATTTTATGCGGGTTTAGTCAGGAGCAAGAACGCTGTTTCAGTTTTAATGCAGTGTTTTGCTATTGCTTGCATTGCTTCAATCGTTTGGGTTGTTTACGGATACAGCTTGGCTTTCAGAGGGGATGGAGCTTTTGTTGGTGATCTAAGCGCTGCTTTCCTATCGGGCATCGGTAGAGATACCCTTTCAGGAACCATTCCAGAAACAGTGTTTGTGATGTTCCAAATGACTTTTGCCATCATTACACCTGCTTTGGTAGTTGGTGCTTTTGCTGAAAGAATGAAGTTCTCTGCCATGTGTCTTTTTACATTTTTGTGGTTAACCATGGTCTATTTACCCGCTTGCCATATGGTTTGGGGTGGAGGTTTATTAGCTCAATGGGGCGTAATCGATTTTGCTGGCGGATTAGTTGTTCACCTAACTTGTGGAGTAGGAGCTTTAGTGGCAGCCTTGGTCTTGGGTAAAAGAAAGGGGTTTCCCGGTTCTGCCATGCCACCTCATAACAGAAGTTTAGTGGTTATGGGAGCTGCTATGCTTTGGGTAGGCTGGTTTGGATTTAACGCAGGAAGTGCTGTAGCGGCTAGTACAGATGCTGGCATGGCCATGCTGGTTACCCACATCAGCGCTGCTGTAGGAGCCTTCACTTGGATGGCTCTTGAGTGGATCAAACAGGGTAAGCCAACGGTAGTTGGAATAGCCACGG
>Ga0208895_1000598_pt1 | contig 16483 bp, 16 predicted proteins | sample ETNtaG_10_FD_185765 | JGI IMG/M metagenome (GOLD analysis project Ga0208895, IMG submission 185765) | Marine microbial and viral communities from oxygen minimum zone, Eastern Pacific Ocean - ETNP201302SV82 (SPAdes) (version 2) | ecosystem: Environmental > Aquatic > Marine > Oceanic ... | reverse complement strand
ATTTATGGATATTTTCTTAACCTCTACCGTTACTGTCGCTCTTGCTGAAATAGGCGATAAAACCCAACTTTTATCTTTACTCTTAGCAGCCCGCTTTCATAATAAAATAGCGCTTATTTTAGGTATTCTCGCTGCAACAATTATTAATCATGGTTTATCTGCTTGGTTTGGTGATTGGCTAAGTGTAGCGGCCTGACATCTTATTTTGCCTGACCCGATTTTATCAGCATGTTCTGACCCACAATCATTGATTCTACCCTATGAGGCTGGCTCACTTTAATTAAGAATGGAACCACATTGATTAACACTGGGACTGATTTCATCGGCTTGGGCCCACTTTAATCGACTCTAAATTGGCAGTCCTGCTTCACGCATTTCAGCTGTCATTTCTTTCGCTCTATTTGGTTCTAGCCCTCCAGAGAATAATTTTCTTATTTCGGATGGGCGATAGCGGAATTGTTCAGCAATGACGCGCTCATTGTAACCATGCCTGATAAGTGTCGGTTCAATTTCATATATGCGGCTAGACAGTGTTTCCTCCAAAAGGTCAACATTGATAGGTTTTATACCGACTTTGTAAGCTTCTTCTAGGGCTAATGTTAGATGTTGTTCTACCTGAAGAGGCGTACTGAGATGTTCAGCTAGGGAAGATGCGAATAAGTCCTGAATGTGAGATCATAGCTGCATAGTAAATCACAGCCATTACCGCCCATGAGCCAACAGTTAACTTTTGCCGATAGTGAGTTTTCCAGCAAACGTCGCCAGACGAGAAAAGAGATTTTCTTATCCAGAATGGATAACCTGCTGCCGTGGTCTCAACTGCTGGAAGTGATTGAACCCTTTTATCCTAAAGCAGGCAATGGCAGACGTCCGTATGCGCTTGAGACCATGTTTCGCATTCATTGTATGCAGCAATGGTATAGCCTCGGTGATGAAGCGATGGAAGATGCGTTATATGAAATTGCTTCGATGCGTCAATTTGCGCAACTATCACTGGATAAAGCCATTCCTGACCGCACAACCATTATGAACTTCCGGCACTTGCTGGAAAAACACAAGCTGACTCGCCAATTATTCAAAACGGTCAATCAATGGCTGTCTGACTGCGGTGTGATGATGACGCAGGGCACACTGGTGGATGCCACGATTATTGAAGCCCCCAGCTCCACTAAAAACAAAAAGAATGAACGTGACCCGGATATGCATCAGACCAAGAAAGGTAATGAGTGGCACTTCGGTATGAAAGCCCATATCGGTGTGGATGCCAAGAGCGGTCTGACTCATACGCTGGTGACCACCGCCGCCAACGAACATGACCTGAATCAGATGAAGAACCTGTTGCATGGCGATGAGGAATTCATCTCTGGCGATGCTGGATATCAAGGCGCAGAGAAGCGTGAAGAACTTAAAGAAAAGGATGTGGAATAGTTGATTGCTGAGCGTCCCGGAAAAGTTCGGGCACTGAAAAAGCATCCCCGCAAAAACAAAACTGCCATCAACATCGAATATTTAAAAGCCAGCATTCGGGCGAAGGTGGAACACCCGTTTCGCATCATCAAATGCCAATTTGGTTTTATCAAAGCTCGCTATAAGGGATTGATAAAAAATGACTCACAGTTAGCCATGCTATTCACCTTGGCGAACCTGTTTAAAGTAGACCAGATGTTACGACGACAGCCAAGATCTGTCTAAAATCCGGGAATAGCCCGGAATAAGGCCAAAATCCTGCCTAAAACAACGGCATATTGGCCTAAATTGCAAAATTAGAGTTTAAAAATTAGGCAGGTGATGCTGCGGCTTAACTAAGCGTTAAACTGCGGGACTTATTCGCAGTTTCCCTAGTTTGCGGCTAGTTTTGCGGAGCAGGCTGACTATGGGCTGAAACCTTTGTGTATTCGCGGATTCAACCCCGAAGTGCACCACTCGCTAAATTAAGCTGCTCTTCGTAATGTGTTGAACACGACCGATGGCTGTTTAAACCCAAGGCATTTCCTTGGTCTCGCATTTAGTGCTCGCTCAACAGCAGCAATCTGTTTGTCCGTCACCGTTCGCAGGTCTGTCCCTTTTCGGATGTACTGCCTCAGCAGTCCGTTAAAGTTTTCGTTCAATCCTCGTTCCCATGAGGAGTACGGATTGGCAAAGTAGATATCTGTTTTCAGCTTTTCCGCTACCAGCTCATGAGCGCAGAACTCTGCCCCGTTATCGGCGGTAATCGTTCTAACATGGCCGCGATAGCGCCATAGCATGCCAATCATAGCTCGACTTACATCAGCGGCGCTTTTCGCTGGCACTTTTCGTATCAGATACAGTTTACTTTTACGCTCAACCAGACTGACGATGGCACCTGTACCGTTTTTGCCTAATACGGTGTCGGCTTCCCAGTCACCAAACCGCTTTTTCTTATCAACAATAGCCGGACGACGCTCAATGCCAACTCGGTTCGGAATAATTACGCGCTTCGCGCGGCTGCCTTTTCGGTACTTGCGACGACTATGTCGCAACTGCTTGTGCAGCTTGCCGCCACTGAGTTTATCGCGCTGCACGAAACCGTAAATCCATTCGTGGCTGACGCTATGCCCTATTATTTTACCTACGCCAGCAATTTGCTCAGGACTCCATTTCTGGCTCAATCCGAACTCGACGAACGTGATAGTCAGCGCTGGTACACTAGATTTCGCTGCCTGACATCGTCGTTTAACTGTCTTAGCGTGAGCGACTTCAGGCAGATAGTGATTATCACGAATGCTGTTACGCCGGACTTCTCGACTGATGGTGCTGTGACAAACGTTCAACCGCTTCCCAATCTCCCGGTAGCTGAAACCCTCGCGTAAGTAGGCCTCGATCTGATATCGTTGTCCCTCGATCAACTGCTTGTATCTCATGGTAACTACTCATGTTTTTTGGCGATTACAGAGTACCACCAACATGCAGTTGATCTCTTCTCACCGTTTAACCATGAGTGGTGCACTTATTATCTGAATTCGGGTTTACTGAATCTGGTAAGATTTCTAATCACATTTGGTATTTAGTGCAATTAACGAAGCAATTGCTGCATCGCTGAACTTGAGGAACAGTTTTGAGCAACTGGAGAACCGCAATTTTTGGAGGAACAGTTTCGCCTGGTGCAGCAGAAGCAGGATGGGAAAAGCAACAAAGCCAATGTAACCAGGGCTGGGGGAGCTGTTTAATGAAACAGAAGAGATAGCCGCTGAACCTAACACTGAGCAGGAAGCTATTTACTCTGTCCGCACAAAGCGCAACCCGCTATCCCAAGCACCGCGTTAGGACGTGATAGTTCACGATATTGCTGAGGAAGATAAAGTCTGCTTTCACTCTCCTATATTTTCTTTGTAATTATTTCAGGATAATAAGGAATTATTACAAATCTTTTAAGTACCTCCAGATCCTAAGAGCGCAGAGATGCTTCAATTTAAGCTGCCGGCAGCTTGGTGCGAGGGGAGTATTAGAATTTCATACGCACGATAACAAGCGACTGGCATAAATGCTGCTTGCCTACAAAGTGCCGAAGTTAGGTGTATAAACCATAAACAAGAGGAAATAATTTATGTCTCATAATAAATTTACTAGTTGTATTGAAGCTTGCTACAAATGTGCAACTGCCTGCGACCATTGTTCAACTGCCTGTTTGCAGGAGCCTGATCCTGCGAAAATGGCAGATTGCATACGTGCAGACTTAGACTGTGCTGATATCTGTCGGCTAGCTGCGGCAGCAATGGCGAGAGGAAGTGAGCATGCCAAGCAAATCTGCCGTCTCTGTGCTGACATATGTGAAGCTTGCGGTGAGCTTTGTGCTAAACACGAACCGGATCATTGTCAAGAATGTGCTCGTGCTTGCAAATCTTGTGCTGATGAATGCCGTAAGATGGCTGCCTAAGCTAAGTAAACCGTACTTTGGGAGCGCAGAAGACACATCTAGCGCAAGAGTTTCTTCATTGCGCTCTCAATATTGAGAAACACCTTTCATTAGTCCAGTATATTGGCTCGTATGGGTGACATTGAGGTCAGTTCATGCTTCTTAAGTACCGTATATTTTTGATATTATCCGCTAGAACCCTTCTTTCAGCAGAGGTCATTTTTTGCTCGATTTTAGTTGAGGTTTCGGACCCTAAGAACCCACTGTATTCTTCCGATTCTGCTCGTATTTACTGAGGATTTAATCTCATTACTGATGCTAATCAGGTTCGACTGCTTGTTTCCACTGTATTAAAAACTCCTTTATGACTTCCTCATCTACTTGAATTAACAAAGACATGCTCACCAGGTAGTAGTATCCCATTGGCTTGGGGCTACTTGCATACCATTATTTATTTGGAAACTGCTGAGGAATCAAAAATATCTGGTGCAATTAAAGTATACCCTTAACGCACTTGCAATTATTTAGTGCATTAATTCAAAAAATAAACCTATAATGCACTCACATTAAGACACCATTGTAAAACGCACTGAAATCTATGTTTCGAGTTTATGGGTACCTGAGAGCATCAACCGAAGAGCAAGATGCAACCAGAGCTAAAGCTGAATTAGAAAAATTTACCGAACAATTAGGGTTCGGCGTTGCTCACTGGTTTATTGAAAATGAATCCGGCGCAAAATTACATCGGCCTGAACTTTTTAGGTTACTGGATATCGCCATGCCTGGTGACGTTTTATTAGTTGAGCAAATAGACAGGCTAAGCCGACTCAAAAGTGAAGATTGGGAAAAGTTGAAGCGGCTGATTAACGATAAGAATATTCGTATTGTTTCACTTGATTTGCCGTCCAGTTTCGCATTGATGCGCAACGCCGATGAATTCACTGAACGCATTCTCTCTTCAATTAACTCAATGATGCTTGATTTCCTTGCTGCCTTTGCCAGAAAAAATTACGAAGAGCGACGAAGGATGCAAGCGCAGGGGGTCGCCAAGGCCAAAATAGAGGGGAAGTATAAAGGCCGTCGCGAAGACAAAGACTTGCATAGCAGGATATTACAACTTCTCAATGATGGACGTAGTTATAACTTCATTGAAAGGACGATAGGTTGCTCTAGGCACACTATTTCCAAAGTTAGCAAACGCCGCAAGGCAAAACTTGAAGAAGAGGTTCTGTAACTGTGCCATGAAAGCCAAACGGATTGCGCCAGAGGTACTTTTAGATCTGTCTTCACGGATGGAGCTATTCCCTGCGCGCTCCGATGAACGCAAAAACATTGTTAAATCAGCATGTGATTTATATGGTGTTTCCGAAAGCACTCTTTATCGACAACTACGTTCTGTAAACAAGCCCAAACCACTAAAGCGCACGGATTCAGGCAAATCGAGAGTCATTCCTATATCTGAGATGGAGAAGTATTGCGAGATTATTGCCGCGTTAAAAATTCGCACCACCAACAAGAATGGACGGCATATCTCAACGAATGTTGCTATTGATCTGTTGGAAAGTACGGGTGTTGAATCAGAATACGGTTTTATCAAGCTAGAAAAAGGTAAGCTCAGCAAAACAACAATAAACAGGTATCTAGCACAATTTGGGTTAGACAAACACAACCTTATTAAAAACACGCCGGCAGTCAGGTTTCAGGCTAGACACAGCAACGAGTGTTGGCAATTTGATTTAAGCCCTTCTGACTTAAAAAGTGTGGACGAACCGCTTTGGTATGACGAATCTAAAGGTCTGCCGATTTTAATGCTTTACTCTGTCGTTGATGATAGAAGCGGCGTTTGCTATCAGGAATACCGAAATGTACACGGTGAAGATGCTGGTAATGCGCTGCGCTTCCTTTTTAATGCCATGTCACCCAAGTCTGACCCAGATGTGCCCTTCCAAGGCATCCCACACATGATTTACATGGACAACGGGCCAATTGCACGAAGTCGGGTGTTTCAGTCTGTGATGAAGTATTTAGGCATTGATGTGAAGGTACATATGCCAGATAGCAAGGACAAACGGCGTAAAACTGCTAGATCAAAAGGTAAAGTAGAAAGAGCCTTTCGCACAGTAAAAGAATGCCACGAGGTCCTTTACCACTTGCGAGAGCCAAAGAACGAAGTCGAAGCTAGTCAGATGTTGAGCGATTACCTGAAGAAATATAACGACCATCAACATCGAGCAGAGCCACATTCTCGGATGGAGGACTGGCTGCAGAATATCGACGGTGCTGTTAAACAAATGTGCAGCTGGGAGCGTTTTTCATCCTTCGCACGCGAACCTGAAAAAAGGAAAGTAGGTATTGATGCCAGAATTCCCGTTGACGGTAGTGTATATGAGGTAGATCCCGACCTCGCAGGTGAACAAGTCGTACTTTGGTGGGGCCTGTTTGACGACGAATTGTATGTTGAACATGATGGACAACGATATGGTGCTTATTTTCCGATCAGTGGTCCAATTCCCTTGTATAGATATCGTAAGTTTAAACAAACCAAAACAGAAAAGCGGCTTGGAAAACTCGAAACGCTAGCAAAGTCACTTAAATTACCGGACTCTGAAAACGATGAGAATCACCAAGTTATTTTGTCAATGAAGAACGTAGTTGAGCCAGTACCAACGCGAGAATTTGATAATCCAGACCCGTTTAACGAAAAGCGGTTTGAAAACATACTGAAAGCCAAGCTTGCCATATCCAACTATTTAGGTAAACCCTTGACAATACTTGCGCAAGGCGACAGAGATATGATTGATGCTATTTTGTCTGAGTCTTTAGATAAAGAGGCTGTCATGAAACGAATAAAAGAATATTTCCATAATAGGAGTGGAGAACATGCAAATTGAAGTCATGGAACACTTTGGTATAAAGAAGTATTTTCGTGATGCAGACTTCTTTGAAACTGACACGGCCAAAAGGTTATTCAGACAACTCAAAAAGATCATACCTGAAGGCCAGCTCATCGCACTGACTGGTGTTGTCGGTATTGGCAAAACTACCTACCTAGAAAAAATACAAAAACAATTAGCTGCTGAAAAAAATGTGATAGTTGCAAAGTCACTCTCAGTGGAAAAATCCAAGACAAATTTAACCACTTTGATCACAGCGCTGTTTTACGATGTTTCAGGTGATAATGGCTATCGGGTACCAAAGCTTGGCGAAAAGCGCGAGCGAGATTTGCAGGAGCTCATCAAGAAGAGTAAAAAGCCTGTTGTGTTGTTTTGTGATGAAGCCCATGACCTGCACCATCGCACACTGACAGGCCTTAAACGCCTAATGGAAGTCATTCATGAGGGCGGCGGCAAGTTATCTATTGTATTGGCGGGCCACCCTAAACTTAAAAATGACCTGAAATCTCCCACAATGGAAGAAGTTGGCTACCGCACGGTTACCATGTCTCTCGATGCCTCGCAGGGTATTTTACGCGATTATATTTACTGGCTCCTGGATAAATGCACCAATGACAATGTGAAACCAAAAGACGTTATTGAAGACCAAGCAGTGGAATATCTAGCTGAACATCTCAGTACGCCTCTTCAGGTAGAACAACATCTAACATTAGCCCTAGAAGAAGCTTACAAAGTCGGTATAAAACCTATCAATGTTGACCTTTTGGAGGAAACACTGTCTAGCCGCATAGATGAAATTGAACCGACACTTATCAGGCATGGTTACAATGAGCGCGTCATTGCTGAACAATTCCGCTATCGCCCATCCGAAATTAGAAAATTATTCTCTGGAGGGCTAGAACCGAATAGAGCGAAAGAAATGACAGCTGAAATGCGTGAAGCAGGACTGCCAATTTAGAGTCGATTAAAGTGGGCCCAACCTGATGAAATCGGTCCCAGTATCAATCAATGTGGTTCCATTTTTAATTAAAGTGAGCCAGCCTCATAGGGTAAAATCAATGATTGTGGGCCAGGAAGTTCGGATAAAATCGGTTCAGACAGGATAAGAAGTCAGGTCGCTACAGCTAAGTGGGAACTTTGTCGTGGAATACTTACCTTGGATAGTGAATTCAAGTTTTATTGTAGTGGGTCTTTGGCTACTTATTCCAGATAAGGATGAAGAAGTCAGCCACAAATATGACTGCTATGGCGCGTTTGTAGTAGCTTTAATCTTATTTTTTATTGCTGAAATTGGTGACAAAACACAAATCGCAACCGTATTGCTTGGTGCGCAATATGGGGTTTTGCGCCCATCCCCTCGAAATTAACCTTAGTCTAAATTTTTAAGCTTTTTTCTAACTCTAATTACCGTACTTCGACTAACTCCAACTGCTTCAGCCGTTTTATTAATACTAAATCCAGCTTCAGTAAACGAGGCAATCCTATCATGAGCCTCTAAATCAGGCTGACGACCGTGATAAAGTCCCTTTTGCTGTGCTTTTACAATACCTTCTTTTTGCTTACGTTCACGTTCTCGATATTCTTTATATGCACTGGCCGCTAATATTTCTAACAGCATATTATTAATAGCACTAAGTATTGATCTCATAAAATCATCACTTGGAAAACTGCCAAATGTTAAATGACTGGTTGGTAGATCTAAACTAACAACACTAATTCCTTTTTCATTTATTGAGGCTACAAGAGTTTTCCAATCATCAGGGCTTAGCCTTGTTAAACGATCGATTGATTCAACTAACAAAACATCACCGGACTCTGATTCATCCAATAAACGAATTAGCTCTGGTCTATCTAAAGAATTACCAGATTTATTTTCTATATAAAAAGAAGCAATTCGTTTGCTGAAGCCAGAAACGAATTTTTTTAATGAGCTTTTTGCTCTATTTGCATCTTGCTCAGAAGTTGATGCTCGTAAATATGCTCTTATGAACATTTTTGCCTAATTAGGTCTATTTAGATGGTGTAATATCATATAGGTTTATTTAAGTGGTGTCATTACGTAATTGCCTGTGATATATTAACAGTATCTTTAGGGTGTACTCATGTAGAACTGCATGTAATAACACTAATTTGGACTTTGATAATGAAAAAGGATAAACCATACATTGTTGTGGTTTAATATTGTTGTAACAACGGTAACTTTACTTATTTAATAGAAGAAAAAACAAAATCAATTAGCGATGTTTAAACTGGTATTCATTGATGGTCACTTTAATTAGATATAAAGTAAGTAAACAAAAAGTCAGTAAGGTAATTGATAACGTGTCTAAACGAACCATAAGTATGTTGGCTAAAGAACTGAGTGTAAATGTCGAAACAATTCGCTTTTATGAACGCAAAGGCTTAATTAAACAACCACCAAAGCCTATGCAGGGCTATAGACATTACCCGAAAGAAACGGTAAATAGAATACATTTTATCAAGCGTTCTCAAGAATTAGGTTTTACGCTAAATGAGATTGAAGGGTTACTTGCGTTAAACGATAGTCCATGTAGTAAAGTACAAGAATTAGCTAATAAAAAACTGATCGCAGTACAAAAAAAGATGGCTGACTTGTTGTTGTTAGAACACGCTTTGGAAGAACATTTAGGACAATGCCAAAATAATGATGACGATAGCCACTGCCCAATAATTGATTCGTTGCAACCGAAGTAAATGATTCACTTAACTACCATTTCCCACTAAAACAGCATATCCAATTTTACTTCTGCGCCTTAATTCAAGTTAGCTTATTCCCCGTATCTGTCGTAGCAGATTATCAAAGATAAATTTTTTATAAATCACCCTTGACTCCGTACTTAGGTACATGCAATACACTTGCATTATCACTTAATGAGGTATCTATATGAATCAAAAAGAATCAAACCTTCCAATGATAGGAGGCATCATAGCAGCATTAGGCGCAGGCGTATGCTGTGTAGGTCCTTTGCTCCTGTTATTACTTGGGGTAAGTGGCTCATGGATTGGTAATTTAACTGCATTTGAACCCTATAGGCCATTATTTATCGCATTTGTAGTGTTGTTGTTTGGTTACTCAGGTTGGAAAATTTACCGTCCTGTAGAAGAGTGTGAGCCGGGAACGGCCTGTGCAATTCCTAAGAAACAGCAACAACGAAAAGTCATTTTCTGGCTGAGCGCTATAGTTGCGACAATTTTAGTGACCAGTAATTATTGGATACTTTTGTTTGCTTAATATACAGATCAAGAAATTTATAACATTTTAAAATTTGGAGCTAATTATGAAAAAATTATTATTAACCGCACTGCTTTCACTTTCTAGTTTTGGTGCTTTTGCTGAAGTAAAAACAGTTACACTGGAAGTGCCAACGATGAACTGTGCGACATGTCCAATCACAGTTAAAAAGTCATTAGAAAATGTTGATGGCGTTGAAAATGCGAAAGTTACCTACAAGCCTAAGCTAGCTGTTGTTTCTTTTGATGACACTAAAACCAACATCAATGCATTAATTGCAGCGACTACCAACGCTGGCTACCCTTCAAATTTAAAAAGTGAAAATAAGTAATGTTTAGCCCCTTAGAACTAGTTACGCGTATCGGAGATAAAGCAGGCTCTATAGGTGCACTTGTTTCGGCAATGGGATGCGCCATGTGTTTTCCCGCGATAGCTAGTCTTGGTGCGGCAATTGGGATGGGATTTCTTAGTCAGTGGGAAGGGGTATTTATCAATACGTTGTTACCACTGTTTGCAGTATTAGCGCTGGCAATGAATATCTTAGGCTGGTTTAGCCATCGTCAATGGCACCGTAGTTTTATCGGTTCAATTGGCCCCATTTTGGTTTTACTCTCTTTATACCCTTGGTTCCAGTACGGGTGGAGTTCATACGTTACTTATACGGGGCTAGGACTAATGGTTGCTGTATCAATTTGGGACATGGTTTCTCCTGCGAATAAACGCTGTGATGATGAAACTTGTACCGCTTAACTTTTTAAGAGGAATAAAATATGTCAACGAATAGTTGTTGCTCGTCAAATGACATCCAGCCAGAACAATTACATGTAGCCATTATTGGTAGTGGTTCAGGGGCCTTTGCCAGTGCGATTAAAGCAGCAGAAGGCGGAGCAAGAGTTACTATCATTGAAGGAGCCGATGTAATCGGAGGTTGCTGTGTAAATGTCGGCTGTGTTCCTTCAAAAATATTGATCCGTGCTGCGCAATTAGCGCATCAGCAACGTACTAACCCGTTTGATGGTTTAGAAAATATTCAGCCACAACTTAGCCGCTCCTTATTAGCACATCAGCAAAACGCTCGCGTCGAAGAACTACGCGATGCTAAATATCAACGTATTTTAGAGAGTAATCCCGCGCTATCTTTACTTAAAGGTTATGCACGTTTTAAAAATCAAAATACCTTGCTAGTTCACAAGTCTGATGGTAGTGAAGAAGAGCTGGTTGCAGATCGCATTTTAATTGCAACAGGCTCTACACCAAGCATTCCGCCAATTAAGGGTTTAGTTGATACACCTTATTGGACATCAACAGAAGCCTTATTTGCAGAAGAGTTACCGAGTAGTCTAGTTGTCATCGGCTCCTCCGTTGTTGCTCTGGAAATTGCGCAAGCTTATGCCCGTTTAGGTAGCCGTGTGACAATTCTAGCCAGACATACCCTTTTATATGCTGAAGATCCGTTATTAGGTGAAAAACTGGCAGAGTGCTTTGAAAAAGAAGGTATTAGGGTACTTAATAATACGCAAGCAAGTCATGTTTCTTATGATAGCAATGGTTTTTCATTGGAAACTAACGAAGGAACATTAATCGCTGAAAAATTGCTTATCTCTACGGGTCGCCATGCAAATACTGGAAAGCTTGGTTTAGAAACTGTTGGTGTTGAAACAGATAAAAGTGGTGCCATTGTTGTTAATAGTATGATGGAAACATCAACAGCTAACATTTATGCCGCTGGAGATTGCTCCAATATGCCACAATTTGTTTATGTTGCTGCTGCTGCCGGAAGTAGGGCTGGAATTAATATGACAGGTGGAAATGCGCAACTCGACTTATCTACCATGCCTGCTGTTATATTCACCGACCCACAAGTTGCTACGGTAGGTCTAACCGAAGTACAAGCTTCAGCGGTAGGAATAAATACGATAAGTCGTGTACTTGATATGGAAAACGTACCAAGAGCTTTAGCAAATTTTGAAACGGATGGTTTTATCAAGTTGGTAGCTGAAGAATCCACGGGAAAACTGATAGGCGCACAAATTTTAGCCCATGAAGGCGGAGAACTGATTCAAAGTGCGGCTCTTGCTATTCATAATAAAATGACAGTCGAAGAATTGGCAGGTCAACTATTTCCGTATTTGACGATGGTTGAAGGATTGAAGTTATGCGCTCAAACCTTTAGCAAAGACGTTAAAGAGCTATCTTGCTGCGCAGGGTAATCATTTAACGGTAATGTACTTACAGAAATGTTAATGGAGTGCCAATTGATTGAATGTAATCAAGATATCTTAAGGCATTCCATTAACAACACAAATTGGAAGCATGCTAAATCATGATTAAATCTAAGGTTGAAAACATTCCTGTTGGTGAAGTCAGTTTTTTGACAGAGATACCTGACATCAATAAGTTCATTAGTAGTGATGATGATGCGTTGGATTTTCCTTTGAGTATTTCTCAACTGGCACTAGCTGCACAAACATCTGTCCATACGGTAAGAAATTATGTTCTTGAGAACTTAGTACACTGCGAAGAAAAAACTAAGTCAGGCCATTCACTTTACGGCTTATGTGCATTAAAGAGATTAAAGTTCATTCGAGCAGCAAGGGCGGCAGGTCTTCTTGTAGTTGATATCAAGCCATTACTAATGGCAATAGATGCAGGAGAAAGAAAAGTTCCTGAAGACATCCAAAAGCTGCTACTTACTAAAATCGAGCATAGAAAAGTATTTTTAAATCTAGTAACAAACCAAATTGAAGAGTTTTGCAATTAGAACAATTATAGAACAGTTCATGGCTCGACTAAAAACTTGTTAGCTTATCTGTTTTCTATCAATGTTAGCTTGTATATATCAAGCATATAGAATATCAACACCTCCAATTTTTAATGGCACTTTGATGCGCAGTACCTTTTGAATTAGAAATACAAACAGATGGCATTCTTTAACTTATTGATTCTACATCACTAAGTAAACCAGCTAAGTCGATTTCTTTGCGGTCTTTATTAAAGGCATATTCCCCATTTAGATTAATGTGTTGCCAAGCAACAGGTGAAAGCCGAGAAATAACATCAACCACATCTTGCCTACCGTTCCTCTCTTGGATTTGTAAAAATGCCGATAGTAACGCGGAATTATAATAAATAATGCAATTTGAAATGAGTCGAGCACAATCGTTCCATTGTGATACTTGGTAATCATTCCCCCCACGAAATTTATTGCCATTAACTGAAGTAATAGCACGTTTTAACTGATGGTATGCTTCACCTCTGTTCAAGGCTTGCTGGACGTAATGACGCAACGTTGAATTATCAACATACTCCAAAACATAAATAGATTTAATTAAACGGTCGTACTCATGCAATGCTGACAATCTTCGGCTCTTGCCGTTACTCAACTTTCTAATGATTGTGCTTTGAGTGGTGGTTTTACGACTCAATGAACAAACAATATGCTGAATATTGTCCCATTCTTCAGCAATTAGCTTATGATTAATATCTTTCTTTAATTGAATACGGCCTCCGTTCTCTTCAGTCACTTCAAATAGCTCAAAAAACACCTTTTTCATTTTCGCGTATCGAGGGGCGAATGTGTAACCAAAGAAATCTAATATAGCGAAGTTAACATTATTGGTACCATGCGTATCGGTCGATAAGGTATTAGGCTGTATATCTGAAGAGTTGTTATAGAGTAAGTCAAAAGCAAAGTGACCTTCATATTCGTTAGCGCCAATGACTTGCGTACTCACCGGAACATGATTAGAAACCAATGTTAATGCTGAAACACCTTTACCTTTGGAGAAGTACTTAGACGAATACCGAGCCTTAAACGTATTTATGCGACACTCAAATTTTTGACCATCAATGCTTGAAAACAACTGATTATCGTCCACATGGTAATAGGCAAATATTGGCAACGTGGCTATAGCATTAGAAACCTGATCATTAGACGTTTTGAGTGTTTCATATCTGACATAACTATCATCTACACTGCGTAATTTACCCATTGAACGGTCAGAGATATTCGCCATTTTATATAGGCCGTAATTGGTGCCGTTTGCCAATATACAGGCGATCAGATCTTCTTTATTTACTGGTGATTTTTCTTTAGTTGCTGATATGTGTGTAAATGAATTTAAGTAACCTGTCTTTTGATCAACAAACAACATGAGTTCAACGATACCCATGTGTTGAATTTGATTGTAGAGCGGGTTTTCAATTGTTTGTTGCCAACGGCTGTTAGGAATTGACCACTTGAGTTCGGCTTTGCCAGGAATAAACTCAACATACTTATTATCACCACTAAAGATATGCTCGCTTGCTTCCTTCAGCTTAACTTCTAATTGTTGGCTCTTATCTGCGAGTGTTTGGTTAATCGGTGTTGCCAGCTTATCAAGGCCAGTGTTTTCAATGATTGTCTCTTTTTGCTGCCATTCTTTAGGTTGTATAAGATCTGACGTTAAACTACGGTTATTAACGCTTTCTTTCACCGTTAAGCTATTACTGTGAAATAATTGTTCGGCTTTACGATAAAGGAAATACTCAAATCGATTAGCAATTAATTTGGTATTTTCTCCCTCTAAATACTCTCGGTCATGTTTAGGTACCACATCGATGTTAATGGTTTGGATAGCCTTTAATTCACTAAGTTCAGAATGTGCCATAACATACTGCTCATGGAGTTCATCCTTTAAATGAATGAACTCAATATCGATAGACATAAATAATGAGCGGATAAGTTTTTTAATTTTACTGGATTGTTTATCAATAAATTGCCATTCGTACTGACGGCCATCAAAGTCGTTATTATCTAAGTGATCACTTAACAGTTTAATACTGTCAGCAGGGATCAATTCAAAGGCTTTTTTACGTACATCACCAAAGCTTAAATCATCGTCCATATCGGTATCGATGAAGTACTTTAATAAACTACCAGCGGATTTTAATTTGGTTCTTACAATGGTTACATCTTCAACAATACGCTGCTTTGCATAGCCTTTAGCTGATTCGGTTAACTTCCTTACCAAGTAAATAAATGCAGCAACAAGATTGTCGTTAGTCTCTCGGTACCTGAAGAACAAGTAACAAACGAGATATAAAATAGTTTAGCTATCTGCGTGTTTTCTAAGCTTATAAACGGACTTGTGCTTTACCAGTGAAGCATAGTATTCAAGATTTTTAGGTGATAGCTCCAGTTCAGCAATCAGTGACTTAATTTCTGGATAAAGCGAGCGTATAATTTTATGCGTCTTCAGCTCTTGGGTGATTTGGCTCGTTGAAAAGTCCTTAGCCATTTTCTTTAACTTGGCTAAGTCAGTAAAGGTATTATTTGACTCAAGTAATTTAAGTAATGTTTTTCTGGTACCTGAAGACAAACTATCAAGCAGCACCATTTCAATTCGGTTACGCTCATTTGATAATACCGTAGAAATAGTGTCTTGCAGCGTTGTATAACCAGCTAGCGCTATTCTGTTTTGACCAAAATAAGCAATACATTCATCAAAAACATACCTTGGTTCAAGGTTGATTTTTACAACATCGTTAAGCCTTTTTAATAGCGGCTCTTTATCTAACTTGCTTTGGTATGCTGTAAACCCTGTATATTTTAATAACTTATTAATCAGCTTAGTTTTTGTTGTTGGTGATAAATCCTCAAGAGACATATCTTTATCGCTGAAATACTTGGATCTTACATAATCTAAATCATTACTGACTTGAGTAAATGAGAAATTAAATACTATTGGCCGTGACCTAAAGTAACCAAGCAGTAAGATAAAATACACTCTGGTTTCAATACGTCTTAATTCGTTGACGAGCCTTTGAGTTTCACTATCTAACGAAAAATAATCATCACGATCTTTACGGTTAAAATTGGGTAAGGCATAGAGTTCGTTGATTTCTGATTCGCTGAGAATTTGTATACGCTTGGTGTTTGATGAAGAAATAGTGGTAAGCCTTTCTTGTTATTTTTAATCAGCATACCTTAATCAATGAGGTTAATGTTTACCAGTCAACTGCTTAACATTACCATAAAGCCGATTTAAGCGACTAAAGTGGTAAACTTTTCATAAGATAGTTTACCACTGTGTATTATTACTTAAGAATACTAATGCCGATTTCGAGGGGATGGGCTAAATAATACAAACTGTGTTATTCAAGGGGTGAAGTCCAATGGTACGAAAAGTTACTCTAAGCGTGAAAATTCAAGCTAAGGTTAATTTCGAGGGGATGGGCGCAAAACCCCAATATCAATCAGTACTATGGGTTACCATAGGGACAACGGTAGGAATGTTAATTGCTAATGTCCCTATTATATACGTTGGTAAAGCTTTGTTACAAAGAATTCCACTAAAAACAGTAAGAGCTATTGCGGCCAGTGTTTTTGTGATATTGGGTATTCATGGCTTAATGACGATATATTGATAAAGTAACGTTGAAATCAAGCGCAAACGCTTACATAACACTATAAAAGTGACT
>Ga0208895_1000586_pt1 | contig 16684 bp, 10 predicted proteins | sample ETNtaG_10_FD_185765 | JGI IMG/M metagenome (GOLD analysis project Ga0208895, IMG submission 185765) | Marine microbial and viral communities from oxygen minimum zone, Eastern Pacific Ocean - ETNP201302SV82 (SPAdes) (version 2) | ecosystem: Environmental > Aquatic > Marine > Oceanic ... | reverse complement strand
TCTGCCTCGAGAACACCGTCAACGGCAACGTCCAGCCCGTCGACCTGATCGCCAAGCTCGCCGCCACCGGTCACGACTGCGGGCTCGCCGTCCACCTCGACGGCGCCCGCCTGTTCAACGCCGCCGTCGCCTGCGATGTCGGCATCGACGCCTTCCTCGACGACGTCGACACCGTGTCGCTGTGCCTCTCCAAGGGCCTCGGGGCACCCGCCGGCACCGTGCTGGCCGGCGACCGGTCCACCATCGAACGGGCATTCCGTGCCCGCAAGATGCTCGGAGGCGGCATGCGCCAGGTCGGCCACCTCGCAGCCGCCGGCCTCCACGCCCTCGAACACAACGTCGAACGCCTGGGCGAGGACCACGCCCGCGCCGAACGGATCGCCGAGGGCCTCCGGGCCATCGACGCCATGTCGCTCACCCAGGGCACCAACATGCTCTGGGTCACGCCCCCAGCCGAACACCACGACGACCTGGTCGCCCACCTCGAGTCCGAGGGCCTGCTCGGCATCTTCTGGAAGCCCACGATGCGCTTCGTCACCCACCTCGGCATCGACGACGCCCAGGCCGATGCCCTGGTCGAATCATTCACCCGGTTCTTCGCCGGCCGCTGAATCCAGAAACCCGGGAACTCACGCCCGGAACTTCTGCACCCTCCGGTACGTGGCGCTGCGCCACGCCCACTCCGCCGGTCCGAACCGGAACGCCCGCAGCCACGGCGCCGACCACGCCAACTGCACCGCCCAGATGGCGAACGTGGCGAGCATCATCCAGAACGCCGTGACCCGCTCGTCCCGTGCCTCGTTGAGCGCCCCGATGAGCAGAACACCGAGCACGGTCTGCATCAGGTAGACCGCCGAAGTCACCCCGACGTACCCCGACTCCAGCCGGCCACATGGGCTGGGACCTCGGCGCCCTCCGGCATGTGTTCGTCCGGGATCGGTGTGCCGGCGGCCAGGCCCAGCGGAATGAGCCCCGCCCAGGCCGGTTCGCCCAGATCTTCGTCATCGTCGACCGGCGGTCCGCTCCGGACCTTCATCGACCATTCGTCCAACGGCATGGACAGCACCGTCGTGGCCTGGACCTCCTTGGCGGTGTGCGGCCGGATCGTCTCCATGCGCCCAGGTATGACGTGGTCGGTCAGGTGATCGAGCGCCTCGACCTTCAGGTCATGGTCGGTGACCTCGGTCGCCGTGCCGAACACCACGACCGACCGGTAGTTCATCGAGTGGTGCCGGCCCGACCGGGCGAGGACCAGGTCGTCGACCAACGTGACGGTCACGCACACCATGACCCCACCCTTCGCCGTGCGCAACAGTCGGCTCGCCGGCGAACCATGCAGCAGCAGTTGCTGGCCGAGACGGGCGTACAACATCGGGATGACCACAGGATGTGGCTCGGCGCCCTCACCCGCCACGAGCCCCACGTGGGCGATGATGCCCTCGTCGAGCACCGCATCCCGCTCGGCCGGGTCGTCCACCGACCGGTCGGGCATGCGTCGGAGTTCACTCTTCCCTGTCACGGTGGATCTTCCTCAGGTAGTGCTCGACAGGAGGTAGTCGCCACGCTTGTCGTCCCACGCCATGGCGACGAGGTCCCTCGCCGCCGCCGCCTTGCAGAACTGCAGGAACCCGCCGTAGCCGATGGCCCGCTCGCTGAAGTCGGGGTTCCGACGACGCAACTCGGTCTTGAGCCCCGACATGACAGCGCCCTTCTTTCCGGCGTCGCCCACGACCTCGACCAGCAGGTCGAAGGCCGCCTTCGACGGTCCGCCACCGGTTACCAGGTCGACATCCGGATCACGCTTGGTGCCCGACACCTCGACCACCTGGCGGTCGGCGAGGTGGCGCAACAACTCTGTGAAGCCCCGGAAACCATGGTCGGCCTCGGAGAACGTCGGGTCGATGCGCTGGATGGCCCGTTTCAAGGTCGAGGCCCTCACGTCCTCGCCGGACCCCTGCATGCCGGCCAGGGTCGAGATCACCAACTCGTCGAGGCTCGCCGCCGGCACCGATCCGTCATCGTCGTCTCCCCTGTCGACGGCGTCGCCACCCATCTTTCCCGACGCGTCCCGCACCGCTTCGACGCCCTCGAGGCTGTCGTAGAAGAGGAACTCGTCGCACGCCGGCGGCAGCAGCTTCGACGTCGAATCGCGCACCCCGATGCCGATCACCCGACGGTCCAGCTCGCGCAGCTTCTGGACCAGCGGCGTGAAGTCGCTGTCGCCGGTGCAGATCACGATGGTCGTGACGAAGGCCCTTTCGAAGGCCAACTCCAGGGCATCGACCACCATCTTGATGTCGGCGGCGTTCTTGCGGCTGGTACCCATGCGCTGCGGGATCTCGATGAGCTCGACCTGGTGGCGGGCGAGGTGCCGCCGGTCCTCGTCGAAGCCCGACCAGTCGGCATATGCACGGCGGTAGACGACCCGGCCCCGCTCGGCCATGGCACGTGCGATCGGCCCGAAGTCGAAGCGCTTCAGGCCCAGGCTCTCGCGGGCGCCGATGGCGAGGTTCTCATAGTCGAGGAAGACGCCGATGCGTTCCTCGTGGCTGTCTGTTCGCATCGGCCCAGCATCGCACGGCCAGAGCCAAGAACCTCCCCTGGTGATGGGTGCAGAGCGCGGCCCCAACAGGCTCAGTGATCGCCGGGCAACGTTTCGACATCGGGATCGAGCCGGTGGTAGTCGGCCGCTTCCCCACCGAACAGGACCAGCACCGTCGACAATTCGCTGGGGTCGTCGAGGCTCCCCGCTGCGATCGACAACCGGTCGGACTTGTCCTCGGCACGCCAGAACAGGGTCGACCCGCAGGTCGAACAGAAGCCGTACTCGGTGGTCGGGGTGCCCGCATACCACGACAGGGAGGCGTCGGCCTCGAACGTGATGTCGGCGACCGCCGCAGAGGAGGCGGCCATGTGGTGTCCGGTCAGGCGTCGACAGGGCTCACAGTGACAGTCCATGACGTCGCGGATCGGCCCGTCGATGCGATAGCGGACGCCCCCACAGGCGCACCGTCCAGTGTGTGTTCGATGCTCGTGTTCGCTCATTGCAACACGCTGCCACCCCTGACCGCAGATGGCTACCCTCGCCCTGCCGGGGATAACCTGCGCGACCCGGCGCATCCCGTCGGCTCTCCCCACCGAGACAAGTCGAGGCTTCCCATGAGCGCTTCCCTTCAGGGACGAACCGTCATTGTGACCGGATCCGGTCGCGGTATCGGCCGGGCCATTGCCGAACGCTTCGCCGGGGTAGGCGCCAACGTCGTCGTCAACGACATCGATGCAACAAGCGCCGACGAGGTCACAGCCGGGATCAACGCCTCGGGTGGCACGGCGATGGCGGCCGTCGCCGACGTCTCCGACAGCGGCCAGGTCAACGCCATGTTCGACGCCGTCCTCGAGGCACACGGGACCGTCGACGTGCTGGTCAACAATGCCGGCCTCGTCTCGCCGATGCTCCACTTCCTCGAGGCCGACGAGGCATGGTGGCGCCGGATCATCGACGTCAACCTCACCGGCCACTTCCTCACCTCGCACCGGGCCGCCCGCATCATGGCCGGGAACGGCGTCGGCGTGATCCTCCACATGTCCTCCGGCGGCGCCACCCGCGCCCACCGGGCCTTCGCCGCCTACGACGCCTCCAAGGGCGGCATCGAGGCCCTCACCCGTGCCATGGCCCTCGACCTCGGTCCCTACGGCATCCGGGTCTGCGCCCTCGTCCCCGGATCGATCGACTGCGAGGGCATGGACGAGGAGGCCCGTCGACTCCGCGGCGAGAACATCCCCCTCGGACGACCCGGCGACCCGGACGACCTGGCCGGCCCCGCCGTCTTCCTCGCCTCGGACGACGCCCGGTACGTCACCGGCGTCACCCTGACCGTTGACGGCGGCATGCTCGCCCAGCAGCGCTCCGCCACAGTCGACATCATGCCGCCCGGCGACTTCCCGTCCCTGGACTCGCTGGACTGACTGGTCTCGACCGAGAGCCTCGTCATGCGCATCGGAGCCGACATAGGCGGGACGTTCACCGACATCGTCCTCGAGAACTCCGAGGGGATGTTCTCGACCAAGGTGCTCACCACGCACGATGCCCCGGAGCGCGGCGTGCTCGACGGGATCCGTCAGGTGGTCGACGAGGCCCACGCCGACCTCGCCGACCTCACCAGCTTCATCCACGGCACAACTCTCGCCACCAACGCCCTCATCAACCGCACGGGGGCGCACACCGCGTTCGTCACCACGGCTGGCTTCCGCGACGTCGTCGAGATGCGCACCGAGAGCCGCTTCGAGCAGTACGACCTGAACCTGGTCCTACCCACACCCCTCATCGAACGCCGCGACCGCCACGTCCTCGACGAGCGCATCGCCGCCGACGGCACCGTGCTCCGCTCCTTCGACGAGGCCGAAGCCCTCGCGCTCGCCCGCCACCTCGCCGAAGGCACCGACGAAGGCCCCTATGAGGCGGTCGCTGTGGGCTTCATGCACGCCTACCGAAACGGGGACCACGAGCGGCGGATCCGCGAGGTCCTGACCGGGCACCTGCCCGGCGCATCCATCTCGATCTCGTCCGAGGTGGCGCCGCAGATGCGCGAGTTCGAGCGCTTCAACACGGTCTGCGCAAACGCCTACCTCCAGCCGCTCATGGCCGGCTACCTCCACCGCCTCGAGGAGCAACTCCACGCCACCGGCGCATCGTGCCCCGTCTACCTGATCCACTCCGGGGGCGGCCTCATCAGTGTCGAGAGTGCTGCCAGCTTCCCGGTGCGCCTCGTCGAGTCCGGTCCGGCCGGGGGCGCCATCTTCGCCGCCCACCTGGCCGACCGCCACGGGCTCGACAACGTCCTCTCCTACGACATGGGCGGCACGACGGCCAAGATCTGCCTCATCGAGAATCAGGCGCCCCGTACCGCCAAGACCTTCGAGGTGGCCCGTACCCACCGCTTCACGAAGGGCAGCGGCATGCCGATCGCCATCCCGGTCATCGAGATGATCGAGATCGGTGCCGGGGGCGGTTCCATAGCCGGCGTCGACGCCCTCGGGCAGATCCGCGTCGGCCCGCAGAGTGCCGGTTCCGAGCCGGGACCGGCCGCCTACCAGTTGGGCGGCACCGACCCGACCGTCTCCGACGCCAACCTGGCCCTCGGTCGCCTCTCCGTCGACACGTTCGGCGCATCGAGCATCGAGTTGTCGACCGAGGCGGCCGCCACGGCGCTACTCAGCGGCGTCGGCGCACACCTGGGTGTCGACACCACGGAGGCAGCAATCGGCGTCACCGAGGTCGTCGACGAGAACATGGCCAACGCCGCCAGGGTCCACGCCGTCGAGAACGGCAAGGACGTGTCGCGCTTCACCATGATCGCCTTCGGCGGCGGCGCACCCCTCCACGCCAGCCGACTCTGCGACAAGCTCGACATCGAAGCCATCCTCATCCCGCCCGGCGCCGGCGTCGGCTCGGCCATCGGCTTCCTCCGGGCCCCGTTTGCCTACGAGGCGGTCCGCAGCCACTACGCCCCGATGCACGGCTTCAACCACGACCGGGCCAACCGCCTCCTCTCCGACCTCGAGGACGAGGCGGGTTCGTTCGTCCGCGAGGCACTCGGCGAACGGGCCGGGGAGCCCGCCGGAACCGAACTCGAGGTCGAGCGCTGGGCCTACATGCGCTACGCCGGCCAGGGCTGGGAGATCCCCGTGGCCCTCGACCAGGATCGCTTCGACGGCTCCGGCCACCTGCACCTCACGAAGCGCTTCGAGGCGGCCTATAGCGAGTTCTTCGGCCGACCCATCGAAGGCCTGGATATCGAAGCCGTCGGTTGGGCCGTCAAGGTCACCACTCCCCGACCCGTGGTCGAGCGCATCGGGCACACCACCGCCCGACGGGACGTCGCCGGCATCCGGTCCCGGCCCATCCACGACACCACGACCGGCAGCACCGTCGAGGCGGCCGTCGTCGAGCGCGACGTCCTCGAGCCCGGCGATCGGGTCATCGGCCCTGCCGTCATCGTCGAACCCCAGACGACCACCTGGCTGACCACCGACCGGCAGGCCGTCCTCCAGGCCGACGGCTGCCTGCGCGTCACCAGACTGGACGTCGATCAATGAGCGACCTCCGGAACCAGGTGATGTGGAACCGCCTCATCTCCATCGTGGAGGAGCAGGCCCTCACCCTCGTCCGCACCGCCTTCAGCACCAGCGTTCGCGAGGCCGGTGACCTGTCGGCCGGCGTCTTCGACCTCGACGGCCACATGATCGCCCAGGCGGTGACCGGCACCCCCGGCCACGTCAACACCATGGCGGCCGCCGTCGGCAACTTCATCGCAGACATCGGCAGGGACAACATCTTCGAGGGCGACGCCTACGTCACCAACCACCCATGGAAGGGCACAGGCCACCTCCACGACTTCACCGTCGTCACGCCCACCTTCCGGGCCGGCGCCCCCATCGGCTTCTTCGCCTGTACGGCCCATGTACTCGACGTCGGCGGCAGCGGCTACGGGCCCGACGCCGGCGACATCTACGAGGAGGGGCTCCTGGTCCCGATCATGAAGCTCATCGAACGCGGCGAAGTCAACCGGGACCTCGTGAACATCGTCCACCACAACGTCCGCGAATCGAACCAGGTCGTCGGCGACCTCTATTCGCTCGCCGCCTGCAACGAGACCGGCATGAGACGGCTCGACACCATGCTCGACGAGTTCGGCATCGACGACCTCGAGGCAATCGCCGCCTTCGTCTTCGACCGCACCCGAACCGCCACACTCGATGCGCTGCACCGACTACCGACGGGCACCTACACGAGTTCCATGCAGGTCGACGGCTACAACGAAACCGTCACGCTCGTCGTCACGCTCCACGTCTCAGACCAGGGTGTCCATGCCGACTTCACGGGCACCTCGCCCACCTGCCCCTTCGGCATCAACGTGCCGCTCGTCTACGCCCAGGCCTATCTGACCTACGCCATGCTCGTTGCCCTCGCCCCTGGAATGCCCAACAACCACGCCTCACTCGAGCCGTTCACCGTCAGTGCCCCCGAGGGCTGCATCCTCAACGCCCGGCATCCCGACCCCGTGTCGGTCCGACACGTCATCGGCCACTTCGTCACCGACCTCTGTCTCGGCGCCATTGCCGAGGCACTCCCAGGCATCGTCCCAGCCGAGGGATCCGGCGCACTGTGGAACTTCCACGTGAGCGCCCGTGCATCGGAGACAGGCAGCGGCCTCCCCCCGGTCGAGATCCTCATGTTCAACAGTGGCGGAACGGGAGCCCGCCCCACGCTCGACGGGCTCAGCGCCACCGCCTTCCCAAGCGGCGTCCGGACCATGTCCGTCGAGGCCACTGAGCAGGTCGGACCCATCGTCATCTGGCGCAAGGAACTACGGCCCGGCTCCGGCGGCGACGGACGCCACCGTGGGGGACTCGGCCAGGTCATCGAACTCGGACCCACCGAGGGCTACCACTTCGACTTCAGTTGCATGTTCGACCGGGTCGCCAACCCGGCCCGCGGCCGACAGGGCGGTGGGGACGGAGCGGCCGGCGGCGTCCACCTCGACGACGGCACACCCTTCAACGCCAAGGGCAGGCAACGGGTGCCCGCCGGTCGGCGCCTGGTCCTCGAACTCCCCGGAGGCGGCGGCTTCGGCGATCCCGACGAACGTGACCCTGCCGACGTGGAACGGGACCACGACCAGGGCTACCTCGCATGACCGGAGCGGCCACCGGGCGCTACGACACTGTCGTCATCGGTGGTGCCGCCCACGGGAGTTCGGTCGCCTACTGGTTGTCCGAGAACCCCGACTACGACGGCACGGTGCTCGTCGTCGAACCCGATCCGACCTACGAGTACGCCTCGACCACGCTCTCCGAGGCCAGCGTCCGCCACCAGTTCTCGAACCCGGTCAACATCGCCCTCTCGCAGTTCGCCACCGAGTTCATCGCAGGCTTCCACGAACGCGTACAGGTCAACGGCGAATCGCCCGACCTACGTTTCCGGGACACCGGCTACCTGTTCCTCTCCACCGAAACCGGCATGCCGACACTCCGCCAGAACCACGAGGTGCAACGCTCCTGCGGCGCCGAGGTTGTGCTCCTCACGCCCGACGAACTCCTCCTCCGCTTCCCCTACCTCAACGTCGACGACCTTGCCGGTGCCAGCCTCGGGCTCCGCCACGAGGGCAACATCGACGCCCACTCCCTGCTCCAGGGCTTCTGTCGCAGGGCCCGCCACAACGGCATCGAGTACCTGACCGACCGTGTCGTGGGACTCCGCATGCACGAAGACCGGGTCACCGACGTCGAACTCGCCTCAGGCGACGTCATCGGCTGTAAACGGGTCGTCAACTGTGCAGGCCCGCGGGCCCGCTGGATCGCCGAGATGGCCGGCCTGCCACTCCCCGTCGAGCCCCGGGTCCGCTCGGTATTCGTCTTCGACTGTCGGGAACAACTCAAAGGCGACCTGCTCCCCCTCACCATCGACCCGTCGGGCCTGCACGTCCGGACCGACCCGCCGTACTACATCGCCGGAATGCCCCCCGCCCACGACTGCACAGTCGACCCCGACGACTTTCGGGTACGGCGTGACGACTGGGAGGACCGCATCTGGCCCGGCCTCGTCCACCGCATTCCACAGTTCGAGCGGATCGCCGTCACCCACACCTGGGCGGGGCACTACGCCTACAACACCCTCGACCAGAACGCCGTCGTCGGACCCGCCACGGCCGTACCCAACTTCTACTTCGCCAACGGCTTCAGTGGGCACGGACTGCAGCAGAGTCCCGGCGTCGGCCGCGGCATCTGCGAGTTGATCACCTACGGCGAGTACCGCACCCTCGACCTGTCCGACCTGGGCCACGACCGCATCGTGCGCGGCGAGCCGTTCCTGGAACGCAGCATCATCTGACGCCGACCGGACGGCCAGGCGGACGACGGGGGATCAGGACTCGCCCAGGTAGGCGGCACGCATCTCCGGGTTGGCCAGCAGGGCCTCGGAGGTGTCGTTCAGGACCACCATGCCGGTCTGGAGCACCCAGCCGCGATCGGCGATCGACAGGGCCATGTTGGCGTTCTGCTCGACCATGAAGATCGACATGCCCTCGTCGTTGATCTTCTGGATCAACTCGAAGTTCTGCTGGACCAGCGCCGGAGCCAGACCCATCGAGGGCTCGTCCATCAGCAGCACCTTCGGACGGGACATGAGCGCCCGACCGATGGCGACCATCTGCTGTTCGCCACCAGACAGGGTGCCTGACTTCTGGCTGAGCCGTTCCTTCACCCGCGGGAACAACTCGAAGACGTACTCGAGGTCGGCCTCGATGCCGTCCTTGTCCTTGCGCAGATAGGCGCCCAACACCAGGTTCTCCTTGACGGAGAGCCGCTTGAAGAGGCGCCGGTTCTCGGGCACCATCGTCACGCCGTTGGCCACCCGGTAGCTGGTGGACCGGTGGTTGACGACCTCACCGTCGAGCACGACCTCGCCCGATGTCGGGGTGACCATCCCGAGCAGGGTCTTGAGAGTCGTCGTCTTGCCGCTGGCGTTGCCACCCAGCAGGCAGACGAGCTCACCCGGGTAGATGGCCAGGTCGACGTCCTTGAGGATGTGTACGGCGCCGTAGTGGGTGTTGACCTTTCGAAACTCGAGCAGCGCTGTCGGGCTGGAGGGTTCTTCGGCGCTCATGCTCTGCTCTCCACGGGTCGACCCAGGTAGGCCTCGATGACCTCCGGGTTGGTGGATACCTCGTCATAGGAACCATGGGCGATCGGCACACCGTGGTCGAGCACGACCACACGGTCGGATACGTCCCGCACGACACGCATGTCGTGCTCGATCATCACGATCGTGAAGCCCCACTCGGACCGCAGGCGACCGATGAGTCCGGTCAACTCGGCCGTCTCCATCGGGTTCATCCCGGCGACCGGCTCGTCGAGGAGGATCAGGCGGGGTTGCGTGGCCATCGCACGGGCGATCTCCAGCCGCCTCCGGTTGGCGTAGGACAGCATGAAGGCGGCCTGTTCCAGCCGATAGCCCACCAGACGGGATCCGAAGAAGCCGAGGGCCGCTTCGGCACGCTCCCGGATCTCACGCTCCTCCTGCTTGAACGCCCTGGTCTGCATGAGCGCTCCGAACACCAGCTGGCGGGTCCGGCAGTGCTGGCTCACCATCACGTTCTCGAGGATGGTCATGTTCGGGAACAGACGGACGTTCTGGAAAGTGCGGGCGATTCCCAGGCCGGTGACCTGGTGTGGTTCGAGTCCGAGGACCGACTCGTCCTCGAACAGGATGTCGCCCTCCGTGGCCTCGACGAGGCCGGAGATGGCGTTGAAGAACGTCGTCTTGCCGGCACCGTTGGGGCCGATCACGCTGACGATCTCCCCCTCGTCGACATGGAAGTTCAGACCGGACAGTGCATCGAGGCCACCGAATGTGACCTTCAGGTCGCGGATCTCGAGGAGGTGGCTCATGCCTGTTCGCCCGTTCCCTCGGAACCGCCAGCGGCAGCCGCCGCCACTGCCTCCTCCGTGTCGTGGTCCTCGCCCTTGAGCCAGGCGTCCTGGAGGAACTCCTCCTGATGGAGTTCCTGGCTGCGACGGGCGCTCGGCACCAGGCCCTCTGGACGCTGGAGCATCATGAACACCAGCAGGGCGCCGTAGATCAGCAACTTGTAGGACTGGAACTCCTGGAGCAGGCCAGGCTGTCTCGGGCCCCCCAGCACGCCTATCAGGACGAACGAGCCGACCAGCACACCGGCGATGTTTCCCATGCCGCCGACGATCACCACGACGAGGATGATGATCGACACGAGGATCATGAAGCTGTTCGGGAACACCGAACCGACCTTGGCGGCCAGGACCGCACCGCTCAGTGCCGCCATCATGGCTCCGACCACGAAGGCCATGAGCTTTGCGTTGACCGTGTTGATGCCCATCGCCTCGGCCACCTGCTCGTCTTCGCGGATGGCCATCCAGGCACGTCCGAGCCTCGACCCCTGGAGCCGCCATGACACGTAGATGGCGAGGGTGCAGAAGACCAGGACCAGGTAGAACACCGACCTGGGGTCGATTCCCGTCACGACGGCGAAGCCGAGGTCCACGGGTGGAACGTTCGTGATGCCCTGGGCGCCCCCGAAGTAGGGCTTGAGCCAGTCCGACATGAACAGGAGTCGGATGATCTCACCGAAGCCGAGGGTGACGATGGCGAGGTAGTCGCCGCGCATCCGGATGACGGGTGCACCGATGACGAGCCCGGTCAGTCCGGCCATCATGATCACGATGATCAACGCGAACCCAAAGTGGAGTTCCGGGGCGAAGAACGGAGATTCCGCCGAGGTGAGCACGGCCGTCGTGTAGCCACCGACGGCGAAGAAGGCCACGTAGCCCAGGTCGAGGATGCCGGCCAGGCCGACCACGATGTTGAGGCCGAGGGCCAGGAGCAGGAACAGGCCGACGTTCGCCAGCAACTCGTTCACGATCTTCCCGAGGAACAACGGCAGGACGAGGCAGAGACCGGCCACTCCGGAGAACAGCATCATCGAGGCCCGCTTCCGTTCTGCCCCCTGCAGTTCCTTGTAGTGGTTGGTGGCGCCCTTGAGGCGGCCCTTGGTCAGAATCGGGAGGACGCCGATCACGACCGCCAGGATGATCGAGGACTTCACGGTCAGGCCACCACGCTTCGCATACATGTCATCCGTCAGGGACTCGAGTCCGAAGCCCTCCGAGAGGTCGGAGATGACGGCTTCAAGGACCGAAATGGACAACAGGCCGTAGATGACGAAGGAGATGACCCGGCGCACGTCCTTCGGCAGCACTTGTATCAACGAGCCCAGGAGGCCGAGAACCGCACAGATGCCGAACCAGGCGACGATCCCGAAGCCTATTCCACGTCCGAAGGTCAACTGTTCGAGAAGCGGCGGGCCCCAGTTCACCAGCGGCTCGCGCAGGTTGAAGTTGTCGATGCCGAGGATCAACAGCACCGGGCCGAGGCCGGACAGCACGCCGGTGCAGAGGCCGGCGAGCACGTCGCGGGCACCCGGATCCGGCGTCTCGACACCTTCGAGAACGACACGCTTCGAGACCACGTAGCCGAACAGGAGCGGGATCCAGAGCAGCGCCAGGTAGCCGAGGCTGAGCCTGCCCTCGATGATCATGCGCCGGTCGAGGCCTACCGGCATGCCGATGAGTGAGAGGAGGATGAGGGCCAGGGCACAGAGCCCTCCCCACGTGCCGATACGGCGCCAGTCCAGGTCGAACAGCGCCGGGGCCGTCGAGGATCCCGAGATGGGAGCATTCATCGTGGCGCTCATGCCCGGTCCTCAGCGGAGAGGCGCTCCCCGAACAGGCCGCTCGGCTTGAACAGGAGCACGAGAACGAGGACGGTGAAGGCAACCGCGTCCTTGAGTTGCGAGACGCCGGGGACGCCGAGCGGCTCGAGGATCACCAGTGGGGCGACCGACTCGGCCGAACCGAGGGCGACGCCGCCTGCCATCGCACCGCCGAGGTTGCCGATGCCGCCGATGACTGCCGCGGTGAAGGCCTTGATGCCGGGCAGGAAGCCCGTCATGTGGGTGACGCCCCGGAAGAGCAGGCCCCAGAGGATGCCGGCCACGCCGGCCATCGCACCGCCGACGGCGAACGTCGTGACGATGGTGCGGTTGACGTTGATCCCCATGAGGGACGCGATTTCCTTGTCCTCGGCAACAGCCCGCATCGCCTTGCCGGTCGTCGTGCGCTCCACGAGGTACCAGAGTCCCACCATCGAGACGGCGGCCACGACCAGGACCAGGATCTTGGTGCCGGCGATCTCGAAGGTCAGGATCGAACGCTGTTTGCTGAGCCATTCCGGGAGTTGGGGGTAGCTCTTGGAGGCTGGACCGAAGAGGCCCATCACGGCGTTCTGGATGAAGAACGAGACGCCGATCGAGGTGATGAGCGGGATGAGCCGGGGCGAGTTGCGGAGCGGCCGGTAGGCGACCCGCTCCATCAGCACGGCCATGAGGGTCGAGATGCCGATCGCCATGATGATGATGAGCACGAGGCACAGCAGGAAGTTGCTCTGCCAGAGGCCGTTGGCGTTGAACTTCTCCGAGGCGATGAAGCCGGTCATGGCACCGGCCATGAACACCTCTCCATGGGCGAAGTTGATGAAGCCCAGTACGCCGTAGACCATCGAGTAGCCGAGGGCGATGAGCCCGTACATCGCACCCTGAGAGAGGCCCGACATGAGCAGGCCCTTGAACTGGTCGGCCGTGAGGCCCATGGCGTCGGGGTTGCGCCAACGGGCGAACGGGTTGTCCGGGGCGAACTGCTGTGCCAGGAACGCAACTACTCCGATGACGATCAGACTGACCAGGAAGACCCTGATGAACGTGAGGAACCGGTCGACCTTCGAGACACGCCGGGCGGACTTTCGGTTGATGGTTGCGGTCAACGTCTTACTCCCTCAGGGCCAGAAGGGGCCACGAACGGATTGATTGCGGGGTGTGAGAGGGGGCGGAGCCTTACGGCCCCGCCCCCATACTCACATATCGGATCAGCGCTGCCGATCCAGTAGGTGGGTCGGCTCAGCCGGCCAACCAGGCCTGGTACTTCGCGTCGATGTCGTCGCGGTAGTCGGCCCAGAAGTCGTACTGGGTCACGAAGATGTTCGTCGAGTTGGCCGGATCGGTAGGCATGTGCGGTGCCATCTCGATGCCCAACTCGGCGTGCAAACCGACAAGGGGCGCCGACGAAGCACGAGCCGGACCGTACGAGATGTACTTGGCCTGATCGGCAAGACGCTGCGTATCGGTCGCGAACCTGACGAACTCCAGCACCGCAGCTTCACGCTCCGGTGGCAGACCGACCGGGATGATCCAACCGTCGAAGTCGAACATCTGGGCATCCCACAGCATCGCTATCGGCTGGTTGTCCTCCTCGATCGCCGAGAACAGGCGACCGTTGTAGGTCGAACCCAGGACGATCTCGCCATCGGCGAGCAACTGCGGCGTGTCCGCACCCGCACTCCAGAAGATCAGGCTGTCCTTGATCGTGTCCAACTTCGCGATCGCCTGGTCCTGGCCCTCCGACGTGGCAAGCACGTCGTAGATGTCGGCCTTGGGAACACCGTCACACAACAGCGCCCACTCCATGTTGTTGACCGGACGGCTCTCGATCGAACGCATACCCGGATACGTGTCGACATCGAACAGTGCACAGATGTCCGTCGGCGGTGTGTCACCGACCATGTCCGTGCGATACCCGAACGTCGTCGAATACACGATCTGCGGAATGAAGCAGTCACCGATCAGATAGTCGCCGAAGTCCTCAGACGCCGTCGAACCATCATCACCGGCAGCAAGGTCGTTGTCGAAGTCGATCTCGATCGCCAGACCCTCATCGCACAGACGAAGACCATCAGCACCCACGACATCGACAAGGTCCCATGTCAGGTTGTCGGCCTCGCTCATCGCACGAAGTCTCGCAACCGCCTCACCGGCACTTTCATCCCAGATGAAGCTCATACCCGTCAACTCCGTGTACGGCTCCGAATACGCCTTCTGCTGAGAAGCCGTATACGCACCACCCCACGAAACAACCGTCAACTCCAGATCACTCTGAGCCGGGGCGACTTCGCACCCTGGTGCGTCGGTGACCCAGACGCAGGTCGGGATGGTCCCGGCCTCGAGGTCGGCCTTGAGGGCGACGAGCATGTCCTGGACGTCGGCGGGCACCGAGTCGGCATGGTCGTGGAACGGAGCCAATGCCACACCGCCGTAGTAGTTGCCCGCAGGCATCGAACCGGCGAACGACTGGCCTACCAGGTCAACGACCCCGTCGGTGATCATCTTCATCGAAGAAGACACCAGACACGGATGCGCTTCGGGAACGGTGTCCCACTGGTCGGTGTCGACACCGATACAGAACGCACCAGCCTCACCGGCGACCTCGATGATCGCCCCGTTGCCGGTCTTGCCACCGGCACCGAACACCACGTCGGCACCCTGGTCCAGGGCCTGACGGGCAGTGGTCGCACCCCACTCAGGATCGGTGAACGCCACATCCAGACCGCCCGGATGGTACGTCTTGATCACCGTGATCGAAGGATCGATGTGCTTGGCACCGTTGACGAAACCCTCACCGAACGCAACCACCGGCGGCACCAGGTCCGTGCCCAGCACCTCGGCGATCACACCCGACGTCGACAACGAAGCAGCCAACGCACCAGCCAGATAACCGGCCTGGTCCTCGGGGAACAACAAACCAGCCACATTGGCGATCGACTCGGCCTGCCACTGGTCCACACCGACGAAGTCGATGTCGGGATACTCGGCAGCAGCGACACCGGTCGCTTCACCCAGGGCGAAACCGACCGTGACGATGACATCACAACCATCGTCGGCAAACAGGCCGATGTTGGTCGCATAGTCCTTCGCCGCCTGCGTCTCGATGTAGTTCACATCAGCACCAGACGCCTCACCAGCAACCTGGACACCCTCCCACGCCGACTGGTTGAACGACTTGTCATCCACCTGACCCACATCGGTCACCAAACCGATACACGCACCCGCAGGTGCAGCAACCGCCTCCGTCGTGGTCGTCTCGGCCGGCGGCTCGGTCGTGGCCGGAGCCGCAGGCGGTGCTGCAGCGGCGGCGATCCAGTCGGCTACCAGGTCGGCGTTGTCGGCCATCCACTCTGCAGCGAGTTGCTGGACGTGGGCTTCTGAACCGTCGCCGTTGGTCTGCGCGACCTGAAGGATCGAAATATCGAGGATCGAGGGACGAATCTGCTCCAGCAACGAATGCAGGAACGGGTCACCCTCCAACAGCTCTATACGGGCAGACACCTGAATGTCGGCAGCTTCCCAACCCAACTGACACGGCTGCGTGCACGTATCAGCAGGAGCGTCGCGGAAACCATCGCCCTGCGACTGGCTCTCACCACCGGGCAGGTCCAACGGGTTCGAATCGTCGAGAACCGAGTCCTCTTCGATCGACAACCAGTAAACGTCCACACCCGGCACCATCTCGACCACATACGCCGACGGCGTCCACGTGTACATGACCCCAGGCTCATCGGCACGCACACGGTTCACGAACTCCGCGAACAACGCGTCGTACCCGGCCTTGGTCTGGACCAGGTTGTCCCAACCGGCAAACGCAATAATCTGCTCCTGGGTGTCGTCACAGGTCCAATCCTCGGGACAACCAAGGATCTCACCCACACCGTCACCATCGGTGTCCAGCGCCTCATACAACGCCGGCGTGTCGTTGATCTGGTCCATCGTCGTGATGCCCTCGGCATCAGCCCACGACTTGGTGATCAACCAACCCTGCACACCAGAGTCCTGGAACAGACCATCAACAGCCTGGACATGGTCCGACACGAGACTGCCATCAGGCAACTCGTTCGCGTACCACGAGTAGTGGTTCGGATACCAGGAGTTCGCCCACAGGTCACACGTACCCTCAGCCATCGTCGAATACGCATTCGACGGACCAAGCTCGATCACAGACGGATCCGAAACCTCATACCCGCCCGCAACAAGGACCTGACGCACGATCTCGGCCTGCACATAACCAGACGCCCAGTTCGCACGACACATCGTCACAGGAGCCGCCACAGCGACTTCACCGACCTGTTGGCCACCCAGCGGGGCATATTCATAGATGACGTTGGCAGTGGAAGCTTCGTAGTCGGTCGAATCGATGTTTTGGATGACGG
>Ga0208895_1000578_pt1 | contig 16826 bp, 11 predicted proteins | sample ETNtaG_10_FD_185765 | JGI IMG/M metagenome (GOLD analysis project Ga0208895, IMG submission 185765) | Marine microbial and viral communities from oxygen minimum zone, Eastern Pacific Ocean - ETNP201302SV82 (SPAdes) (version 2) | ecosystem: Environmental > Aquatic > Marine > Oceanic ... | reverse complement strand
GGACATGTCTGCTCTGGTGCGGGCCCTGATTGTGGTTGCCGGGGTGATTGCTGCCGCCGGGATCATACTTACTTCCGAGCCGGGCAAGGCGGCCTGGCGATTCGGAGTGGCCACCCGCATAGAGATTCGCAAGGTTATTTGGCCGACCCGTCGCGAGACAGCACAGGCCACCATGGTGGTGATCTTGATGGTGCTGGTGGTAGGTATCTACCTGTGGTTGCTAGATGCGCTGTCGTTCTGGGCGATCTACGACCTCGCTTTGGGCCTGGGCTAAGCAGCAATGACGGAGGACGCCCCATTGAGTGATGCACCTGTGGACAACGCAGCAATAGATGACGCAGTGAGCCAGGGCGTGGGCATGCAATGGTTCGTGATCCAGGCGTTTTCGGGTTACGAGAAACACGTACAGGAGTCGCTGCGTGAGTACATTGCCCGCGCTGAAATGGGCGACGAGTTTGGTGAGATCGAGGTGCCCACCGAGCAGGTGGTCGAACTGAGAAATGGGCAGAAGCGCACCAGCGAAAGAAAGTTTTTCCCTGGTTACGTGTTGGTACACATGCGGATGAGCGATGAAGCCTGGCACCTGGTCAAGTCCGTGCCCAGGGTTTCGGGTTTTGTGGGTGGCAGTGGCTCCAAGCCGGTGCCAATCTCTGACCAGGAAGCGCAGGCTATCTTGCAGCAGGTACAGGAGGGTGCTGAGCATCCGCGCCCGAAGTACACATTTGCCCCGGGCGAACTGGTTCGGATTATAGACGGGCCGTTCAAGGAGTTCAGCGGCTCCGTGGAAGAGGTGAATTTTGATAAAAGCAAACTGAAGGTTTCGGTTTCGATCTTCGGCCGGTCGACGCCGGTCGAACTGAGCTTCAGCCAGGTCGACAAGGCCTGAGTTCCGATTGCTCTGCAGCCAGTTGAAGACACATTAATTAAAGGGGAGCCTAGCGGCGCTTGGACCCGACGGAGTAAACATGGCCAAGAAAATTGAGACGTACATAAAGTTACAAGTGCCGGCTGGCAGCGCCAAGCCGAGCCCACCGGTGGGGCCGGCACTGGGTCAGCATGGGCTCAACATCATGGAGTTTTGCAAGGCCTTTAATGCTGACACCCAGGATGTGGAGCCGGGATTGCCGATTCCAGTGGTGATCACGGTCTACTCGGACAAGAGTTTCACTTATATCAAGAAGACGCCACCAGCGTCTGTGCTGTTGAAAAAAGCGGCGGGAGTGCCCAAGGGTAGCGGTGAGCCGAACAAGGAAAAGGTCGGTAAGGTGGGCCGCGCTCAACTTGAAGAAATTGCCAAGGTCAAGATGCCTGACCTCAGTGCCTACGACATGGACCAGGCGGTCCGGATCATCGCCGGCAGCGCTCGTAGTATGGGCATAGAGACGGAGGGTATTTGACATGGCAGGACAGGGAAAGCGCTATTCCGCTGCGGCCGAAAAACGCAGCAGCGAGGTCTACTACGGTCTTGACGAGGCTCTCAAGGTGGTCAAGGATACTGCCTCAGCGAAGTTCGACGAGTCGGTGGATGTCGCCATCAACCTGGGCATCAACGCCAAGAAGTCCGATCAGAACGTCCGTGGCTCAACGGTCTTGCCGTGTGGGACCGGCAAGACCGTACGGGTAGCAGTATTTGCCGACGGTAGCGATGCCGAGTCGGCAACCGCTGCTGGTGCCGACATCGTCGGGTTGGATGACCTGGCGGAAAAAGTCAAGGGCGGGGAGATCGATTTTGATGTGTGCATTGCCACCCCGGCGACCATGCGGGTGGTTGGCAAACTCGGTCAGGTGTTGGGCCCGCGTGGCTTGATGCCCAATCCCAAGGTTGGCACGGTGGCGCAGGACGTAGCCAAGGCGGTCACCAACGCCAAGGCCGGGCAGGTTCAGTTTCGTATAGACAAGGCGGGAGTAGTGCACTGCCCCATCGGCAAGGTATCTTTTGAATCGGATGCGCTCAAGGAGAACTTGCTAGCACTTGTCGGAGCGCTGAATAAGGCCAGGCCATCAACAGCCAAAGGCCAGTATGTTAAGCGCGTCACTTTATCGACCACCATGGGGCCCGGCGTAAAGATCGATCGGGCATCTATAGCCAGTTGAAATAGTTAACGGTTTGAGGGGCCCGGTCAGGGTGCCCCGGTCTGGTTGTTCGACCGGGTTATCTGGACGGGGTCCGTCGAAGACCGCAGGTGTCGCCCCTTCGGCAGTCGCAATGGGCCGACTTAATGGCATTTTGCCAGCCTGCGCAGGCGGTGCCCCCGGTCCCGGCTGTACTAGGGTCAGGACACCAGGGTGTAAACAGTAAGGAGCAGTGCCTCATGAGCCTAAATATCGATCAGAAAAAGGCCATCGTCAGCGAAGTGGCGCAGACATTTTCTGCGGCACAGGTTGCCGTTCTGGCTGAGTATCGAGGACTCACCGTCGCACAGATCACCGAACTGAGAAGTCAGGCTCGTGACCAGGGCGTGGACGTGCGTGTAGTAAAAAACACGCTGGCCAAGCTCAGCGTTGCCGGCTCGGATTTCGAGTGTCTTACCGACCATTTTATTGGTCCCGTGGTGATTTCCTCTTCAGGGGATCCAGTTGCGGTTGCCAAAGTAATCAGCAAGTTCGCGAAGACTAACGAGGCCCTCAAGATCACAGTAGGCGCCATGAATGGTGACTTGCTGGATGCAGGTGCTATCCAGGCTCTGGCCAAGTTGCCAAGTCGCGACGAGTTGCTGGCAATTCTGGTAGGCACCATGAATGCGCCGATCATCAAGTTGGTTCGGACACTTAACGAAGTCCCCTCGAAGTTCGTGCGCGTATTGGCCGCTGTCAGAGACAGCCGGTCGGACGAGCAGGTGGCGTGACCGGCGGTCGAGCGCCCTAAACACCGAATACATAATTTGTCAGGAGAAAGTGAAATGACCCGTGAAGAAGTTCTGAATACGATCTCAGAGATGTCCGTGCTCGAGTTATCGCAGTTGATCAAGGACATGGAAGAGAAATTTGATGTCTCGGCCGCCGCGGCTGTTGCTGTTGCTGCACCAGCGGCTGGTGCAGCCGGTGCTGATGCTGCGGCTGAGGAGCAAACCGAGTTCGATGTGATGCTGACTTCCTTTGGCGAAAAGAAGGTCGCTGTGATCAAGGTGGTCAGGGCCATCACCAGTTTGGGCTTGAAGGAGGCGAAGGAACTGGTTGAGTCTGCGCCGACTGCAGTCAAGGAAGGTGTGGGCAAGGACGAGGCCGAGGACCTAAAGAAGCAGATCGAGGAAGCAGGCGGCGCTGTTGAGGTCAAGTAGCAACCCGGCGGATGTGCGCTCGCAGTACGGGCGCCGTAGTCGAGTAAGCGGGCAGGCCGGCGAAGTTTTTGCCGGCGCGTCCGCGTCTTGTCGAATACGACCAGCCGGCGTCACTGCCGGAGGTCAATGAGGCCCTATCGGGTCGCGAGGTCTTCATGACTTATACCTTTACCGAGAAGAAACGGATTCGTAAGAGTTTCAGCAGGCGGTCGGCAGCTGACCAGATACCCAACCTGTTGGAGATCCAGAAGGCGTCTTACCGCAAGTTGCTGCAGGAGGCGGTAGAGCCGCTGCAGCGAATTGATCAGGGGCTACAGGCGGCGTTCAAGTCAGTATTCCCGATTGAGAGTTACAGTGGGGCGGCATCGTTGGATTTTGTCAGTTACCGTCTGGGCGCCCCGGTGTTTGATGTACGGGAATGTCAGCAGCGAGGCAATGTCTACTCAGCTCCACTGCATGCGACTTTGCGCCTGATCATTTTCGAAAAGAGTGAAACTGGCGGCGCCAAGCAGCTGCGGGATATCAAGGAGCAGGAAGTCTACATGGGCGAGATGCCCCTGATGACCAAGAATGGTACCTTCATCATCAACGGTACTGAGCGGGTCATCGTTTCTCAGTTACACCGTTCTCCCGGGGTTTTCTTCGATCACGACAAGGGTAAGACACACGCCTCGGGTAAGTTGTTATTCAATGCTCGGGTGATCCCCTACCGGGGCTCTTGGTTGGACTTCGAGTTCGATCAAAAGGATCTGCTGTTCGTCCGCATCGACCGACGCCGCAAGCTGCCTGGCACTATGATTCTGAAGGCGCTGAACTACTCTAACGAAGAGATACTGGGTCTGTTCTTCGACAAGGATCAGATTACGCTGCATCCCGAGTCGGCCGAGATCGAACTGGTGAGCGAACGGATGCGGGGGCAAGAACTCGACTTCGACATCACTACAGCTAAGGGTGCTGTGGTAGTTGAGGCCGGCCAACGTTTCACCGCACGCCATATCCAAAAACTGGAAAAAAGCGGCATAAAAACGCTGCAAGTCCCGGATACCTATGTGTTAGGCCGTGCGCTGGCCAGGGAAATCGTCGATACCGAGAGCGGCGAGATCCTGGCTGCTGCAAATGACGAAATCACGGCTGAGTTACTGGAGCAGCTGCGGGCAGTCGGCATTATGGCAATCGAGACTATTTACACCAACGATCTTGACTGTGGACCTTACATCTCGGACGCGTTACGGGCTGATCCTACGCGTAATGCGCTCGAGGCACAGGTTGAGATCTACCGCATGATGCGACCCGGCGAGCCGCCGACGAAGGATGCTGCGGAACAACTTTTCCGCAGTCTCTTTTTCAACATCGACCGCTACGATCTGTCGGCAGTCGGGCGCATGAAGCTCAACCGTCGCTTGGGGCGCAATACCGACGAGGGTCCCGGCATCTTGAGCCAGCAGGATATCGTTGACGTGATGCGTACCCTGGTAGAACTCAAGAACGGGCGCGGCGAAACCGACGATATCGATAACTTGGGCAATCGCCGGGTGCGCTCGGTGGGCGAGTTGGTAGAGAACCAGTTTCGCATCGGGTTGGTTCGCGTGGAACGGGCAGTCAAAGAAAGATTGTCGATGGCCGAGTCGGAAAATCTCACGCCGCAGGATTTGATCAACGCCAAGCCAGTCTCCGCTGTGATCAAGGAGTTTTTCGGCTCCAGCCAGTTGTCGCAGTTCATGGATCAGACCAATCCGCTATCGGAAGTCACCCACAAGCGCCGTGTCTCGGCCTTGGGCCCGGGCGGGCTGACCCGTGAGCGGGCCGGGTTCGAGGTTCGCGACGTGCACCCGACTCACTACGGCCGGGTTTGCCCGATCGAGACACCGGAGGGGCCGAACATTGGTCTGATCAACTCGCTGGCAGTTTTTGCGCGCACCAACGAGTACGGGTTTCTGGAAACACCCTACCGCAAGGTCATAGACCGCAAGGTGACGGACGAATTGGTGTATCTGTCTGCCATCGAGGAAGGCAATTTCATAATCGCCCAAGCCAATGCCAGGCTTAATACCAATGGCAAGCTGGTCGACGAACTGGTGTCATGTCGCTACCAGAATGAGTTCACGTTGTCGACGCCGGACAAAATCGAATTCATTGATATCGCGCCGTCGCAGATCGTCTCAGTAGCGGCGTCGCTCATACCTTTTCTCGAGCACGACGATGCCAATCGTGCGCTGATGGGGTCCAACATGCAGCGCCAGGCAGTGCCGACCCTGCGCAGCGAGAAGCCGTTGGTTGGTACCGGCATAGAGCGCAAGGTCGCCACCGACTCCGGCGTGGTTGTGGTAGCCAGCCGCGGTGGCGTAGTCAATGCGGTGGATGCTTCCCGGATCGTGGTCAAGGTGAACGACAAGGAAGTGGAGTTCGGCGATGCAGGGGTGGATATCTACAATCTGGTCAAGTACACACGCTCAAACCAGAACACCACTATTAACCAGCGCCCGTTGGTTTCGGTAGGTGATCGGATTGCAAGCGGTGATGTGCTCGCTGACGGACCATCGACTGACCTCGGTGAATTGGCCTTGGGTCGAAATATTCTGGTCGCCTTCATGCCGTGGAACGGCTACAACTTCGAAGACTCGATCCTAATCTCTGAACGGCTGGTTCAGGACGACGTCTACACCTCGATACATATTGAGGAACTCAGTTGTACAGCCCGTGATACCAAGTTGGGATCAGAGGAGGTTACCCGCGACATTCCCAACGTCGGCGAGTCGGCGCTGAACCGGCTGGATGAGTCGGGAATCGTCTACATCGGCGCCGAAGTCAACCCGGGCGACATCCTGGTCGGCAAAGTAACACCCAAGGGTGAGACTCAACTGACCCCTGAGGAGAAACTGCTACGGGCGATTTTCGGTGAGAAAGCATCAGACGTAAAGGATACCTCCTTGCGTATGCCTTCGGGCATGGCTGGTACTGTCATTGACGTGCAAGTGTTTACCCGGGACGGAGTCGACAAGGATGTCCGTGCTCTGTCTATCGAGGCCGAGGAACTCGAGCGCATCAAGAAGGACTTGCAGGATCAGTACGCCATCGTTGAGAACGATGCCTACGACCGGATCGAGCGCCTGCTTACGGGCAAGGTGGCCGAGGGTGGGCCAGGTGACCTGAAAGCGGAGGCTAAGATCACCCGGAACTACCTGCAGGAACTGCCGCGTGATAAGTGGTTCGAGGTGCGTCTGCGCGATGAACAGGCCAACACCAAGTTGGAGCAGATTCGCTCACAGTTGACACAGCAATCAAAAAGTTTTGACGAACTTTACGACGAAAAACGCAAGAAACTAGAAGCGGGTGACGATCTGGCGCCGGGCGTACTCAAGATGGTAAAGGTTTTCGTCGCCGTCAAGCGCCGCCTACAGCCGGGTGACAAAATGGCTGGCCGCCACGGTAACAAGGGTGTCATCTCTAAGATTGTGCCGGTGGAAGACATGCCTTACATGGAAGATGGCACGACGGTGGATATCGTGCTCAACCCGCTGGGCGTGCCCTCACGTATGAACGTCGGCCAGGTTCTAGAGTGCCACCTGGGTTGGGCGGCTCACGAACTGGGCCGGCAGATTGGTGAGATGATAGACCGACAGGCCGGTGTTGATCAGTTGCGCAAGAAGATGGGAGAAATCTACGCCAGCGGCAAGTATCAAGAAGACCTCTCCGGCTTGTCGCCAGACGAACTCGGCGAACTTGCTGGCAACCTACGGCGCGGCATTCCTATCGCCACACCGGTGTTCGATGGTGCCAACGAAACCGAGATCAAGCGCTGGTTGAAACTGGCCGGGCTGCCGCAGAGCGGCCAGGCCAGGTTGATCGATGGACGCACCGGTGAGCCGTTCGATCGTGAGGTTACCGTGGGCTATATGTACATGCTCAAACTCAATCACTTGGTCGACGACAAAATGCATGCGCGTTCTACTGGACCCTACAGCCTGATCACGCAGCAACCGCTCGGCGGTAAGGCCCAGTTTGGTGGCCAGCGGTTCGGTGAGATGGAGGTTTGGGCGTTGGAGGCGTACGGCGCCTCCTACACGCTGCAGGAGATGCTCACGGTCAAGTCGGACGACGTCGGCGGCCGGACCAAGATGTACGAAAACGTCGTCAAGGGTGACCATCGCATGGAAGCTTCGGTGCCGGAATCGTTCAACGTTCTGGAAAAAGAAATCAGAGCATTGTGCCTCAACATCGAGCGCCGACAGGATCGATGAATTTCCCCCGTACTCGATTACATTCAAACTCGAGAACCTAGACCGTCTGAGGAAAAGCAATGAAAGATCTGTTTAGTCAGTTCACCAAGCACGACGTCAAAGAAGAGGATTTCGACAACATTCGTATCGGACTCGCTTCGCCCGAAAAGATCCGCTCGTGGTCTTGGGGTGAGGTGAAAAAACCTGAGACCATCAACTACCGTACTTTCAAGCCGGAGCGAGATGGCCTGTTCTGTGCCAAGTTGTTCGGGCCGATGAGCGACTACGAGTGTCTCTGTGGCAAGTATAAGCGCCTGAAACACCGCGGTGTGGTGTGCGAGAAGTGTGGTGTGGAGGTGACGCAGTCCAAGGTGCGCCGCGAACGAATGGGCCACGTCGAACTGGCCAGTCCGGTTGCCCATATCTGGTTCCTGAAGTCACTGCCTTCACGTCTTGGCGTGCTGCTGGATATGACAGTGCGCGAGATCGAACGGGTCTTGTACTTCGAGGCTTACATCGTGACTGATCCAGGCCTGACCGAGCTGGAGGCCAGCACGTTACTTACCGAGGATGCGTACTACGAGGCCATCGAAATGTACGGCGCGGACTTCGAGGCTGGCATGGGTGCTGAGGCGGTCAAGGAACTGCTTAAGGCCATGGACCTGAAAGCAACCGCTGCGCAATTGCGCGAGGAGCTCGCTGAGACCAATTCGGAGACCAAGACCAAGAAACTGACCAAGCGTCTCAAGGTGGTCGAGGCCTTCGTGCACTCGGGCAACAAGCCCGAATGGATGATCATGCAGGCGCTGCCTGTATTGCCCCCGGACCTGCGACCGCTAGTACCGTTGGAGGGTGGGCGCTTCGCGACCTCGGATCTTAACGACCTCTACCGGCGTGTGATCAACCGCAATAACCGGCTGCGCCGGCTACTGGATCTCAACGCGCCGGATATCATTGTGCGCAACGAAAAGCGCATGCTGCAGGAATCGGTCGACGCGTTGCTCGATAATGGTCGCCGTGGCAAAGCCGTCACCGGCCCCAATCGCCGGCAGCTGAAGTCGTTGGCTGACATGATCAAGGGTAAACAGGGCCGCTTCCGCCAGAACCTGCTGGGCAAGCGAGTGGACTACTCCGGACGCTCGGTCATCGTTGTCGGGCCTACGCTCAAGTTGCATCAATGCGGTTTACCCAAGAAGATGGCGTTGGAATTGTTCCGTCCGTTCATTTACAGCAAGCTCGAGCTACGGGGTCTTGCCACCACCATCAAGCAGGCTAAGAAGTTGGTCGAGGCCGAGGAGGCGGAGGTTTGGGATATTCTGGAGGAGGTGATTCGCGAGCACCCGGTGCTGCTGAATCGGGCGCCGACCCTGCATCGCCTCGGCATCCAGGCCTTCGAGCCGGTGTTGATCGAGGGCAAAGCAATCCAGTTGCACCCGCTCGTTTGTACCCCGTATAACGCTGATTTCGATGGCGACCAAATGGCGGTGCATGTGCCGCTGTCGGTAGAGGCTCAGCTCGAGGCGCGTTCATTAATGATGTCCTCGAACAATATTCTGTCGCCAGCTAATGGCGAGCCTATTATCGTACCCTCACAGGATATCGTCCTGGGCCTTTACTACATGACCCGCGAGCAGGTCAATGCACTTGGCGAAGGCAAGGTCTTTAGCGACGTCGGCGAGGTGCAGCGGGCTATGGAAGCAGGCCAACTGTCGCTGCACGCCCGTATCAAGGTGCGCATTCGCGAGATGCTGTTGGACGAGCAGGGCGAGATGCGTGAGCAGGTGTCGCTCTACCAGACCACCAGCGGTCGGGCCATGCTGTCTGAGATTCTGCCGGCTGGGCTGCCGTTCAGTCATGTTAACCAAGTTATGAAAAAGCGGGCCATCTCGGGGGTCATCAACGAGTGTTACCGGCGGGTAGGTCTCAAGGACACCGTCATTTTCTGTGACCAGTTGATGTACACCGGGTTTTCAATGGCTGCCAGGGCCGGAGTTTCGATCGGTATTGACGACATGATGATCCCGCAAAGTAAGAAGAACGCGCTTGAAGTAGCCGAAAACGAGGTCAAGTCTATCCAAGAACAATATCGCCTCGGCCTTCTGACCGACGGTGAGCGCTACAACAAGGTGGTAGATATCTGGACCCATGCCAGCGATCAGGTTGCCGGCGAGATGATGGACCAACTCAGCAAGGAGCAGGTTATTGATGCCGAAGGTAACGAGGTCAACCAGGAATCATTCAACTCTATCTATATGATGGCTGACTCGGGTGCTCGCGGCAGTCACGCGCAGATTCGCCAATTAGCCGGTATGCGCGGTCTCATGGCCAAGCCGGACGGCTCTATTATCGAGACGCCGATCACGGCCAACTTCCGGGAAGGGTTGAACGTGTTGCAGTACTTCATATCCACCCACGGTGCCCGCAAGGGTCTCGCTGACACCGCGCTCAAAACCGCCAACTCGGGCTATCTTACCCGCCGTCTGGTGGACGTCTGCCAGGACCTGGTGGTTACCGACGATGATTGCGGGACCGATGAGGGCATCCTACGGGAGGCTATCGTCCAGGGAGGTGAAGTGGTGATTCCGCTGCAGGACCGGATTCTGGGCCGGGTTACCTCGGAAGATGTGGTCAGCCCAGTCAGCAGTGAGGTGTTGGTGGCTGTGGGCAGCATGATCGACGAGGCCGCAGTCAAACTACTGGAGGAGCACAACCTCAACCATATCATGGTGCGCTCGCCGGTCACCTGCGAAACCCGCTACGGTATCTGCTCGAGCTGTTATGGGCGCGACCTCGCTCGCGGCCACCTGGTTAACCGCGGCGAGGCCGTGGGTGTCATGGCGGCGCAGAGTATCGGGGAGCCTGGTACCCAGTTGACCATGCGTACCTTCCACATCGGCGGTGCAGCCTCACGAACCACTGCGGCGAGCAAGGTGGAGGTAAAAAACCAGGGCACCGTGACTTTTAGCCGGCTGCGGATCGTCAAGCGTACTGATGGCTGCAACGTGGCAGTTTCCCGCTCCGGTGAGGTGGTCGTCCACGACAGCCACGGCGTGGACCGGGAACGCTACCGGGTGCCTTACGGAGCCGAGATCACGGTCAATGATGGTGACGATGTTAGCAGTGGTCAAATCATTGCCACTTGGGATCCACATACCCATCCCATTATCAACGAGGTGGCCGGGAAGATCCGCTTTGATAATCTAGTTGAAGGGGTCTCGGTGACTGAGCAGATCGACGAATTGACCGGCTCCAGTACTTACCTGGTAATGGATCCCAAGCAGCGCCGGGGTGTCGCGACCGATGTCAAACCGACCGTGGAACTGGTCGATGGCCGCGGCAAGCCGAAGTCGCTGCCGGGCTCGGAGTCGCCGGCCCGCTACCCGATGCCGCCAGGCGCATCGGTCGTGGTGGCTGATGGCATCGACGCGGGTATGGGTGAAGTACTGGCGAGGATTCCACAGGAGGCCGCGGCTACCCGCGATATCACCGGTGGCCTGCCACGCGTGGCCGAACTGTTCGAGGCCCGCAAGGCCAAGGAACCTGCCATCCTCGCTACCCACAGTGGCGTGGTTAAGTTCGGTAAGGAAGTGAAGACCAAGGTACGCCTGGAAATTGAAGACGAGTCCGGCGAGATTCATGAGATGGGTATTCCCAAGAGCCGGCTGATCAGCGTGTTCGCCGGCGAGCACGTCGAGCAAGGTGACGTGGTCGTCGAGGGGCCACCGACTGCAAGCGATATCCTTGAGCTCAAGGGCCTGATCGACCTGACTGATTACATCGTCAACGAGGTACAGGACGTCTACCGACTGCAGGGGGTTAAGATCAACGACAAGCACATCGAGGTGATCATCCGCCAGATGCTGCGCCGGGTGCGTATCGTGGATCCTGGCGATAGCCGCCACCTTGAAGGTGACCTGGTTGAACGGGCCGGGTTGCTCGACGAGAACGACAGCTTGGTGAGTGAGGACAAGGTGCCGGCGACTTTTGCGCCGGTGTTGCTCGGCATCACCAAGGCCTCGCTCAGTACTGACTCGTTCATTTCAGCGGCCTCCTTTCAAGAGACCACGCGGGTGCTAACCGAGGCCTCTATGCAAGGCAAGGTGGACCGTCTGCGCGGACTCAAGGAAAACGTCATCGTCGGCCGGTTGATCCCGGCAGGCACGGGTCTCGCTCACCACATCGAGCGCCGGCGCAAGCGGGCGGAACGGGTGGAGCAGGACGAGGAGTTGGCCGAGCTCAGTTTTAGCCCGGTACCGGCTGAGCCCGAGGAAGAGGCGGTCGAAGAGGTGGCACAGGCCTGAAATAATGGTTACAGCCGGAAAAATGGCGGATTTCTTGACAAAATCGGCCGTGCTACCTAGAATCGCCGCCCTTTACTGGCCCCTGTGACGATAGTCGCCGGGGGTACAAACTGGACCAATAATACCGGGTTATGCCAACGATCAACCAGTTAGTCAGACGCCCACGGACACGGGAGACAAAAAAGTCGAACGTGCCGGCGCTGGCGGCCTGCCCGCAGAAGCGTGGGGTGTGTACCCGTGTGTACACGACCACACCAAAAAAGCCGAATTCGGCGCTGCGTAAGGTTGCCCGCGTGCGCTTAACTAACGGCTTTGAGGTAACGAGTTATATCGGGGGTGAAGGGCACAATCTACAGGAGCACTCGGTAGTGTTGATTCGCGGCGGCAGGGTCAAGGATCTGCCGGGCGTGCGCTACCATACGGTCCGGGGAACGCTGGATACATCGGGCGTGAGTGAACGCCGACAAGGTCGGTCGAAGTACGGAGCTAAACGTCCGAAGTCATAAATGTGCTGGTAACCCGGCAGGGCTACCGGCAGGGTATCAACCGTAAACAGGCCAGCATGGCTGACTGGCCACGGTGAAAAAGACAGCCTTGATTGAAAAAGGTTGTCACAGAAGTCGCGAAGGCGGCAGCAAGGCTGCTAGCGACAAGAAGCTGGCTCACCGTACAGTAAGTGCAGCGAAGGCTCGCGCCGGCGTTGCGTATGCTTTTTTTCGCTCCGGCGAACTGCTTGGGGTCCCCCGGCCGGGTGGACGCGGACAGAGCAGAGAGTCGGACCCTGGAGTTGGCGGCAGCAGGGGCTGTGCTGCAACTCTGAACTGACAGCGGACTGGGAATAGATGCCAAGACGACGCGAGGTACCGAAACGGGCGATTCTCCCCGACCCGAAGTATGGGGATGAGACCGTGGCCAAGTTCATCAACGTGATCATGAAAGATGGTAAGAAGTCCATCGCGGAGGGTGTCTTGTATGGGGCGCTGGACACGATCGGCTCGCGCGGGGGCGAGCAACCGCTCGAGGTGTTCTACCAGGCGCTCGAGAATATCCGGCCCGTGGTCGAGGTCAAGAGCCGGCGCGTTGGCGGTGCTACTTATCAGGTACCGGTGGAGGTTCGCCCTAGTCGCCGCAACGCTCTTGCTATGCGTTGGTTGGCCGAGGCTGCCCGCAAGCGTGGCGAGAAATCAATGACTGCTCGCTTGGCCGGGGAATTGATGGATGCCGCAGAAAAACGCGGTGGCGCGGCCAAGAAGAAAGATGAGGTGCACCGGATGGCAGAGGCCAACAAGGCTTTCTCACATTTCCGCTTCTAACAGCGTTACCTGATCGACTGGACACTATCACTGTGGCACGAAGCACCCCCCTGGAGCGTTACCGAAATATCGGCATCATGGCCCATATCGATGCCGGCAAGACGACGACCACCGAACGCATCCTTTTCTATACTGGCATCTCGCACAAACTGGGCGAGGTCCACGACGGCAATGCGGTCATGGACTGGATGGAACAGGAACAGGAGCGCGGCATTACCATCACTTCGGCCGCAACCACGTGTTTCTGGAATGGGATGGATAACAACTATCCCGAGCACCGTATCAACATCATCGATACCCCCGGACACGTCGATTTCACTATTGAAGTTGAACGCTCGCTGCGGGTACTAGACGGCGCGGTTGCGGTGTTCTGTGCGGTCGGCGGTGTCGAGCCTCAGTCCGAGACAGTCTGGCGCCAGGCTGACAAATACAACGTGCCGCGGATGGCGTTCGTCAACAAGATGGATCGCACCGGGGCAGACTTCCTTCGTGTGGTTGAGCAGATTCGTGATCGGCTGGGCTCTGTTCCAGTGCCGGTACAGATGCCGATTGGCGCCGAGGATAGTTTCGAAGGCGTAGTCGACCTGATCAAGATGAAGGCCATCTACTGGGATGCCGAGACCCGGGGCACCCGCTTCGAAGAGCGCGATATCCCTGCAGGCCTGCTGGAGCGCAGCACCGAACTGCGCGAACAGTTGCTCGAGATCGCCGCAGAGTCCAGCGAGGCAATGATGGAAAAATACCTCGAAGACGGTGATTTGTCGGCGGTAGATATCAAAAAAGCGCTGCGCGCAAGAACCATCGGCAACGAGATCGTGCCGGTAACCTGCGGATCAGCGTTCAAGAATAAGGGTGTACAGGCAATGCTGGACGCAGTCATCGACCTGATGCCCAGCCCGCTGGAGGTTCCGGCGATCCGGGGTGTAGGTGAGGACGGAAACACCGAAGAGGAGCGTCCGGCCTCCGATGATGCACCTTTTGCCGCTCTTGGTTTCAAGATCATGACCGACCCGTTCGTTGGCCAACTGGTCTTCTTCCGGGTCTATTCGGGCGTGGTCAAGTCCGGCGACAACATCTACAACCCGGTCAAGGGCAAGAAGGAGCGCCTCGGGCGCATTCTGCAGATGCATTCCAACTCGCGCGACGAAATCAAGGAAGTCAGGGCCGGCGATATTGCCGCAGCCGTCGGCCTCAAGAATGTCAGTACGGGTGATACCTTGTGCGACCTTAACAAGGTCGTGACCCTGGAGCGCATGGAGTTTCCTGAGCCGGTGATCTCGCAGGCGGTCGAGCCTAAGACCAAGAGCGATCAGGAAAAACTCGGCATTGCACTCGGCAAACTCGCGCAGGAGGATCCTTCGTTCCGCGTACACAGCGATGAAGAATCCGGCCAGACCATTATTTCAGGGATGGGTGAATTGCACTTGGAGATCATCGTCGATCGCCTGCGCCGAGAGTTCAGAGTGGAAGCAAACATCGGCAAGCCACAGGTGGCCTACCGCGAGACCCTGCGAAATCCGGTTGAACAGGAGCACAAATACGCCAAACAGACGGGAGGCCGCGGCCAGTACGGCCACGTCTATATCCGGGTCGAGCCGCAACGGCGCGGCGAGGGATTCGGGTTCGTCGATGAGATCAAGGGGGGTGCGGTCCCGCGCGAATACATCCCGGCGGTGCGCAAGGGCATTGTCGAGGCGATGGAGTCGGGCATCGTTGCCGGCTACCCGGTCATCGACCTCAAGGTCACTCTATTCGACGGTTCCTACCACGAGGTCGACTCCTCCGAGCACGCTTTCAAGGCCGCTGCTATCCTGGCCTTTCGCGAGGCTTCCCGCAAGGCCTGGCCGGAGTTGCTCGAGCCTATCATGCGGGTTGAGGTGGTCACCCCGGAGGAATATATGGGCGCCGTGACTGGCGACCTCAATTCTCGCCGCAGCATGATCTCGGAAATGGAAGATGTGCCCAGCGGTAAGATTGTTCGGGCGGAAGTGCCGTTAGCCGAGATGTTCGGTTATGCCACCTCACTGCGTTCTGCTACTCAGGGCCGCGCTACCTACTCGATGGAATTCAGCCAGTACCTTCCGGCGCCTAGCAGCGTTACCGAGGTCGTAATGAAGAAAGCCAGTTAACCATGCACCGTTGAGGAAAACTGAAAGTGTCGAAAGAGAAATTCGAACGTAGTAAGCCACATGTTAATGTGGGCACCATCGGTCACGTGGATCACGGTAAAACCACGCTGACTGCGGCGCTAACTATGGTCCTGGCGGCCAAGCACGGCGGCGACATCAAGGCCTTTGACGATATTGACAACGCCCCCGAGGAGCGCGAGCGCGGCATCACCATTGCCACCGCTCATGTCGAATACGAGACCGACGCCCGTCACTACGCCCACGTCGACTGCCCTGGGCATGCCGACTACATCAAGAACATGATCACTGGTGCCGCCCAGATGGATGGCGCCATCCTGGTGGTTTCGGCGGCCGATGGCCCCATGCCCCAGACCCGTGAGCACATCCTGCTGGCACGCCAGGTTGGGGTGCCCTACATCGTGGTGTTCCTGAACAAGTCCGACATGGTCGACGACGCCGAACTCCTCGAACTGGTCGAGATGGAGGTTCGCGATCTGCTCTCGAGTTACGAATTCCCAGGCGATGACACTCCTATTATTACCGGCAGTGCCCTAAAGGCCATGGAAGGGGATGATTCCGATATCGGCGCTGGCGCCATCATGCAGTTGGCAGAAGCCCTTGATTCCTATATTCCCGAGCCCGAGCGGGCCGTCGATGGCGCCTTTTTGATGCCGATCGAGGACGTATTCTCGATTTCCGGCCGTGGCACCGTGGTCACCGGCCGCATCGAGCGCGGCGTTGTCAAAGTGGGCGAGGAGGTCGAGATCGTCGGCATCCGCGAGACCGACAAGACCACCTGTACCGGGGTCGAGATGTTCCGCAAGTTGCTCGACGAAGGTCAGGCTGGCGACAATGTCGGCGTACTGCTACGCGGCACCAAGCGCGACGAGGTCGAGCGTGGCCAGGTGCTGTCCAAGCCCGGCAGTATCACCCCGCACACTAAATTCGAGGCCGAGGTTTACATTCTGTCCAAGGAAGAGGGTGGCCGCCATACCCCCTTCTTCCAGGGTTACCGGCCGCAGTTTTATTTCCGCACCACCGACGTCACCGGCCAGTGTGAGTTGCCCGAGGGCATCGAGATGGTCATGCCCGGTGACAACGTCAACCTGAACGCCGAACTGATTTCTCCGATTGCCATGGAAGAAGGTCTGCGCTTCGCTATCCGCGAAGGCGGCCGTACCGTTGGCGCCGGGGTGGTGGCAAAGATTCTGGAATGAGGTGGCATACGGATACTTTGTTTAGGGTTTGTTGGTGACAGTAGGCCAGTAGCTCAATTGGCAGAGCAGCGGTCTCCAAAACCGCAGGTTGGGGGTTCGATTCCCTCCTGGCCTGCCAGCCCCCGAAAGATTGATAAATAGTGATAGACAAACTGAAACTCACGGCGGCCGGACTAATAGTAGTAGCGGCAGTGGCGGTGTTCTACATTTTCGGGGACATGTCTGCTCTGGTGCGGGCCCTGATCGTGGTTGCCGGGGTGATTGCTGCCGCCGGGATCATACTTACTTCCGAGCCGGGCAAGGCGGCCTGGCGATTCGGAGTGGCCACCCGCATAGAGATTCGCAAGGTTATTTGGCCGACCCGTCGCGAG
>Ga0208895_1000565_pt1:12500-16939 | contig 16939 bp, 6 predicted proteins | sample ETNtaG_10_FD_185765 | JGI IMG/M metagenome (GOLD analysis project Ga0208895, IMG submission 185765) | Marine microbial and viral communities from oxygen minimum zone, Eastern Pacific Ocean - ETNP201302SV82 (SPAdes) (version 2) | ecosystem: Environmental > Aquatic > Marine > Oceanic ... | reverse complement strand
AAAGAGATGGCAATTAGATATACGTATCATTCAATAAGATTATAAAGACCAGGTAATAATGAATTTAGAACTGTGAAAGATTGATCAATTGTATTTAATGATCAACACTTTTTCTTGTCCGTCAGGTCCCGTCATGATGATCCTCAGTTCCTGAGGTACATCATCCGTATCATCCTCATCCACAGGGATATCTGAGGCAATGGTAGTTGAAACAGTCAAACCACCGTCAGGCGTTGAGAGACCGGTCTGATTCTCTAGCAGATCTACGATATCACCAGTAGCTAAATTCGTAAGTTGGACAATCCCTTCCTCATTATAAACAGCGTCACCGGTCTGACTGTTAGTAATCATCCAGAAAGAGGTCCCCTTCACAGACGCCACACTTGTTGGCGAGGTAATTTTGAACTCCCCGCGACGTTGCTTAGAGACTACTGCCTTTACCGTCCCTCCGGTTAATTCAAGATTTTTTTCAAGACCTTTACCAACGCGCTTGCCACGGATTGATAGATTTGTATTGCCCTTCAATTTCACCATGCTCTTATCATCAAGATAGATGAGTACAGCAAAGGCGCTGGCCCCTGTGCGGACAAAATCTTCATCGTTCAGGAGTTCACCGGCTTTTGCCGCATTAAAGGAAGCACCTAAATCCCCACGGCGAACTTCCACATTACCTTTAACCTTCGTCACAACGGCCACTGACTGAGAAAATAGAGTCCCTGAAAAAACAAAACCAACAATCAAAAGAATGTTCAGAAATCTTTGTGAAAGGAGGGTTCTCATTGTACCGAAATGCTGATAATACTACTGGATCCTTCACTGAACTGTCGGAGCACCTTGAAAATTTCATCGACGGACACTTCCATGCCGTTTATAACATAAGTGCCTGCTGGATCAAAGCCGTTGAGATCACCGTCAGGTCCAAAATATGCGTTGAACTGACCCTCACCCAGCAACTCTATCAATTGCTGTAAGACAGGATGCATCACATCAAATCCGGTTGTGGGAGTCTCTGTTAAGTCAGCCAGTTTGAAAGCGAAAATGGGACTTGTAAAGGCATCGGTCCCCTCCGTGGTAGGCAGTTTTTTTTGTACTTGCCAAACATACATCTCACCCTGTTCAAGATCAATTGCATCGGATAGAGGGTATTGAAAATTGGTAACTAATCCGGCAGGCTCCCACCCTTTGGTTTGATCCATGGGCAGGATTGTTACATCCCCAATAGCTTCTTCAGGAGAACTGTGCGATTCGGAGTCGAACTTCGCTACACGGATGAAGGACTCACAGCCTGGGCACGGTTCAGTCTCCCATTGAAAGATAGGATAGGACGAAAAGATGACGTTCTGGGAGGTATCAGCCAAGGCGCCCCCCGGACCCAGAAGATTAAGAGAGGTGGGCGAGGTAACAACAATAGTTTCAATAACCTCATCAGAAACTATCAAACTCCCTTCGTCCGAAGATGTGCCAGAACGCACCAACACTCGGAAAGTATAATTACCATCGGCAAGTTTTCCTGTGGTAACTACAGAACTTAATAGATCCTCGAACTTGCCAATGTCAATAGATTCGATCAATCTTGTAGAAAGTGGTATCTCATTCGGCGGCGCCGCCATATCCCAAAGAGAGGTTGTCTGTACGGAAAGTGAGGTGTTTGAAATTCGTACATCAGCTTCCATCTTGAATGGTGCTGTCTGCATTTTTATCACCGTTGTAGGTTCGGTGACACCGAGTGACCTGGATAGCAAAGACACTTCAAACTCCAGCGATGCCCACACTTCCTTCGAGGTATAGTCACCGGACTCTTCAGCCATACGAAATCCGAAAAACTGAACATCACTGGCGCCAGTGGCCAGATCAATAGAACTGATGTAATAGGTAGCGTAAGGTACGAAACCGGGATCAGGCACCAGCTTCACAGACTGAGCGGATAGCAATGAGACCAAGAAAAGAAGAGAACCGATATAACGAATAAGTTTTTTTCTCATTATCAACTCATATTTTAGCTAAGAGATTCGAATGTTGTTGTGACTGAAATCACACCTCATCTTAGAGGAAACCTCCTACTCCTATACGAATATATTTACGATGCCCAGACAAACCAACAATTTCCTCGTAAAATAATTAGTATTTTTTTCAGTCTCCAAAAAAAAGAAAGCCTCCGAAAAAACGGAGGCTTTCGAAAAGTCTCCGGCGACGACCTACTCTCCCACCCCGTTACCAGGGCAGTACCATCGGCGCTGCGGGGCTTAACTACCGAGTTCGGAATGGGATCGGGTGATCCCCCGCGCTATGGTCGCCGAGAGAAAAATTATGGTTAGCAAGCAACGAATCGTCCAAGAAAACTAAAGATTTGGTAAAGCCTGACGGTCAATTAGTATCACTCGGCTGAAGCCATTACTGACCTTACACCTGTGACCTATCAACCCTGTCGTCTACAGGGAACCTTCACTCCCCCGAAGGGGAAGGGAAACCTTATCTTGGGAAGGGTTTCGCACTTATATGCTTTCAGCGCTTATCCCACCCGAACGTAGCTACCCAGCTGTGCCTCTGATGAGACAACTGGTGCACCAGAGGTTCGTCCGTTCCGGTCCTCTCGTACTAGGAACAGCATCCCTCAAGTTTCCTGCGCCCACGGCGGATAGGGACCGAACTGTCTTACGACGTTCTGAACCCAGCTCACGTACCACTTTAATGGGCGAACAGCCCAACCCTTGGGACCTTCTTCAGCCCCAGGATGTGATGAGCCGACATCGAGGTGCCAAACCGCCTCGTCGATATGAGCTCTCGGAGGCGATAAGCCTGTTATCCCCGGAGTACCTTTTATCCGTTGAGCGATGGCCCTTCCATTCGGGACCACCGGATCACTAAGCCCTGCTTTCGCACCTGCTCGGCCTGTCGGCCTTGCAGTTAAGCTCCCTTATGCCTTTGCACTCTTTGCACGATTACCGTCCGTGCTGAGGGAACCTTTGGGCTCCTCCGTTACTTTTTAGGAGGAGACCGCCCCAGTCAAACTACCCACCTGACACTGTTTCCCGCCCTGATTCAAGGGTCGGAATTAGAATTTCAGCAATATAGGGGTGGTATTTCAAGGTTGGCTCCACCCGAACTAGCGTCCGAGCTTCAAAGCCTCCCACCTATCCTACACATACATAACCAAAACCCAATGTCAGGATGTAGTAAAGGTTCACGGGGTCTTTCCGTCCTGCCGCGGGTAGCCGGTATCTTCACCGACACTGCAATTTCGCTGGGCTCGTGGTAGAGACAGTGGTCAAGTCGTTACACCATTCGTGCGGGTCGGAACTTACCCGACAAGGAATTTCGCTACCTTAGGACCGTTATAGTTACGGCCGCCGTTCACCGGGGCTTCATTTCAGAGCTTCTCTCGACGAATCGAGATAACCCCTCTACTTAACCTTCCGGCACCGGGCAGGTGTCAGTCCCTATATTTCGTCTTGCGACTTAGCAGAGACCTGTGTTTTTGGTAAACAGTCGCTCAACCCTGGTTTCTGCGACCTCTTTGGGCTCCAGCCGCGAAGGCCTTTACCTACTTGAGGCGCCCCTTCTCCCGAAGTTACGGGGCCAATTTGCCGAGTTCCTTTACCACGATTAACCCAAGCACCTTAGAATACTCTTCTCGCCTACGTGTGTCCGTTTACGGTACGGTCACCCAAAAATCTCACTTAGAGGATTTTCTAGGCAGCATGATTAGGATCAGTTTGTGGGCTAGGCCCTCCTATTCGTGTCTCAGGATGGTTCCGGTGGATTTGCCTGCCAGAACTCCCTACACACTTAAACCCGGACAATCAAAACCGGGCTGATCTTTCACTTCTGCGTCCCCCCATCGTTCAAACGATGATTGGGTGGTACAGGAATATTCACCTGTTATCCATCGCCTACGCCTTTCGGCCTCGGCTTAGGGACCGACTAACCCTGAGCAGAGTTACTTTACTCAGGAAACCTTAGGCTTTTGGTGTCCCAGAATTTCACTGGAATTATCGCTACTCATGCCAGCATACTCACTTCCATTTCCTCCATCCCGACTCCCGTCTAGGACTTCACAGGTAGATGGAACGCTCCCCTACCTCCCGACACAAATGTGCCGGGACCAGAGCTTCGGTACTGAGTTTAACAGTCCCGGAGATTATCGGCGCAAGATTCCTTAACTAGTGAGCTATTACGCTTTCTTTAAAGGATGGCTGCTTCTAAGCCAACCTCCTAGCTGTCTGTGCAATCTTACATCCTTAGTCACTTAACTCAGATTTTGGGACCTTAGCTGTTGGTCTGGGTTGTTTCCCTCTCGGCCACGAAGCTTATCCCCCGTGGCCTCACTGCCGGGGATCGTAACCTCGGTATTCGGAGTTTGGTTGGGTTTGGTAACCTTGTAGGGCCCCTAGTCCATCCAGTGCTCTACCCCCGAGGCACTTCCACGACGCTGCCCCTAA
>Ga0208895_1000565_pt1:0-10000 | contig 16939 bp, 6 predicted proteins | sample ETNtaG_10_FD_185765 | JGI IMG/M metagenome (GOLD analysis project Ga0208895, IMG submission 185765) | Marine microbial and viral communities from oxygen minimum zone, Eastern Pacific Ocean - ETNP201302SV82 (SPAdes) (version 2) | ecosystem: Environmental > Aquatic > Marine > Oceanic ... | reverse complement strand
CGTAGGAGTCTGGGCCGTATCTCAATCCCAGTGTGGCTGATCATCCTCTCAGACCAGCTACCGATCATAGCCTTGGTAAGCTTTTACCTCACCAACAAGCTAATCGGACATAGGCCCATCTTGAAGTACGAGCCGAAGCCCGCTTTAACAACTGTACCCCTTAGGGTCCGCTGCATTATCCGGTATTAGCATCGCTTTCGCGAAGTTATCCCAGTCTCCAGGGCAGGTTACCTATGCATTACTCACCCGTCCGCCAGTTTAATAGTTCCCCGAAGGGAACGTTCTCCTTGACTTGCATGTGTTAGGCACGCCGCCAGCGTTAGTCCTGAGCCAGGATCAAACTCTCCGTTGTTAGGGTTGTTTGTTTTTTATTGTAACACTCTTGTCGAGGTTAATTCCTGCCATTGCTCATCACCATACGCATACCAATTGTCAAAAAACGAAAATGAAAAATAATAAGCTGAAGAAGATTGCTTTAGACCAAACCTCTAGAGCAAACAAAGTTAGCCTCATATTTACCTCGGGGACAAACTATTTTTTCGAGGAAAACCCTACCGGACAATAAGACTTACAGGCTCGGGAAAATCAAGGAAAAGTCCAGGCCCATACTTTTCCTGCACCCTTTTGGTATATCTTATCTCACGCTCTCGGTTGGCAAACTCAATTCCCTTCATTGATCCCCAGATGCTGCCGCCGTAGAGCCCAACCAAGGCAATTCGAGGAAACCACTTAGTGATAACCGTCGGTCCTCCAGTAAAGAACTGAATAGCCAACCCTGTAGTGGAAGCGAAGGTGCCCACGGCGGGGATCCAGTCTTGAAGATAAACACGACCGCCACCTGGGAAAATACCAAACAGCCCTGTTTTGACGGGATCCCGGTTTGGGAGTTTTTCCACGTTGTCGCAGGCTTTCATGAGAACCGTCAGGTTACGGCGGTGTTCTTTCGATTTAAATATTCGCCGTGCTTGATCGAATCTTCCCTTAGCTTCATCAAACTTCAGATCATTGAATTTTGCATATCCATCCAGTGTGATGAGATAGGGATCCTTTGTGGAGCCTACCATGGTATAAACGGTATCGTAGTCACCTTGCATGAGATTAAGATAAATAAGTCGGTATTTAGTCGCCCGGAATTCAGAACTGTTGGGCTGGACTTCATTCTGAGATTTACTATAGTAATCTGTGGCAAGTTCGTATTTCCCCTGTTCTTCATAGCTACGAGCAATTTTGTAATAGACATTCGGCGTCAGCGGATCGTCTGGATAGAGGAACAGATACCTGAAGCATGCCACAACACACCTTTCGTAATGCCCCTGCTCAAAGAGAAAATCGCAAAAACTTGAGAGCTCCTCTTTCTGGTACGAAGTGTATTCCTTCCACTGCTCTTCCAGATCGGCCACAGTTCCGTAGGTTGTCTGCGCAGACAAAGGTGACAATGCCACCACCCACATAATAAGGATAAAGAAAAATCTCTTCAACATGGGAATTACTTCAACAGTGTTACTTTTCTTGTTTCCAAGAATTCATCGGCCACAAACTTAACGTAGTAAATGCCGGTTGAAACAGGCGTTCCTTTGTCATTTAACCCAGCCCAATTTACAGAATGGGTTCCGGCCGGAAGATTGTCTCGTAGCAAAAGAGCAACTTCCCTCCCCAACATGTCGTAAACGGCCAGTCGGACTTCAGACTCGCCGGGCAAGTCAAATCTGAATGTAGTAGTGGGATTGAACGGGTTTGGGAAATTCTGATGCAATGCAAACTGTGCTGGAACCAGTTCGCTTTGCTCATGAACGGCGAGCCAGTTCACTTCATAGTTGACCGGATGTTGCTCATCGGGATAACCGCAAAGAACATTTTCTCCACCAACATCTGAGAGGATGGCATCTTCGGTAGAGTCGAGATGGAATGACAACCGGGACGGCACTCTTTTTGCCATATCAAACATGACCTCCACCAGCACCTTTTCTGAGTTTGGCTCAGTTTGTCCTCCTTCAATATCTAAGCCAAAGACAGTGGTGGATCCGTCGGCATGTTCTATTCCCCATACTTCCCAGTCGGCAACTTTGTTGCCAGTGCGAGCCCAGCTGAAACGTAACGCACCGTTAGAATTATCACGCAGTGTAAATTGAAATCCTCTGAGTGCCTCATTGTCATATACCAAAATTGGCACCAGGACCGAAGTATCCGTTCCCGCTACGGATGAGGAAAAACTTAGACATCCACACTGTCCGGTGGCTACTGTATCATTAAACGTGGCACTGGTTGAGTCGAGATCAACATACCGGGCAGTTTCGTTGGGACAGTCAATCTCCGCTGATAATACGGAGATAAGAATGACAAAGGGAAAAAGGTTCTTCATGGAGATATCATCGTTAATGAGGGAATCTACACACCATCGCCTGTATAATGAAAAAGGGAGCGGATTTACTTCAAAAGGGTCATTTTCCGGATGCGTTGGTCATTGTCGGCCCTGACAGAAAGCAGGTAGATGCCCGCCGCCACGTGATGGCCGTGCATATCGGTACCGTCCCAATTGAGTTGATGGAAGCCGCCATTCATCCATTGGGAAGCTAATATTTTCACTTCTCTCCCGGTTACATCATATACAGCGGCAGTGACAAAACGTTCATCCGGAAAGCTGAGTTCAACTGTCGTTGCAGGATTGAATGGGTTGGGATAGTTACCTGATACAGAAAATTTTATTGGTAACTCATCAGGCACATCAGCTATGGACATTGCAGGATCAAATATCATTCCTGTGCGAAGTGGTCCACCCCTGTACATCCGCCAGCGGGTGCCGATGCCGCCTGTTGTCTTCACATCTATAATAGCAAGCTGTGTGGATGCCGCCGCGGCAATCTCCGGATCGCTGTCGCCATCCAGATCACCTACCGTAAAAGAACTCTCCACCGACCCTTTTAGATTAATGGGAAAATTGGGTGCGACCGTACCATCAAGATTGATGGCAAAAAGCATCCCCTCCGTCAGAGAAACAATCACCTCAGCTATGCCGTTATTATCCAAGTCAAATGCAACAGGTGAACTTTTCAAAGCCGTGGTGCCGCCCAGATCGACAGGCCAGCCCGACATCTCTGACAACTGATTCTCGGAATAGCGGACTCCGTAGAGCTTTCCATCATTGGCACCAAAAATAATCTCATGGGTACCGTCACCGTCCAAATCGTCAACCATGGGTGAACTTTGAATATGTCCTTCCACGGCATAGGTGGCGAGGGCCTGCCCTTGCCAGTCTATAATATGGAGCTTGTCATCATCAGAGCCTATGATGATTTCCAGCATTCCGTCACCGCTCAAATCGGCTAAAGCAGGATCCGTGGAAACCTTGTTACCCGTACTATAGGGAAATCCCCCGGGAATGGAACCGTCAGCAGTGAACAGATAAACATGATCACTCCATGTCCCAATCACAATGTCAAACTGGTTGTCTCCATCCACATCACCCACTGCCGGAGCGGAAAATATGGATTCATTTATTGGAATGGGAAATGAACCGTAATCGGTGCCATCGTGATTGATGACGTAAAGATACTTCTCAAAAATAGCAAAAATGATTTCCAGATCACCGTTTCGATCCAGGTCGGCCAAAACCGGCGGTGAAACGATCATCCCGTTGGCAGAGTATTCTGCTTCCTTCACGCCGTCATGGCCTAATATATAAAGTGTGTTATCCATGGAGCCGAAGACTACTTCCAACTGACCGTCCCCGTCTATATCGCCAATAGCGGGCGTGGAGCGGACATTCCGGCCCGCTTCAAAGGACCATCTAAGATTGCCATCGACATCAAGCACGTAGAGATTGTGGTCATCCGATCCTATTAGAACTTCCTGTGTCCCATCACCATCAAGATCGATGATAGTAGGTGACGTCCTGATAATATTGTCTGCTGTAAACGGGAAGCCGGCCTGGTTCAGGCTTACAGCTACTGAAAAATTCTTTGTGTCCTGGTAAATGTTGCTACCCGATCCCTCAGCAACAACTTTCATGGAAAATGGAATCTCATTTGGCACCATGTCTACATCAACCTGGAACTGGAATCGGTCAGCCACATTTACGCCACTGCTGCCCGAGCCAATATCAGGAAACACCGCCTCACTATCGATCATTGTGACCGCCCAGTGATCTGAGGACAGTGTTGCTGTAATATTCTTTGCATCCGCCCACCCTTCTTCATTCACAAGAACAACTCTCATCAGTGCAATCTCACCGGGATTTAGTACACCGTCATCATCATTCACCGGCAGCGCAGAATAGGAAGAGACCTTAAGCTTCGGTAGCGATCCGCTGGCGATAGCTCGAAAAACATTAAGACGCCCCGAACCGATCTTACCTAAATAAGATGAATTGTTATCATCAATATTATCGGTGCCACGGAGGAGCATCTGTTTAATTTTCTCAGCCGATTCATCGGGGTAATAAGACCAGACGAGACCCAGAGCCCCAGCTACCAAGGGTGTTGCCATAGATGTGCCGCTCCATGAGGAATAATTATCATCATAGACTGCACTGAGAATACTGGAACCGGGAGCGATGATGTCTACCCATGTACCGTAATTGGAAAAACTGCTTTTGGTATCACTGGAGTTTGATGAGGCGACGGAAAGTACACTACTATAGGCGGCTGGATAGTTCTCTTCTTCGCTTTCTTCATTGCCGGCAGCTGCCACTACAATAGCACCGTAATTATCCCTGATATTATTGTATAGTGCACGTTCTGAATTGGATGAACCACCCCCTCCCCAGCTAAGGTTAATAATATGTGCACCGGCCTTTGCCGCATATAGAACACCACTGGAACCCCCGCTATCAAAGGTTGTGTCGGACGGATTTTCATCATACTGGATTTTTACTGGCATATGCTTGATGTTAAATCCCACGCTGGCCATACCTAAACTGTTATCAGTTGTGGCCGCCACTATACCCGCAACATGGGTACCATGAGGATTCCCGTTTGTAGGACCGGGATCAGGAGGTGCCATGGGATTGTTATCTGGATCATTACCGGCTGTAGTCCCCGACACATCCCATCCGATAAGGTCATCAACATAGCCATTCCCATCATCATCAACTGAATTCAAATCTCCTGAATCCAGCTGCCACTGACCATTAACTAATTCAATGGTCTTACCATCACCGTCAACATCTTCACCAAAGTTATTCCACAAACTGTAAACCAGGTCACGATGATCCCAATCACAACCGCTGTCCACTACCCCTACAACAATAGTAGAATCACCCGGAAAGTTGCCACCTTCAATGTTCCACAGGTCCCACGCCTCAGGAGCCTGGATAGTGCGCAAATACCACTGGCTGCTGTAGCGAGGATCATTAGGAGTATAATGGAATCGGTAATCAGGAACATATTCCGCAAATTTTATGGCCGCCTGGTTAGACAATTCATCCCGAACAGTAGCCATGTCAACATTTTCATCATCAAATCTGATATCATAATATCGGCTTAACAATATATCACCATCTCTATCCTTTTCTGTAGCTTCAGGAAGCCACTGGCTGATTTTTACTTTGCCTTTTCGTGAAAGAAAATCATCAATCGTCTCGATACCTGTTTTTCCATTTACAAGGCTTGTCTGGTCAATATCTACACTTTCTTCAATATAAATTCTCACTTTATTTTCAATATACCGTAAAGATTTTGGTTGGGCTGTACCAGCAGTCAGCCACCCGAGGAGTATAAAGAGAAATCTTTTCAAGAAAACTTTTACCTCACTAGGAGGAGTTTTTTCGTTGCAACAAATCCAGGTGCTTCCATCCTATAAAAGTAGACGCCGGACGCAAGGTTACTGCCGTTGAGGAAGTAGGTGTAATTTCCCGGTACTAGAAATTTGTCGTGGAGGCGCCTCACTTCTCTGCCTGTAATGTCAAATAGCTTCAGCACCACCCGTCCTTCTTCCGCTACATCAAACATGATCAGCGTTTCAGGATTGAAAGGATTGGGCATATTCTGATCGAGCGCAAACGTTTTTGGCAAACCAATATTATCCCGAACACCGGCCCCTTCATAATCAATGGCGGCACGAATAAGAAGATCACCTTCATAACCAAGGTCGGATAGAGGACCCCAGCCATCAACCTCAGTGTAGAAGTAGCTGCGATCTCTTGAATCACTGTCGGTATCAATACTAAGAGGTGGTGAATCGGCCGTTTCACCCCAAGCCACATAAAAATCACCTTCCAGAACGGTAAGTCCCGCTCCAGAGATATCTTTCACATTCCATCCCTGACTCACCGTTGGAAAGATCAGCGTCGCACCGATATTGTTTCCTGGCAAATCATCCGTACCATCATCATCTAAGATTGCCAGATAAGTATTTCCACCGGATTCCCTGGAATGGTATTTAAGGGTGGTAAGGGTGATGGGGAAAATATTTGAACTGAACCTGACAGCGTACCATCCATTCTCACCAAGCTGGGTGGCACCGGTCTCTGATGTGCCGTCATCATAGGCTACTTCCCTAACTGTCTCCGATGTTGGTCTGATAGTAACTGTAGATGAAAAGATACTTTCCACTTCATCAATTGCTCCTGAGTTATAGACTGATGTAATACCGTAAGTGTAGTCCACCGCTATGAGAACCAATGAATCCTTGAAACTGGTTTTTGTCAAATACTTGCCGTCCGGCAGTGGCTCTGTAAAAGCTTCTCCCGGACTGTGACGGTAGACATTGTAAACAGCCTTCTGTCCGCCTTGGGTAGAAACCTCAACCCGGATCCCCCATTCCCCATCGGGAAGATCATTGCTTTCAGCAACTTTTTGCCAGCGTTGCCAGCCCCCGTCTCCAAGTTTTGTCCATGAATGTCTGCTGGGAATTGCATCAAAGTCGAGTCCAGCATGCAGAAGAATGTCAATTTCCTGAGCAATAAGGAAGTCACCTTCAAATTCCCAATCCACTTCCACTTCGTTCCACACTCCGGATGATCTATCCATGGTTGTTTCATAGCTCGGCTCTGCTGCCGGTTCGCCACCCCTCACTTCATAACCATAGACCGTAACCGTGTTAACGCTGTCAGCACCGACGACTTTTACTTTCTTCACCGTGGCCGTAGAGCCAAAAGGCATCTCGAATACATTGCCACAGATACCCGATCCGGAAGTCATGAAAATAGCATCCTCAAAAGTACCGTCATCATAAGCCACCTCACCATCAAGGTCGCCACTGGGAACTTCCTCCCAGGAAAGTTCCACCGCTCCACCACCTGTGGTGGCAGTTAGTCCTGTTGGGGTAGGTGCAGTTTCTTTAAGAGATTTTTTCCAGACATGGAGATCATCAATATACAGGCCCATGCTTGTGTTGCCTGTATCCCCATCATGATTGTCATCAGATATGAATTCCCACGCTATTCGAACTCTTTTACCTGCCCATTGGGACAAATCAAGTTCAACATTCGTATCTTGATTAAAGGGGCTTCCCGGACCGTAAATCTCCCAGCCGAAAGTACCGGGACGACCATCGGCGCCATAATCATAAGTAACGTCATAAGAGGGTGCGCTAAGTTCAACTCCAGCCCACCATGACTTTGAATCATTATACCCGTTAAACTCATTTGCATTCCAATGGGAACTGTTTGCCGGCTTAAATACTACCTTGTCATCCGCATTATCATAGAGCAATGTGTCACTACTGTTGGAAATCAAAACTTCATCTACATAAAAACCAGATCTATATAAAGTATTGTCATCCACAGTGCTCCAACCTGGATCGGAGGCAAAAACAAACCTTACCCGAACAGTGTCACCTGAAAATTCACTAAGATCAAATTCGGCATCGGTCCAGTCGTCAATCTTGTCAGTCCACCCAGGTGTGTTGCATTGATTCAGATTGTGTTTAAAGCCAAAACAGCTACTACAGTTATAACTGGGTGATCCTTCTATAGTAGTCCACGACATTCCCTTGTCCTTTGAAACCTGAACGTTAGCCGCATCCCAGCCATCTATTAAATCGCAGCCGCCCTCTAGGTAAGGCAAGCCAGTAGATGAAGCATTTGACTCAAGCCGATAAAGCAACTTGAATGTGAGTTTATAATCACTGCTTGTTATTGGGACATCCGGCGAATCAAGATATTCAACCCACTCGTTTGAATATCCGCGAATCGAATTATCCATATCTTTTACCCAAAGTCTGTAATAGTCTTCAAGTTGCCCAGAGGAGTCATTAGCTGCATCAATCATTTCGGCCCAGACCGCAAAAGAAAAATGGAGTTCCTCCAGTTCTGCATCAATTGCAGGCAAATTTATATCGGGACTTGACAAGGTATCACTTTCATCCAACCCAACCGCATGATGAAAACTGTGAGTAGGACTGTTAGCTGTCTCGGTAGTGATTTCCCAGCTACCCTGAGTTTCCCAGTCACTAACCCCCGACTCAAGGTCGTCATAGTAAATTGTGGCTGTATCGGGCAATACAACCGATTTCGTACTGTGTATCTGGGTCGTTCCTGAAACATTCCGAAAGGAAGACAGACGTTTTTCTCCGCCTTTGATTGCTTTTTTTTCACTACCATAGGCTGTTACAGCCATCAGCAGAAAAACAGGCAAAAGTCTCAATAACAAACTTTTCATAGAATCTCCAATATTATAGACCCTCTTCAGCCAATACTTTATCTGAATTTAGACTACTTAAGCAGGATCATTTTCTTCGTCTCCGTTACGCCTAACGACTGAAGACGATAGACATAAATACCTGCCGAATTGCTGGCGCCGTTCCACGAAACAGTGTGATGACCGGCATCTAACGGCCCCTCCTGCAGGGTTGCCACTTTGTTTCCCAACAGGTCGTAAACCACCAGTGAAACCTCGGCTTTCTCGGGGAGGGTGAATTCGATGACCGTAGCAGGGTTAAACGGATTGGGATAGTTCTGCACCAGATCAATACGGTCCGGTATAAAACCTGAATTTTCTACAGCTAGGGGCTTTAGTGTCACTTTGGCAAAGTAGACCCGGTTCTTGAAATCAGCCTGTGACGGTAACTCTCCCTCGGAAGGCGTGACTGTCTGAATATTGTAGTCCGGACTTTCAAACATGAGATAAGCTTCATGATCGGTGGCTATGGATGCCAGCTGCGGATAAACCTCATCAAGCTCCCTGTCCCGGGTGTCTGTAACATTGACCGAGGATTCCCAGGTCTTCCCGCCATCGATAGAGCGCTGAATAAAGACGTCATAATTAAAATAGGTTTCAGTGGTGTCTGAAACGGCCATGTAGCTCACATACATGACGTTAGGGTCATCTTTACTGATGGCAGCGGACGGATAGATCCTGTGCCAGTTATTGTCCCAGAAAAAAGAAACCTGGGTGGAGTTGACAAAATAGACCTTCCAGCTATCAGGATCAGAAGGATCAGTGGAATAAAAATGGTAAATACCGCAAGACTCATCTATACCGGGATAGACACCTGAGTCGGTGCTCGGTATAACTGTTGAAAAAATATGCAGACCGCCACTAGGGTCGGTTTTTGCTTCCACTTCATAGGAAATAAACGGACTGTCAAATATTAATGTATCAAAGCTTGATATCATTAAACCGTCACTGAAAAAACGGTCTTTTAGAATATCACGCGGGACAAAGTAATAGTCAGTTCCATCCATTCCTGTTCCACCCTCACCACTCCAACTTTCTCCGTAGTCGTTCGTTTTCCGAATCATTAGTGTGTGGGAAGAATCGGGGGACTGACCCTTGAAATAGCTTGATACAACTGAATAACCCACACCAATATCATTGATATCTATAACCACATTAGAAGTGAATCCACCTACCATGAAATCGGCCTCATCAAAAAGCAATATAGGATCGTCAAAAGTAAAATATCCAAGTACGTTGTTTTTGGAATGATATAGCCACCTGTTCCCTGAACTTTCGTTCTGGGAATATGACCATTGGCTGTAAGCTGCATTCAGTACCGGCATAGTGCCATCATGGGCCAGGGAAACAGAACCGACCCAGTTGTCCGGCGGGTCACACGGCGA
>Ga0208895_1000564_pt1 | contig 16969 bp, 14 predicted proteins | sample ETNtaG_10_FD_185765 | JGI IMG/M metagenome (GOLD analysis project Ga0208895, IMG submission 185765) | Marine microbial and viral communities from oxygen minimum zone, Eastern Pacific Ocean - ETNP201302SV82 (SPAdes) (version 2) | ecosystem: Environmental > Aquatic > Marine > Oceanic ... | reverse complement strand
AGGCCTCACCACAATACTTACATGAGGTGCCCGGCGAGAAAGAATGTTTAGAATGTCCTGGAGAGCCGCTCCGGTTCCAGAAGTGATGACTCCAACAATAGCAGGATAAGGTGGCAACGGCCGCTTCCTCTCTTCTTCAAAGAGTCCTTCCGAAGCCAACTTTTTCTTTAGTGCTTCGAAGGCAAGATAGAGAGCGCCTAGCCCGGCTGTCTCCATCTCTTTAATGATAATCTGGTAAACACCTCGAGCCTCGTAAACTGTAACCTTGCCACGGACTAAGACTTTCATTCCTCCCTCAGGAACAAACTTCAGCCGGCTATTATCACCTTGAAACATTACTGCTCTTAGTTCTGCCTTGTCATCTTTTAATGTGAAGTACATGTGGCCCGAACTGTGATGCAGAAAATTGGAAATCTCTCCTTCTACTAAAACCGACCGAAAAGTGCCGTCTAAAACTGATTTTACCTGAGCTGTAATCTGGGAGACAGTGAGAACGCTAGTCATATCATCTGGAGAACTCAATGATGTATAATCGTCAACAGTCACGACTGATTATCCTCACCTTACTGTTTAGGTGGCAGCGGACTCCCAGCTGCTTCCCATGCCATTACCCAGTAGGATGCTACACGGATAGCCGCATCTTCCATCCGTTTTTTGCCAATGTTTCCAGTTTCATGATAAAGAATCTCGATATAGCTAGTGCCATCCATGGAGGCGTCGCGATTCGGAATCAGATCTTGCTGCTCTTCAGTCAGACCGGAACGAGCCAGAGAATCTGCTCGCAGCAGTTCAAAATGAAGTGGATACGATTCTCTTACAATGGTAAACGCCATCTCCACCGGATCATTATAAGAATCAAGAACTCCCTCTGGGTTGATAGTTTCCAGTAGATAACGATCAACCATATCTGCTTCCCAACGTTTGTGAATGCCGGTGTTTCCGGAAAGCTGTCCGTTATAGTTTTCTACGACATGGAGAGGCATGTGAATATCTGATATATAGTGACCTAGCGCTGCTGCTGTCAGAGGAACATCTTCCCATTTTCCTGAACGAAAATGACCCGTAAGGCGACGAACATAATCCTCAATTCGCCAAGGTGCAGTCCCCCATGAGGGGAGATTTTCTACCCCAAACTTAATTTCAGCTTCTTTACGGTTCCGAGGGATACCTTCAAAGGGAAAATCTTCATATAGATCAGCGTCAATAAAGTGTCCGTGTCCTTCATCTGGATCGTTTCCTTTCAGCCGCCACAAATCGGGATCAATAGAGTGCTCGGAGATATAGTCAATATGAACTTTGTAGAACTCACCTAGTTGTCCTGGAAGAAGTTCCACGGCTTTACGATTGATAAGTTTGTGAGCCTTGAATCCCCAACCGAAAAGTGATGAACTGAGTAAAATTAGCAACCCAGCTACTAAAATTAGGATGCGGCGGCGGGAGGCTTTCATGCCCTTCAGAATGGAACTACTTCTTTTTCTTGTGTCGGTTGAGACGCAACTGCTTTTTCCGCTTATGGGTTTTTATCTTGCGTCTTTTACGTTTTTTTCCGCTAGGCATGAAATTCCTTACTTCATGAGTGCGTCATTCACAACTTTGCGCATGACACTTGATGGTTTAAATGTAGGCACACATCTTTCAGGCAGATAGACAGTTTCTCCTGTTCCGGGATTTCGAGCTTTCCTCGGATCACGGCGCTTCACTCCAAATGTACCAAATCCACGTAGTTCTACACGCTCATTTCGCTTCAGGGAATCAATGATAGTCGTCATGACTCCATCTAGTACCGCTTCTGTTTCTACTTTTGTCAGACCAGTAGCTGCTGACACATTGTTTATGATATCCGCTTTTGTCATATCTTATCCGCTCTTCGAAAGCCAGAAAAGTTAACCTTCCTTGATGTAGATTGCCAGCTTTTGTCCGGGGTGGATAAAACTGTTTCTACTAAGATTATTCCACCGCTCAATTTTATAAATGGGGACACGATAGCGATTTGAGATATGACTCAATGTATCTCCTTTACGTACAATGTAAGTCTCTTTTACAGATCCATTTTTGGAGGAAGAAGATGCTAAAGTTGGTGATGATCTTACTGGAATTGTCAGTTTCTGTCCTGGGTATATATAAGCGCCATAGCTCAGACCGTTCCATCGGCGTATGGTTCGAGCTGAAGTGCCATACCGCTCTGCAATATGTCCAAGAGTATCGCCCTTCCTTACCTTATAAGAGATTGTCTCTTGAGGTTTCTGTGGGGAAGCTGTTGCTACCGGTCCACTAGCTGCTGAAGATGGAACTGGGATTGTCAGTTTCGTCCCTTCACGAATTTGATTATAGTTCCTGATTTTATTAACAGATGCTATATCATGCATTGAAACACGATATTTTGAAGCTATAGCTGATAAGCTTTCTCCAGGTCGAACTATATGCTGTCGATACTGAGGCGCAAAACGGCTGCTTTCAGGTAGTGCATTAAAAGCAATAGTAAAAGAATCTCTCTTTCCGGTAGGTAGTTTAAGTGAGTATGATTGATCTGGTGGTGTTGCAAACTGTCTAAGTTCAGGATTTATCTGCTTTAGTTTCTTCACAGAAATATTGGCACACCTTGCTAAAACAGCAAGATCAGCACTTTTTTCTACAACTACTACATCCAGTGATATCTCTTTTGTAGACGGTATCTTAAATCCATATCGTTCAGGATTTCGGGATATTATCGCCGCAGCAAGAAAAGTAGGAACATAGTTTCTCGTTTCTCTTGGTAGTGAATTCAAACGCCAAAACTCAGTTGTCTGATGGAGTTTTATAGCACGATTAACTCTACCTGAGCCTGAGTTATACGCTGCCAAAGCGAGATACCAATCATCAAATTCCAGAAAGAGATCTTTGAGATAGGCAGCTGCTGCGTTTGTTGCTTTCTCAGGATCTCTTCGTTCATCAATCCACCAGGTACGTTTAAGTCCATAGAGCTTGGCAGTTGAACTGATGAACTGCCACATTCCTGCAGCATGTGCCCGTGAATAAGCTTTAGGATTTAATCCACTTTCAACCATAGCAAGAAAAATAAGCTCTTCTGGAAGTTCATTTTTTTTGAGAATATTTGTGATTAGATCTTTGTACCCCGGGTAACGGGAGAGCCAAATCTGAAAATTCCGGCGGCCCTTAGTCTGGAAGAACTTCACAGCTTGTTCAACTCGACTGTTCATTACTAACGGTAAGTGTCCCTCGCGATCATCAATAACCTGAAATTTGTTTCCGTTAATTTCAAACTCCAAAGGCTCTAAATATTCGGCTAACTCCTCCCGCAGACTCGCAGTAGCGATGGGAGTTTCTCCTTGAGTTATGGTACTGAAATAATTTTCGTATGAATAGAGTAAAGTTGTTTCGAACCGACCGAACTCCTCCTGATCATCGGGTAACATCTCACCTAATTGCTCCGCCTGATTTAATAAAGTTACTATTTTATCGATGAGATAGATTACTTCCGATGTATCATCATGCTGATCAGCTATAAGAGCTTCGGCAAAAAGTTCTTTAGCATCCGATAGAATAAAGGAAAAACCTTTTCCAGGATCTATATGCTGTATGGACGGTATACTTTCTTGTTGAATCTGAGATGAATCAACTTGAAAATCTGATAAATCGACAGCAGCACTATCTACAATTGTGGAGTCTGGAGTTTGAGGAATTGCGGCAAACAACCGGGATGCAATCCCTGCCAATAGAATCAAACGAGTAAAAGAGAGTTTATTCATACTCAGTAAAGAGAGCGAAGTTACTTTTTAGAGCATCTTTCATCAAGAAGTTTTATCCCTCCCGACAGCTGATACCTTCTGGATAATATCTCGAGTGGACTCTCCTTCAATCAGGGTGATACGGACTACCTTACCACCCCACAATTTTACCTCTCTTGCTCCTACCATCATCTCTTCAGAATAGTCTGCACCTTTCACAAGAACATGGGGCTGAAGCTCACAGATCAGTGCCAAAGGTGTCTCCTCATCGAAGATCGTTACATAATCTACGGCTTCCAAAGCATTTAGAAGTATAGCACGGTTTTCCTCTGACTGTATAGGACGACCACTACCCTTAAGTTTCTCTACTGATCTATCTGAATTAAGACCTACAACTAAGCAGTCACCCAACTCTCGTGCTTGCCGGAGCAACTCCACATGTCCGCGGTGAAGAATGTCAAAACAACCGTTTGTGAATACAACTATTTTCCCCTTCTCTTTCAGAGATAGGCTCATTTTTATTAAATCTTCACGAGATACGACAGTCATTACTTTACCTTCAATGGACACAATTCACACAGTTTTTCATTGCAATAACGAGTCTGTAGTGTCAACAGTCCCTGTCGCACTCCAAAAGATTGTAGAAGCTTTGGACTTAGGAAATCTTTAAACTGACGATTCAGTTTCCCATAAGTCTGATTGTTCTTCAATCTCCACCACTCCTCTATCAGTTGAACCATTCTTTCGGAATTTTCTTCTTGCCAAGCTGCTTGAAACGGTACGATTACATTTCCAAGCCATTCAAAACACCAGCTTTGACCGGGAAGACTTTTGTTAAACATACCACTAAGAGCCTTGAATGTTCCATCCTCTGGATTCGACCAAGGCTCCCAACCCGACAAAAGTTTGACTGCCACAGCAGCTCCGAATTTAAGTCTGCTCTCAGGATGAGCTGCCGGTCTGATTCCGCATCTTCTCCAAGCAAAAGAATGATTTAATTGTTTGTCTCCTTCATGAAAACCACTCTCATGAAGAAGATATTTATGTATTTTCACTTCATCGGGTAAATGTTCTAACTTTCTAAGCGGAGTTATTCTGCTCAATCGAAGGAAATTATCCTCATTCCCTTTGAGCCCTAAAGCCCAAAATGTAGATTCATAAAAAGCCTGTCGGATATCACCACATCTTTTAACGGATTCCCTGGCAGCCGATTTCTTCGCTCCCCATCGGATGTGTGTCAGTGGCCATAAAGCACTTATCACTCTCTCAGAATCGATGACTGTATCCAATCTGCAGCTGTTAGAGGACAATCTCTCTACATCTTTAATTGGAACTATCACTGCAGGAACAGCTCTCCCATCAGTTTTTTTTGCCCGAAATGAATTAATCTCCGAAACCACATGAAGCACAACATTATCATAACAGGGATTTGTCTGATGTCCATGATTGTTCCAATCTTTTTCCCTCAAGTGAAATTCAACATCTCCGTGTAAAAGTCCTTTAGATGATAGTAGTAAAACACCGTTTACATCGGGCCCATCATATCGATTTTTTTCGCCGTATTCCAGCAGATGAATTATCTCCCCTTCAACTGTTAGTAATCGACTCCCGATTGGCAAACCAAACCACCAGATAGACAACTGCTCTTCTCTTAGCCATCCGTCATTAGGTTCATAAACGGCGGGAGATAGCATGTTTAACTTCAGGATGTACTTTCCTTGTCTCAAGGGTTAACTTGGTTCATTTTTGTATGCCATGCTTCCCTCATAAAAGATACTTTTTCTTCTATTAAATCTGTGAAATCTTGAGCATTTTTTCCTTGCCACTCAATCGTCTCAATAGGATGATCAATTCGCAGTTCCACATCTCCCGCTCTAACAAGATAAGATCCCATTTTGTTGATCTGCATGGTACCGCAAATAGCCATTGGTACAACAGGCATTCCAACCTTGATAGCCAATCGAAGTGCCCCTCGCTTGAAAGGGAACATTTTATTAGTTACAGTCCTCTCTCCCTCAGGAAATATCAGCACAGAACGGGGATTCTTCCGGAGCGATTTTTCCGCTTCCCTGATGGTTTCCACTGCCTTTCTCATTCTGTAACGGTCGATGAAAATGTGCTTTGTACACCTCATTGCCCAGCCCAGAAAAGGTACATTTTTCAACTCTATCTTGGCCAAAGATACCACATGAAACGGCAGTACCGCAAAACAGAGAGGAATATCGAAGGCACTTTCATGATTGGCCGCAAAAAAATAGTGCCGAGCCCGGTCCAGATTGTCAAGTCCTGAAATGCGGTATCGGACACCGCTGACTTTCAGCATAATCCAAGACCACAAGCGCATGATTTTGCCGCCCGCATGTCCGTGACGATCAAAGGGTGACATTATAAGAATTACTGTACCGAGCACTGTTGTCCAGATGAGATGGTTTATCAGGACAAAAGTAGTTCGGATCATGAGCTATCCGCCATCGGTTATTTCAAGAGTGATGTATGCATATACGGCTGGAGCGGTTCCGGAATCCAGACCGTTCCGTCATCCTGCTGATAGGTCTCCAGCAAAGCTACCATGAGACGTGGAGTCGCTACACCGGATCCGTTAAGGGTGTGAACGAACGATGTCTTGCCGTCTTCCTTACGGTAGCGAATGTTGGCTCGTCGCGCCTGAAAATCTTCGAAATTGCTACAGCTGGACACTTCCAGCCAACGCTTCTCACCTGGAGCCCACACCTCAAGATCGTAGCATTTGGCTGCGGCAAAGCTCAGATCTCCGGTACTGAGAAGTGCTACTCGGTAGTGTAACCCGAGAGCTTGCAGGATAGATTCAGCGTCCGATGTTAAACTTTCCAGTTCATCATAAGAATCTTCCGGCTTCACAAATTTGACCAGTTCCACTTTGTTAAATTGGTGTACTCGCAGCAACCCTCGAGTATCTCTGCCATAAGATCCTGCCTCTCGTCTAAAACACGGTGAGTAGGCCACATACTGTTTTGGAAGATCTTTGCCTGACATAATTTCTTCCTTGTGGATATTGGTTACTGGGACCTCAGCAGTAGGAATCAGGAATAGATCATCCTGCTCCACAATGTACATGTCATCTTCCAGTTTAGGGAGTTGTCCTGTCGTCTCCGCTGCCTGACGGAGCGTGATGAAAGGCGTTCGCACTTCACGGTAACCCTCCTTAAGATGATGATCCAGCATAAAGTTGATGAGCGCCCGCTCTAGAATCGCTCCCTGTCCCGTATACAATGGAAACCCTGAACCAGAAATGGCAGCACCCCGTTCCATATCCAAAAGATCCAATTTTGTTGCTAGTTCCAAGTGAGGAAGCGGCTCGAAATCGAACTTCGGCATCTCTCCCCAGCTGCGGACATGTTCATTGGCAGACTCATCTTTTCCCACTGGAACCGATTCGTGTGGAATGTTTGGAACCCACATTAACTTTTCATGAAGTTCCTCTCGATTTTCAGCAAGTTCTCCATCCAACTCCTTGATGCGTTTGGAAACATCCTGCATTTCAGAAATCTGCTCACGTGCATCTTTACCTACTTGTTTTAGTTGGCTGATTTCTTCACTAGACCGGTTTCGCATCGCCTTCAGATCTTCCACATCCTTGATAATCTTGCGTACTTTTCCATCCAAAGTGAGGATACCTTTAATATCTATTTTTTCGCCTTTGTCAGAAGCTCCTTGAGCCACAAATTCCGGATGTTCCCGTATAGTTTTCAGTGATAACATTTGTTTAAAACCTTTGCTTTTGATTGGTCAAAATCAGTTTGGAAGTTAAATCGTGAGCGGAGAAATTACCATCCAATTTCCCAACTCAGCCCTTATAAATTACACAATTAATGTACTTCGAATGATTTTACAAACCGATGACCAGTTTTAAAACAGCATCCATCTTCTGATCAGATGTCCGGTCATCCTCAGAAACATCCAATCTCTGAATCCAATTATCACTGTGAAGTTCCAGTTCCAGCTTGAGCCAGGAATTCATGGCTACTGCACCCTTTATGCCCATAATGGTACGAGTTTCTACATCTCCATCATACGTCTTATAAAGAAAATCTACTGATTGATGATCGTATTGTTCATCAATCGTCTCATCAGTTACTTCTCCTCTCCGTGTTTTTTGATAAAATAGCTGTAGCCACAGATTTTCTCTCGGCATAAAGTCTATACCGGTAAAGAAATTATCGGAATTCGGTCCTGACCAATAACCGAGCCAATGACCGTGGTGTTCAAAGGTGTTTACCTGACTTCTGTGAACGTAAACGTAAGGGGACAGACGAGTATATTCCACCCTTAACAAAGGTGACCAATCCTTTAAAGCAGGTATACTTATAGTAGCTCCAATCTGGTATGCAGTCCAGCTTCGACTACTGTCAGAAAAGGTGTCTACAAAATCCCACTCATCTAAGTAGAGAGCTCCATAAAACCTTCCTAAATCTCTTATCACCCAATCAAAATCGAAAAACATCTGGAGATTATCTGAATCACCTAAATCGTGCTGAGACGACCAAGTGAAAATGAACGGAATCAGATACGCAGGTTCTACTCCTCTCCCTCCGTAAATAACAGATTCGCCAAACCCAACCCTAAAATTCTTTTTTATCCATACATCCATCCGGTGAGCTGCCAAGTATTTTCTTATGAGAGGTAATCCCCCATGAGGTCCGTAAACATCTAAGTAAGTGGAGTCATCCAGATTTGAATTTAGCCATCCATGAATAGCTGAAAATTGCCAATTCTCAGAAAACTTATGTCTGAAACCTAAGTTACTAAAACTGGGAGCTTTCTTCGAAAAGAACAGTTGACCTGTATAGCCCGGCCCCCAAATTGGATTTGATTTACCGATTGTAAATTCGCCTCCAGGATAAAAGAGGATAATCCCTCCATCGCCAACATCGTACTCTGACCAAGTGGAGTTACTGCCGTGAAAGGATACCCGTCCCGGTTCTTGACTGGAACTGAAATCATGCCCAAACGGATTGAGATTTTCTTCGCTCAGTACAGAGTGCTTTTCGAACCGAGACCAGAGCAATATATTGTACTTTCCAGTTGGAGGCAGATGATAACGGGCCACAACTGTTACCACAGGAGCAACGTCCAAAACAGTTCCGCTCCGGTTCACATCACTACCCTTTGCTGAACCTGTCCCCTCCAGAGCCGGGTAGAATTTCAGGCGGTTTTTCCGTAAACGGATATCTCCCCAGTCAGTCGTCTTGAGATCACTACCGCCGAACCCTTTCTCTGCCTGCCACGAGTGATCCCAGCGATTACTCAGATAGCCGTCTACTTTTCCCGTAGCAATTACCTGACATTCAACTAAATAGAGTGAGGGAGCTTTTGATCGAACTAGATTCTGCCCCAAAATCCCATCCATCAATAGACAGATTCCCAAACCAATGAATAGCACCTCTAATCGCAAAATTTTAATCATGTCTCCTTATTACGTGGAAGAATACGTTAGACAGAAAATAGACTTGAAGTGTCGCTTTTCAAATCGATTTCCATTATAGTGTTATTTATCCAAGGTCAATAGTTAATAATTAAAGGTTTACAGTTGATTAATAATCAATTGTCAATCGTGCACAGCACCCTTCGGGGAAATAGAAAATCCTACCTTCCCTTTCCAGATAACATCACCGCCATTGTACTAACCATGATTTTTAAATCCAGGGACAGTCCAGCGTTTTCAATATAAAAGAAATCGTACTTTAATTTTTCTCTAACATCTTCTAAATCTGTATCATAAGGATGTTTTATTTGCGCCCAGCCGGAAATACCGGGTCGAACCTTATGGCGCCTGTAGTAGAAGGGAAACTCTTCACTCAATTGCTGAACAAAATAAGGACGCTCAGGTCTTGGCCCTACTACGCTCATCTGCCCTCTGATTACATTAATGAATTGGGGTATTTCATCCAATCGAAAACGGCGCATGAAGCGACCAATCTTAGTAATTCTAGGGTCATCTTTATCTGCCCAAACAGGTCCAGTATCTGACTCAGCATCTTTTACCATGGAACGAAATTTGTACGCCACAAATCTCTTACCGTTTAATCCTACTCGTTCCTGGCGGTAAAGAATTGGGCCTCGAGAATTTACTTTTATAGCCAAGCTAAAGAGAATCCATAAAGGAGAGAAGACAGTCAAAATTATAAAAGCAGTGATAACATCGATTAGACGCTTGGCAAATTTCTGCTGCTGAGACATAATTTCAGGATTTATATGTATTAATGGTAATCCGGCGATCTGCTCAGTCTTGGCCAGGCCACTTACTACTTCATACATGTCAGGTGATATCTTCAGGGATACAGAAGAACCGTTAGCATACGTAATTATATCCAACAGCCGTTCGTGATTTGGTTTATCAAGAGCAATAACAACTTCACTAATACGTTTCTCAAAAATAATCTTCTGAATATCAGCTACTGATGACAGAATGGGTAAATCATCAATACTGGACAGTTTTGCGTCAATACCACCGGGTGTAACAAACCCCACCACATTATATCCCAGATGAATATCCTCCAATTCTCTTGCCATTTTCCTGGCTCTAGTGTTAACGCCAACCACTATAGTATTCTTCTGTCCAATTCCTCGGTGCAGCAGGATTTTCTGTATTTGACGAATAACAACCCTATTTGTACTGATAAGCAGAGCAAGAACTATCCAATACCTTAAAACTTCCCCACTTTCTGCCTTGATGGGAAGTCCACCGAATTCTTTCAATAGAACAACTATTATGGCAAGGAGCAAGGTCACTTTGAAAACAGTCTGAACTTCAACAAATCGTGAAATAGTAGGATCCACTCGGTACCGTCCGTTTAATAAAAGAAGTAGTACAACAGCACTTTGAACCAGAAGAAAAACTAAAAGACCTTTTTCGCTCGAAAATCCTACCGACAATAATGAAGGATGAATAGTTACTTTAAAGGCAATCCATCCCACCAAACAATCGCCTGCCAGAAGGCAGGCTACAACTGCCCAAAAACGCAAATTTCTGCTGATACTTGATCTTATCATAATATGGATTCAGTTACAATTGATACTACACAAGAATATAAAAATACCGAATGCTCTGCATCACATTCGGTACATTGAGTAAATATGCTTTTCGTCATTTAAGGCTCCGTTCTTGACTCCTAACAGGAATCTATTGTGAGACAAAACCTTTAGCGTTTGACGATAAACAATCCTCCTTATTCAGCAGAAATTATATTATCTGTTTCTTCGAAACAAGCTTTTTCAAAGATAATACTGCTCTGAATCAACGATCTGCAAACCATGTGATTTATCTTTTCCCTTTTATTCAATTGACCACACCCAGAAACAAAGCCTTGTTTACCACCAGATATAGATACTAGTAATACCAATGAGATAGATCTCTACCTGTTTTTAACTCAACCCATTCAATATGTGGTTGAAATTCAGGCCTGAGAATTTCAATCAACTCTTTTCTATCATTATCTGATATATCATTATCTGATTTGAATAACATATTCCTAAACCAATCAGAACTTTTCAAATACCCCAAGGTACTATATTTTTCTTTACGCCTCAGAAAATCCGCTCCTTTCCTTATCACTCTGGAAAGGAATTGAAATCGTACTGCTGCAGAGGGATTCACACGATTTCTTATAGCTTCTGGCTCAAAATCAGCATCAACTCCAATAAACGAAAATATCATTGAAATAAATTGATTGGGATCTGTCTTCAAGTCATCATAGAGTGCTATTAGAACCTGCTCGGAATGATAATACTGAAGATAACATTTTAATTGATCTGAATAGAAATTCTGACTGATAAGATCAGGATGTTTCTGTAGTGCGTCAAAAATATTCAACGAAGAATCAAGTTCCCCCATTCTTTTTCTGAAACTAAAGGCGGATATTAAACGGTCATATGGATTCCTGAGAACAGATATTAATTTGACATCTGGAAGGAAACTATGTATCCTTGACGGAACTTGAGTATCATATATGTAGGTATTACTTACTTCACCTATAGCTACATGATTATCACAGTGATCAAAAAATGACTTATACCAATCAAATCCTTTCTCATAATTGTCAGTAAAAAAGTTGGTTTCTTTGATATCTCTTGCGGTACAAATCTGAGGATGCTCTTTAATAGCCATATATAACATTGTACTTCCTGTACGACCGGGACCAATTACAATAAATGTCGGTTGAGATATCCGATTCATCTTAACTAGCCCACGTTTTTAACGTTCAACTTCCCAAATGCTTATTTTTTTACCCCGTATCCAATCAATTATGGCCATAAAAGATGATGAGTTTACAATAACAAAATACTGTACGGGCTTTACTAGTATCGCCAGAGCATAGAAAAGAATTTGCGAATAAAATAAGAAGCGATAGACATATAACTTTACCAAGAAAATACTTGATAACAGCAAGATTATTAATAAGACTGGCATAAACCATCTGATAAATTTATGAGGCACAAGCATAGAGAATAAACTTCTTTTATTAAAAGGTATCACACTTTTCCCAAGGTATCTGAGAGAATTCAAACTTCGCAAAATGATCCGTCTTTTTCGTGAAAAAATGGTCTTTGGTTCTCTCTCATATCCAATTGAATTCTTAACATAAAGCACATCGTATCCACTCTCATATATTTTAATTGGCTCCAAAAAATCACTAATCGCATCATTTTCTAATGGTTGATATAGTTCTTTTCGAACAGCATAAATACCTCCATTGGCTCCTACCAGCTTCCCAATTCTACCCTCTAGAATCTTGATCATTGTTTCATAAGACCAGTAGATGCTCTCTACCTTATCGTCGCTATAAATCAATCGACCACATGCACACCCAACCCTATTATCGGAGAAAGGTGCAACTAATTCTTTTATAGCGTTAGATTCGTATAATATATTCGCATCACTAAAAACAATAATCTCGCCCTTGGCGTGCTTTAATGCTTCATTTTGAACTGCAGTCTTACCTTCTCGAGCTAGATCAAGAAACTTCACTCCAACGTATCGTTGACATATTTCTGACGTTTTGTCTGTAGAACCATCACTGGAAACGATTATTTCAAGCTTATCTCCTGGATAGTTCAATTCCATAGAATTCTTGATTTTTTTCTCAATAATTTCCTCTTCATTATGAACAGATATAACCAGTGAAACAAACGGTTGATAATTTGAAACGATGTTATATCTCTTCCTCCGTTTAGTTAGTAAAAAAATGGGGAATAAAATCGTGGTATAAAAAAAACAAAACAAAGCAAGGAAAAAGACTATTTGAAGGATCAATGTCATAACTATATTTTTTTACGAAACAATTGATTCATACTGCTCAATTAACTTCTTTTCTTGAGATTCCCAGTTATATTTACTTAAGACTGCTGCTCGTCCTCTAGCACCCATTGATATAGCTTCTTCCTTATTGTTAAGTAAATATTCTATTTTTTCTTTTATATCCTGAGGGTCATTGGGATTCACAGTTAAACCACACTTTTCTTTTTCAACAAGTTTGTTCCAAACTGGAAAGTTACTGCAGATTATCGGTATTCCATTTAACATATACTCAAAAAATTTGGTCAATTCCTTTTCTTTATAGTGATCAGAGAATGGAAAAATAGCTAACCCTGCGAGCCATTTATGTTTCAAATAATAATCCTGAATTATAGAAGGAGAGACAAAATCATCTGTGCCTATAAGTAATAGTTTATTTCTTCCCTGCCCAGTATTGTTTAACATCTCTTCCCGTAAAGCAGAAGTGTGTTTTCCTACCATATGTACTTCTACACCAGGAACATATCCTGGAATTGAGGAATGGATCAGTGCTCCTCGGATTGGAGTTATTTTTCCTGTATAAATAATTGCATTTGTAACAGAAATATTGTTCTCATTTAAATTAACTTTATTATGAAGTAAAGGATAATTATTTATTATCAACCCATTTTTGAATCTGCGCTTGTAATAGGATTCAGCAATAATAATATGCATACCCTTCTGCGCCAGCCATTCAAAGATCCTTACAATAATCACTAGTAAATGTCTAAAAAACGAAGGAATAGATGGCCTGGCTTGAATCACACTAATATTGTCTTCATGAATATCATAAATAACATTTTTCCTAAATAATCTTAGGAAAAATGCAATGGGAATAAGTTCTGGATCATGAAAATGGTAAATATCTCCCTTTAATTGCATCCCTTTGAAAAAGAGTCTAATTGGTTGAACTAAAACTCTCAATAATCTGGATTTAACTTCTGATAAGGGAATTATGTGTACACCATTTACTACTTTTTCCTCTATCGCGGGTGCAATTAAGAATACGTCAAATCCTTTCTGAGCTAAAGAAACACATTCCTTATGAAATATTCGGTTGTCATTCCATGGGTGTACAGAAGTTAAATGAATCACTCGCATTAGTTTACCTTATTTTGTCCCAGCGCTTGTTTTCTAAATTCAATCACCCACTTTCTTCTTGATTTCAAAACAAAAATTAAAAACAAAATAAGGAAAGCCAGGAAAAATACGACAATTTGCATACTATGTTGTAAGTGGGTTCGAATAACGATATAATGACCCATAGCTACCAATAAACACCCAGCAATCATATGTATAATCAAAGACATATGAAATGGTTGGACATTTAATAACCTGTATGCAATTAACAAACTGAAGATACCTGCGGTTATATATCCAATCAAAAAACTGATGACACCAGCTTTTAAAACTGGAATTCCAGCACTTTTCATTAAGAAAAATGAAATTAGTAATAGAACTGCAGCTAATAAATATATTATTGAGTTATATCCCCTTTCAGAGGCAGCATCAATTGGACTGCGTAAAACACCTACGACAGCATAAAAAGGAAGTGCAATAAATATTACTCTGGCTATCCAAGCACCATTAACCGATACATTCCCTAACCACAGCTTCAGTATTTCTGGGCCAAATAAACTTAACGAAAAAGAAAGCAATAATCCCCCAAAGAAAACCCACATTAGGAGCATCTCAATCCCCTGCTTTACTTTATCAACTTTACCTTGAGCCAAAGCTTGTGAAATACGAGGTAGAAGTATTATGCCAAGAGGACCAACAAAAACCAAGAAGAGCCTTACTAAACTGATGGTGGAGTTAAGATAAGAAATATCCGAGAACGATACATAAGACACAACTAATAGTGGCACACCAGCGAGAAGAATGAATTGAGAAGCAAAACTCGGGATTCGTTTAAAACCATACAGGGCTAATCTTTCTAACACTTTCAGCTTTACTCGAAGAGGATTGAATCCACGGTTCTTAACAAGATAGCTCGCACTAGCTACAACAGTGACACAAATTGCGATAATCCTGAAAATTACATCAACTTTATTGAGTATTAAGAATGCCACAACGGGAATAATTACGGTTGAAATTAAGTGTATCAGATTCGCTCCTACCATCCTCAGATGTCCTCTGTAGAGTCCATAAGTGATACTTTGGATACATACGGCCAAGGCAAAAGCAAAATATGTCCAACTTAAATCAGGCAATAAACCACTTATGAAACCTGAACTAACAAAGTAAGTGAGAAGAAGTAAAACAGGTAGTGTAAATACAAATAATATTACAATTGCAGAATCCCCAAAACTTTCCTTTTGATCCTTTGCGACAAAATTGGGAAGTCCAACATTCATTCCAAGAAGTAACACTCCTACAACAGCATAACACGTCCTTCGAACTAGTAAGTAATGTCCCAAGGTTTCCAAACCGTGATGACGAGCTACATACCCATTCAGTAAGAAAATGCCTATCATAACTACAAGGCCATTCACAAAAGTCATGATAAAGTCCTGTTTGATGGTCATTTGTCCCTTTAGTCTCTTAAGCACTTTCATCCTTAGCTGTCAAGTCAGAGTTTGTCCGATGCCGAGACAATTGAAATAGCAATAAACATCCAAAGTACACGGTTGTCGCTAATGTCACCTGAAAGTTTCTCAGTGAAAAACCGGAAAAGTACCAAGGAAATCAAAGCAAATATTGTACATCGTAATGGAAATAATTCGCTAAACAAATCAATCCCATTCAGCCACACGACGATACCGTTTAACAGGATAATTCCAATAATCACCGGTAGACCACTGTAGGTTGTCTGGTAAATCTGTTTAAATGTAGAGTACATCAGTTTATAACAGTAGGAAGATCTAATTCAGTTTTCGAAAACCTACTCTCGCTATTACCCGAGTGAATTGCTGCCAAAAGACCACTAAGAAAGAACCATATTAATCGATTATCATTTATGTCCCCACTGAACATAGCTGAGAAGAAAACAGTTAATGTAGCACCAAGCCAGAGAACCTCCGGTTGAGAGTACCTTTTCCTGAAATGCCTTACAACGTTTATAACAGCTAACACTGCATGAGAAAGGAAAAAAACTAATCCTATGATACCGAACTCAGCGAGAATCTCGAGGAACAGGTTATGAGGATAACGAAAGTCCCTCCAAGGAAAAAGTGCTGCATATCCTCCAGCACCGCTTCCAAACAAAAAATGGGGGATATCACGAATCCATAACTCAAGCGCATTACTCCATAATGTCCATCTACTCGATATCGTGCTGAAAACAACAAGTCCCTTTCTTGTAACTACCAGTTCACTGCTTGCAAAGACGTTGTATCTCGCTGTTAAGTTCTCAGGCATGGTAAGCAGAGCTATCACTACCACTAGAATACCCACAAGGAACAAGATACCTACTTGTTTCCGTAGATTTCCACCTACTATTATTCCCAATATTATCAAGGTGACAAAGAGACTCAGAACCGGTCCGCGTGAACCGGTAGATAAAGCCGCTATCACAAAAACAAGCATGGAAAGTCCAAATATGAACTTTCTCTTTTCGCTGAATGCCATCATTATTCCCATCAGCACAGCACATACAGACATGAAACGGGCAGTTTGAATTGGATTACTGGTGAACAAAACAAGGCGTGTTGTCAACTCCACAAAAGAACCGGTGGCTGCTAGATACAACATTTGGGTTACCAAAACGAGTGCTCCGATAAATCCAACAGCGATGAGTATTTTAAGGAAATTCATGCCCTCCTTTTTAGATTTGAACATGACGAGGGGCGCCATAAAGAGAGTGAATCCAAACAAGGCGAATCTCAGACCTTTCTCTAAAGCCCAATCAACTCGCGGCGCATATATGGATGTACAAAGCAACCAAAGTACCCACAAGCAAAAAGCAGCAAAGTAGTATTGATGTGCAAGAAAG
>Ga0208895_1000558_pt1 | contig 17039 bp, 18 predicted proteins | sample ETNtaG_10_FD_185765 | JGI IMG/M metagenome (GOLD analysis project Ga0208895, IMG submission 185765) | Marine microbial and viral communities from oxygen minimum zone, Eastern Pacific Ocean - ETNP201302SV82 (SPAdes) (version 2) | ecosystem: Environmental > Aquatic > Marine > Oceanic ... | reverse complement strand
AGCTGCTGCAAAGATACCTTACATATCTGTATTAACTGATCCGACAACTGGAGGGGTTTCTGCAAGTATCGCAATGCTTGGGGATATTAATATTGCTGAACCTGGTGCATTAATAGGTTTTGCAGGTCCAAGAGTTATTGAACAAACTGTAAGAGAGACATTACCAGAAGGTTTTCAACGCAGCGAATTCCTTCTCGAAAAAGGTGCCATAGATATGATTGTTGATCGACGAGAGATGCGTCAGACAATTTCTACTCTCATTAGGAATCTGCTTAGCAATCAATCACAACAATAGTATTCAATAAGAGATTTGAAATGAAAAGATTGAGTCTTTCAGACTGGTTAGAATATCAACAAGGACTTAATTCTAAAGAAATTGATTTAAATCTAACGAGGGTTGAGGAAGTCTATAATGCCCTTAATATAACTTTACCCAAGGGCAATATTTTTCTTGTTGGAGGGACCAATGGGAAGGGTACTACGGTTGCTTTGATTGAAGACATGCTGATACAAAAGGGTCTAAAAACTGGTGTTTATACTTCCCCTCATCTTATTAACTATAACGAAAGAGTCTGTGTTGATAAAAACCCTCTATCAGATACAGAATTGGTTAATTCTTTTGAGCAAATTGAGCAGTTTAGAGGCGCCGTTCCTTTAACCTATTTTGAGTTCGGCACTCTTGCGGCTTTTCATTTATTAGCTATGCATGAATGTGATGCTTGGATTATAGAGGTTGGCTTAGGAGGAAGATTAGATGCAACAAATATTATTCAATCTGATGTTTCCATCATCACTAATATCGATCTAGACCATCAGGAATTTCTAGGTGACTCTATCGAAGAAATTGCTTATGAGAAAGCAGGAATAGCAAAATCCAATAGGCCAATGATTTATGGGGATACAGTTGCTGTATCTATAATTGAGAAACAAGCCAATCTAGTTGACGCTAAATTAGTTGTAAGAGATAGAGAATTTTCAATTCAAAAAGAAGCTAACCAGTTTTCCTGGGCAGGAGTTGAACATACAATCGAGACCATACAAATACCTGAACACTGGGCTCAAGGGGAAATTAATAATCTAGCCACATCCTTGGCAGCCATAGAAAGTTATAACAGCTCGTTACTGCCTACAACAGAACTGCTGAATAATATTTTAAAAGATTTCTTTATTCCAGGACGCTTTGAACTAATAAAATCAGGAACAAATTGGGTTTTGGATGTCGCTCACAATCCAGCAGCAGCTAAGAATTTTAGAAAACGATTAAGCACATTAAACATTAAGCAAAACAATATAATGATTTTCAGTATGATGAAGGATAAAAACCTAGATCTATTTATTAATGTTTTCAAAGACATTATTTCAGATTGGGTTGTTTGTAAAATGAACACAGAGCGTTCATACACAACACTAGAGCTAGAAAAGAAGCTTGCTAGGTTAGGGATAGACAACATTAAGGTCATGGAATCCACAGAGGAAGCTTTCAAATATGTTGAGAATCTTGAACCCATTAGCGACAATATTATAGTTTCAGGCTCATTTGAACTTGTTGGACCAGCAAAACAGTATTTGAGTGAAAAGAGATAACGTCAATGAAAGAGAAAATAGTTGGTTTATTTACACTGATCCTTTTAGTAGGGATAGCTTTATCTTTTTTATTACAAGGTCAAGGCTTAGAAAGTATTCAGCAATTTATTTCCAAAAAAAATTCAGTGGTTATTGAAAAATCGGAAGAGGTAGAACCAACTGAATTAATATGGGTTATTCAGATTGCAGCTTTTGAGAATTTTCAGGAAGCATTAATTTTATCTAAGGAGCTTGAAAGAAAAAGCTTTAATGTCTTTATTAATCAAAAAGACATTGCCACTAAAACCATATTCAGAGTAAGGATAAAGCCTAAGGACACAGAAGACCCTATTGAGAAAACAGTTAGAAGGTTAGAAAGAAGTGATTATTCCTATCAAATATTACCTCCTGGCCAACAATGATATACCATATTCCTTTCCCTTTTTCTGTGACCTTTCCAGTGTTTATTTTTGGGTCAGAGGAGGTGATATCAATATTGGATTTTATCTTAATTGGTACTGTATCAATTTCAACTTTGTACGGATTTTTTAGAGGGTTTTTATCTGAATTATTCTCCCTGCTTTCATGGTTAATTGCCTTATGGGCTGCATTTAGCTTTGATGAAAACATAGTAGTAATATTTGGGTCTTTTATGGCTTCAGAAACCTTTAAAATATGGTTAGCAAGAGCTCTCATATTAGCTGTAATGTTATTTATTGGGGCTTTAGTTAGTAAAAAAGCAACTAAAACAATTGGTTGGAGTTTTGCGGGTAATTTATTAGGTGGGATTGCATTTGGTTTTCTAAGAGGATTGATTTTTGTAGCAATCATCATATTTATGCTTGAGGACAGCAGTCTATATGGAGAACCCTTAGTTCAAAATGCATTTTTCTTGGAAGAAGCTGAAAAAATATCAGATTTTTTCTACAATTTTTTTCTTGAGCATTATAATCAGTAGTCCTATTTAAATGATCTGAGGATTTAATTTAGATGTGTGGAATTGTTGGTATTGTCAGCACTAAACCTGTTAATCAGGAAATCTATGATGCACTAACTGTGTTACAACACCGAGGGCAAGATTCAGCTGGCATTATGACCGATGATAATGGGGTACTTTGTCTAAGAAAAAATAATGGTTTGGTTAATGATGTGTTTACTGAAAAACACATGACCAGGTTGAGAGGCAACATTGGTATAGGTCATGTCAGATACCCAACGGCGGGTACTCTCAGTTTAAATGAGGCACAGCCATTTTATGTTAATTCTCCGTTTGGTATATGTTTAGCTCATAATGGTAATTTAGTTAATACTACTGAGCTTAGATTTCATCTAAAAGAGATTGATCGAAGACACCTTAATACTGAATCAGACACTGAAGCATTACTCAATTTATTTGCTCATGAAATTCAAATCCAACAGAAAGAATCATTAACCCCTGAATCAGTTTTTAAAGCCTCAACCGCTGTTTTCAATAAATGTTCTGGAGGCTATGCTGTTGTGGCGATGATTCTTAATGAAGGATTGGTTGCCATGAGAGATCCTAATGGCATCAGACCACTGGTAATAGGAACTCGCGAGGCAGGCAGTAAAATTGAATACATGGTTGCCTCAGAAAGTGTAGCTCTTAATGCAGCTGGCTTTAGTTTAATGAGAGATATTTTGCCAGGGGAATCAATCTATATTAGTCAAAATGGTGACTTTTATTCAAATCAATGCGTTGAACCTAAAACCTATACCCCTTGTATCTTTGAGTTTGTATATTTTGCCAGACCAGACTCAATTATTGATGGCATGTCTGTTTATAAGTCACGATTGAGAATGGGAGAATTTTTAGCACAAAGAATAATAGAAAAAGGTCTTCATCATGATGTTGATGTGGTTATTCCTATTCCTGATACCAGCAGAAGTAGTGCCTTACAAGTTGCACATCATTTGGGAGTTAAATACAGAGAAGGCTTTATAAAGAACCGTTATATTGGCAGAACTTTTATAATGCCTGGTCAAGAAAAAAGAAAAAAATCAGTCAGGCAAAAATTAAATCCTATTGGTTTAGAAATTAAAGATAAAAATGTATTGTTAATTGATGATTCAATTGTGAGGGGGACAACCTCCAAGCAAATTATCGAGATGGCTAGAGATGCTGGAGCAAAGAAAGTTTTCTTTGCTTCAGCAGCGCCTCCGGTAAAGTTTCCAAATGTTTATGGCATTGATATGCCAGCCAGCAGTGAATTGATTGCCAGCAATAAATCGGATGAAGAATTAGCTAAATTTATCGGTGCTGATTGGCTACTCTACCAGACACTTGATGATTTAATTGAATCTGTTCGATTTGAAGATTCAGCAGTCCAAGATTTTGATACATCTTGTTTCTCAGGGGATTATGTGACTAACGACGTTACTCAAACCTATCTGCAAAAGATCGAGCTACAAAGAAACGACGCTGCTCAAGTGAAACAAGAAAAAGAACGACAACAAATAGAGATTCAGGACCCCACCTCTACTTTAATTAATTAAATCAATAAATTGGGGAGAGTCATTGCTCCAATCTATGATTATTGCACTGTCTTTAGCCCAATCGCCTAGAACATAACGATAATAAGCTTTACCGTCCAAAACAATTTCATGCTTCATTGGTCTATGTGTGTGGCCATGGATCATAAGATCAATTTGATGCTCATTAAAGATTGCGGCCACTGCTTTCTCATTCACATCCATAATTTCAATTACTTTTTCCTGTTTTGATTGTTTACTGGCATCTTTAGTTTCGCCTGCTATTTTCAATCGTTTCGAGATAGGAAAGCTAAGAAATTCTTGTTGCCATTCAGGGTTTCTGACCATAGCTCTAAAGTTTTGGTAATCACGATCATCCAAGCACATTTGATCTCCATGAGTAATAAGAACTCGCTTCTCATTAATAGTTAAAAGGGCAGGATCATCAAGTAATTCGATGCCTGTTTTTGACAAAAAAGTCTCTCCAATTAGAAAATCACGGTTACCGAATAAGAAAAAGACCTTTACTCCTGAGTTTGACATTGATGTTAAGAGTAGTTTTATTTCATCGTGAAAAGGATTGTCATAATCGTCACCTATCCATGATTCAAACAAGTCACCAAGAATATAAACTTCGGTGCCATTAATATTTTCTTTGATGATCTGTTTAATAAAAGTATGGAACAGCTTAGTAGTCTTTGGTTTAGACTCATCGAGATGGAGATCAGAAATAAAGTACCTGTTCACAGTCAATAGTTTAAATAGAAGCTTAGCGCCTTATTAATCAACCCTTTTAACGTCCAAAATAATCACGGGTGCAACCGGTACATCTTGCATACCGCCCATGGTTTGCGTGGCGTTACTGGCGATCGCATCTATAACCTGGAAACCATCAATCACATCACCAAAGACTGCATAACCCCAGCGAGTTGGCATTGGATCAAGTGAAAAATTATCAGCGACATTAATATAAAACTGAGAGCTAGCAGTATGTGGATCAGTCGTTCTAGCCATGCCTAAAGACATACGCTGATTAGTAAGACCATTTCCTGATTCATTAATAATCTCAGGGAGAGTTTCCTTCTCTTCAAGATCAACTGTAAAACCACCGGCTTGAATAACAAATCCTGCTATAACTCGATGGAAAATCGTGTTCACATAAAAACCACTCTCGACATACTGCAGAAAGTTCTTAACTGTAGTTGGGGACCTATTACTGTCTAATTCAACAGTAAACTTACCTGAGGTTGTGGTGAATTCAATTTGAGGGTAAGTCTCAGAGGCTTTCACCGATTGTGCTGATGACAGCATAATAATAACCAGAGCAATAATTTTTATTTGCAGTTTCACTGATCAGAGTTTAAAACTAATTCAGAGGCAAGTAGAGTATTTTTTATTAACATCGACACAGTCATTGGTCCTACGCCGCCTGGAACCGGCGATATCCAAGAGGCATTTTTTTTGGCACTCTCAAAATCAACATCACCTGTTAGTTTCCCATTTTCATCACGATTAATACCAATATCAAATACCACAGCATCCTTCTTAATCCAATCCCCAGGAATGAAATTTGGTTTCCCAACGGCAACGGCTAAAATATCAGCTTGTCTGACATGATCCTCAAGATTTGTAGTAAATTTATGGCAAACAGTGGTTGTGGCACCTTTTAGTAGTAGTTCCAGGCAAAGGGGTCTACCCACTAGATTTGAAGCCCCGACTATGACTGCGTTCATACCCAATGGATCTATATCTATGGCTTCTAGCATGGTGATAATACCAATGGCTGTGCAAGGTCTGAGTAAAGGTATTCGTTGCATTAAACGACCTATCGTATAGGGATGAAATCCATCAACATCTTTGGTTGGGTCAATAGTTTCGATAACAATAGTTTCATTAATGTGTGAGGGTAGGGGGAGTTGAATCAGTATTCCGCTCACCTCTGGGTTGGTATTTAGGTTATTTACTAAATCCAATAATTCTTTTTGTGTTGTGGATTCAATTAAGTCGTAGTTAAAGGATAGCATCCCCACTTCTTCGCAAGCTTTCCTTTTATTTCTAACATAAACGCTAGAGGCTGGATCTTCACCAACTTGAATGACAGCTAATCCCGGCGGATTAATTCCATTAGCTTGATTGGATATCACTCGGTTCTTGATATCCGCGATAATTGAGTTAGCTATTTGCTTTCCATCTATAATGTTTGCTGTCATCAAATTTATCTCTTTTAAGCGTGACATGATAGCAAACAATGCTTTGGTATCGCTTAGAAATCTTTTTCTAAAAAGTTAATGGTTTTTTTTTAATGAGAAGTATAATACCTCACGCATTGATTCTATTCGGGGCATAGCGCAGCCTGGTAGCGCATCTGCTTTGGGAGCAGAGGGTCGGGGGTTCGAATCCCTCTGCCCCGACCAGGGAATCTTTCTTTATAAATTAAAATAATTTTTGTAGAATCTATATGTATGGGTAAAGTGCATGACTTTAAATCTGGAATTTATTTAACCAATCAAGATTTTCATGAAATCAAAGAAATATTCCACACCCCACTAACGGGATCTTACAATTGGGATTACACAGCAGCTGACGACAAAATTAATAGGCTTTATCAGTTAGCTAAAAAGAGACAATGGGATGTTGAGATTGATCTTGATTGGTCTCAAAAATGGGATAAGGATAAAGCAAAACTTGAAGATTACAGCTTATCTCATCAGTCTTACTTGGGTTATGAGCCTTACCTTGCGCTCTCCGATGAGGAGAAACTTAATCTTCAGCATAAATTAGCAGCTTGGTCATTAAGCCAATTTCTTCATGGTGAACAAGGTGCATTATTAGTCGCTAGTCAGTTGTGTTCATGTGCCCCTACATACAATGCAAAATTGTATGTAGCCACTCAAACCTATGATGAAGCACGACACGTTGAAGCATTTAATAAATATATTCAAACACGCCACAAGGAAATGTATCCGATCACACCTGACTTAAAGAAACTGTTGGATAAAATATTGACCGATGAGCGATGGGATTTAAAGTTTATTGGTATGCAATTAATTATTGAGGGGCTTGCTCTTGGAGCATTTAAGTCCTTTCCACAAACCCATCCAGATAAATTACTTCACCAATTAATTGAAAAGATTATTCAAGATGAATCAAGGCATGTAACTTTTGGAATTCATTACCTTGAACAACATATTAAAAGCTTAGCTGAGGACGAAGTAGAACAGAGAGCTGAATTTGCTTATCAAGCTTGTTTCATTATGCGTCATCGTTTTCATGCTAATGAAGTGTTTGATGATTTAGGGTGGGATGTTGAGACAACAATAAAATATGATGATGGAATCAAAGTGAGGCGAGACTTTCAAACCTTCATATTTCAAAGAGTAATTCCAAGTCTAAAAAGGGTCGGTTTATTAACCGAAACAGTTAGACCAAAATTTGAGCAGCTTGGTGTACTTCAATGGGAGGATTTTGATGATGAGGATGCCAACTGGAAGGAGGCACAATCAGCTTAAATTATTTCACATCTCTAATAACTGGAATCCTTAGGGATAATTAGAACAAGAAGAGGATCGCTAAATGGACCGAGCTTTAAGGAAACATAGATCAATAAAAGCAAGACAAAGAAGAAATCTAGCAAAGAGAATAAGAGAAAAACTATTGAAAAGACTTTATGCTGACGGAAAGCATTTGAGAGAGAAGTACCAGAAAATCAGAAGAAGGCATTCTAACTAAAAAGTTAAACTGAGTTAATAAAACTCGAAATTACCAACTTAACTAAATTAATATATAATCCTTTCATATTATCCATCTTAGACAAAGCGCCCGTAGCTCAACTGGATAGAGCACCAGCCTTCTAAGCTGGGGGTTATAGGTTCGAGTCCTATCGGGCGCGCCAGAAACACAATAGGAACAAGGCTTTCAGAGGTTTGTTCCTTTTTAATTATCTATCATTTCCTTTAATCGCGAAATAAGTACCCACCAGTAACAAGAACAATTGCTCACTGGCGAACAGAACAGATCCTCTTTCACCAAAAAAGATACCCCAATGAGAGTGAGCTATTAGCAGGGCTCCAATCATTATTATCATTACTGCCCCTCCTGATAATCTCGTGATTAAGTTTCCAGTTACTGAAGCTTTTGTCCCTATTAAGCCTCCTAAAAGAATTCCAATGCCTGATATCATTTCACCCCATGCAATAAGGTGTGCGGTAGTTTCTGCAAAGGGGATACCTTTTGAGGATAACCAATTAATAAAGCTCTCTTGAATAGGGATTTTTCCATACCCATGAAGAAAGAAGGAAATACCAAGACCTATTCTCAATAAATAATTTGAGTAGGTTTTTAAAGGAGATGCTATTTTTTCAAGAATATCATTTAATTGCTTCATAATAATTATCATAACAAAAACCTAACTTATCTGAATTTCAAAAGATTTTTTGTATCACAGATCGCTTGTTTGACAAATTAAATCATTTCTGTAATTTGCTTAAGATATGAAAAAAATATCTCTTTGGTCGGGCCCTAGAAACATATCCACTGCGATTATGTATAGTTTTGCTCAAAGATATGACACCCAAGTAGTTGATGAACCTTTATATGGTCATTACCTACGCGAAACAAAGATTAATCATCCTGGCCACAAAGAAATTATGAATAGTCTTAATTGTGATGGTGAATCTGTCATGAGTGATCTCTTTGATCTTAAATTAGAAGATGAGAAAAGAATTCTATTTATGAAACAAATGACAAAACATCTTGTAGATATTGATCTTTCTTTTTTAAAAAAAACAGAAAATATTCTTCTTATAAGAAATCCAATAGAGATGCTGCCCTCACTAGCAGAGCAGCTGCCTCGACTCAAACTTAGCGACACTGGCTTTGACAAACAATGGGAGCTTTACCAATACTTAAACAAAGTAGGAAATAGGCCAATTATAGTTGATGCCACAGAGCTACTCAAAAATCCTAAAAATATTCTAAGCACACTTTGTGAGCACTTAAATATTGAATTTTTACCAACAATGCTTAATTGGAAACCTGGTCCTCGAAAAGAAGATGGGGTTTGGGCAAAATATTGGTATAAATCTTTACATACAACATCTGGATTCAATGTACATAGCTCTAAACCAAACTTTCCTGTCGAACTCAGCCCACTTCTAATAGAATGTAAACCTTATTATGAAAAACTATATAAACAATCAATCAAAGTAAAAAAAGAACAGAATGAACTCAATTGATAAACGTAACGAAGCTATTCTGGTTCATATTAATGGAGAATTGGTTCCTAGGAATGAAGCTAAAATTTCCGTATTTGATAGTGCAGTGCAAGGTGGAGATGCTGTCTGGGAAGGATTAAGAATATATAAAGGCAGAATTGCGGCATTAGCTGAGCATCAGAAAAGGCTTCAAGACTCTGCAAAAGCACTGATGTTCGAGAACATTCCCTCTTCAACAAACATTAAAGCAGCCTTATTTTCCACCTTAGAGGCAAATGGAATGTGGGATCAGGCACATATAAGATTAACGCTTACCAGAGGAGAAAAAATAACTTCTGGAATGAATCCAAGATTAAATCAATCTGGGTGCACGCTCATTGTATTAGCTGAGTGGAAACCTCCGGTATATTCAAATACTGGGATCAGAGTAATAACTTCATCTATAAGAAGAAATTCACCTCAATTCTTAGATTCTAAAATTCATCATAATAACCTACTAAATAATATCCTGGCAGTAATCGAAGCTAATGCTAGTGATGTTGATTCTGCAATAATGCTTGATAGTAATGGGTTTGTATCAGAGACAAATGACACAAATATTTTTATCGTATCTAATAATGAAGTTCACACGCCTACTGCTGACAGCTGCTTACCTGGAATAACAAGAAAGATGATAATTGATATAGCAAATAAAGAAGGCATAAAAATTCAAGAAAGAAATATATCAAATAGCGAACTATATACAGCAGATGAAGTTTTTACATCAGGAACCATGGGAGAAATTACTCCAATTCTAGAAGCTGATGGAAGAAAAATTGGAGATGGAACTCAGGGCTCAATGACTAAAAAAATTCAATCATTGCATTCTGATTACGCATTTAAAAATGGGGAGCCAGTACCGTTCTCTAAACCTGAATAATTTGGGTTTAAAAACAGCTGTTTTATAAAATTGTCTTATCAGAAACCCAACCTTTGTGAATCTCAACAAATTTGTTAGTCTTGATGTATTAAAGATTTTATTAATAAACATCATAGCTACTTTTACACCATTGGTTACTTTAGGAAAATAAAATGAAAAAATTAATCTTAATATCTGGATTACTCATATGCATGAATGGATTGTCCAAGGAAATCATAGAATCCAATATCCATAGGCATGTAAAGGTGCTGGCATCTGATGAATTTGAAGGCCGAGGTCCGGGAAGTGAAGGTGGAGAAAAAACTAAAAAATATCTAAAAAATGAATTCAAAAGGCTGGGCTTGGTACCCATTCATAATAATTATTTTCTCGAAGTACCCTTAAGTCGGATGACAGTGAATTTAAATGATTCATTCTTATCCATAAGCGACAATGAAAATAAACGGACACTCGAAGCTGGCCCTGAAACTGTCTATTGGACTAAGAGAGTTGATCAAGAAGTTTCTGTTACATCAAGTGAATTAGTCTTTGTTGGTTATGGGATTGTTGCTTCTGAATACGGATGGAATGATTACAAGAACATAGATGTTAAAGGTAAAACAGTGGTGATGCTTATTAATGACCCTGGTTTTGCTACAGAAGATCCTGATTTATTTAATGGCAGAGCAATGACTTATTATGGACGATGGACATATAAGTACGAAGAAGCAGCAAGACAGGGTGCAGATGCTGTTTTAATTATTCATGAAACAGCACCTGCTGCTTACCCTTGGCAAGTAGTTGAATCAAGCTGGGCTGGAAAACAAATAGATCTGAAACGTGAAGACATGGGTCAGTCTAGAGTAAAAGTTGAAGGTTGGGTTACCAGTGAAGTAGCAGAAGATATTTTCAGTCAAGCAAATCTCAATTTGGAGCAACTGAAACAAAACGCTTTAAGTGCAGATTTTCAAGCAGTGGGAATGCCTGGGTTAACCTTGGATGCCACTTTAAACAATACAATAGAGTATTCAATGTCTCATAATGTTGCTGCTGTAAAAAGAGGCACTAAGAAGCCTGATGAATATATTCTAATGATGGCGCATTGGGATCATTTAGGAATGAATAAAGATCAACCTGGGGATAATATCTACAACGGAGCTGTAGACAATGCTTCTGGCACAGCTGGATTATTAGAGCTAGCTAATTATTATAGTTCTATAGAGTCTGAGAGATCACTTTTGTTTCTTGCTGTAACAGCAGAAGAGTCAGGTTTATTAGGTTCTCAATATTTTGCAGAATACCCTCCCATTGACTTATCACATGTCGTTGCAGGTTATAACTTTGATGCGGTCTTACCTATTGGGAAAACAAAAGACATGATCGTAGTGGGTTATGGCGCTTCTGAACTTGAGGACATACTTAGAACAGAGCTCAAAAAAATAGACAAATATATAACTCCTGACCCCGAGCCAGAAAAGGGATTTTTCTATCGATCTGATCATATCAGTCTTGCAAAAAAAGGAGTGCCTATGCTTTATGCAGATGGTGGGATTGATAAGGTCGACGGAGGAAAAGCAGCAGGTAAAGCTATAGCTGATAAATATACATCTATCGACTATCACCAGCCGTCAGATGAATATGATTCGAACTGGGATTTATCTGGTTTTACGGAACAATTGACTATTACAGTGAATATGGTCAATTATCTGGCCAACTCAGATGTATGGCCACAGTGGTATGAAGGCAATGAATTTAAATCCGTCCGAGAAACATCTAAGAAATAAATTTATTGCACTATCTTTGTGAATCTTCATCTCTTTTATAGAAAATCACACCGTTGGCTAGGTCTTCTAACCTCTATTCAATTATTGATGTGGACTGTGTCTGGCTTATTTTTCACTTTACCAGATATTACCGATGTTAGAGGTGAGCAATATTTAGTTAAGTCTCAATCACAAGTAATAGATCCTTTGGTGACCGCTGAACTTGTCTCTATCAGTGAAATAATTGACGGGACTAAGCTGTCTGCAAAAGAAGAGGTTAGTATCAAATTAAAAAGACGCTCAGGGCAATGGGTTTATGAGATTGAGCGTCCATTAAAAGAAACGCTGATCTTCGATGCGTTATCAGGTAAACAAAGATCATATCTTGAAGAGAACGAAGTAATAGATATTGTTCAGTCTGAGACCAATCTAGAACCCATCAATGTTGTTCTTATTAATACACCATTGACAGGCTCTGAGTTCAGAGGAAGGGATTTACCTTTGTATAAGGTAAATGTATTGAAACCACAAAAAGGGATTGTTTATATTGACCCTTTAACTGGTGAGATTGTAGCTGTTAGAACAAAATTATGGCGTGCTTGGGATTTTTTATGGTCTTTACACATTATGGATTACAGAGAACGAGATGATTTTTCACATGGTTTAATTAGGGTATTTGCTATTCTTGGTTTATTAACAGTCCTTTCAGGAATGTTGCTATGGTATTACTCTAGTAAATATGGTCCAGAAAGACCAATAAATTTAGTTTAAATAAAGGAGGTTAAGATGACAGTCAGTGTTTTATTAGAAGGTGTTTTAAAAGAAGGTCAAGTGGAAGATTTTACTGAACTATGCAAAGAAGCCTATAAAGTTACTAGGGCTTATGACGGTTGTCATGGCATTAATTTGACGCTTAATGTGGAAAATAATAATAATTTCGTCATGACAGAAACATGGGAATCAAAAGAGCATTATGATAAATATCTAGCATTTAGAGTGGAAGATGGAACAGTGGAGTTAATCGGTTCACAATGTGATGAAGGGCCATCAATAAGAATTTTCGATATAACAGAAGCTTAATTTTCTAAACAGATAAATGAATACACATAGATTTGTAAAACCCATTATGAAGGGTTTAACAAAACTGCATACACTGCTCTATAACAAATTCAGTGGTAGATTTCTTGGTACCTTCCTTGGCAATCCTATTTGTATGATTACTGCTGTTGGCAGAAGAACAGGCAATCTTAGAACCATTCCTTTATTAACTATTCCCTACGAAGATGACTATATATTAGTTGCTTCAAGTGGCGGTGCACCTTCACACCCAGCGTGGTATTACAATTTAATTAATGACCCAAGAATAGAAATAACAGTTAATTCAAAAACGTTCACTGCACATGCTAAGAAACTGTCTGACGATGAAAAAGAGAGTATCTGGCCATTCATTATCAAAGCGTGTCCCTTTTATGAAGAGTACCGACAAAAAACAACAAGAAATATTCCTGTTTTCATCTGTAGTCCCATAAGCTGAAGACTCAGGATAGGATTTCACAAGGCCAAGTAAAATGAAGATTGACATAATAATCGACCCAACCCATACAACAGATGAATTTTCAGAGTTGGGTATTATTGCTGAGAAACTAGGGTTTAATGCTGTTTTGACAGCAAATTATCCATCGGCAATTGATCCCTTTATTAATTTTTCTGTCCTTACAAAACAGACCCATAAAATCAAGATGGGACCAGTTGCAATCAGTCCTTTTGAAACGCACCCTTTGAAGCTTTCTAATCTTCTCTTCGGTTTGAATCAGCTTTCTAAAGGTAGGGCAAAGATTATTATTGGCGGGGGAGGAGGAACATTAATCTCAATGGGTTTAAAGCCTAATCGACGAACCATGCACCCAAATATGGTTCAGGGTGTTAGGGAATGCGTTGAGTTTTTAAAAAGTTTGTCCCCAAACGAACCAATTTTATTTAATAAAGAAATTTTCCAGATCACCGGACCTAAACCAGAGTGGATAGACCAACCCAGTCCAAAAATTTATGTAGGTGCAACTAAACCGAAAATGTTATCAATGGCCACTGAAGTTGCTGATGGTTTAATCATGAGCGATGTTACTCTGGCGCGAATAGACGAATGCATGGATGTTATTGATCAATCCATAAAAGATAATGGACGCGATAGAAAAACTTTCGCAATCAGTAATTTATTTTCTTGGCATGTGAAATTAGACAAAGAAGAAGCCATAGCTGAAGCTAGGAGTAAGCTTTTTGTACGAGGGATGCTTGATCATTGGTACACATCCACATTTTTAGATTCAAATGAATCTCAAATCGTTGAAGATAATCTGCATTCATTTGCGGAGGCGTATGCTCATAACAGCAATGATATTAAGGGCGTAGGAGATGACATTGTTGAGAAGCTAATAAATAATCTTACTTTTACAGGTGATTTTAATGATATTGATCAATTCACAGAAGAAATGATCCAGTTTAAGAATGCTGGTTTGGATGAATTCGCCATTCGTTTGTATAAAAACCCAGAACAGTCAATGAAGGTAATTGCTGAACGTGTTGTACCTTATTTGGGGGGGAATAAATAAGCCTTTGTTAATAAACTATTCAGATCTTCATATTCTCAACATATTTTTACCCTAAGGTATCTGTTATGCAAAGATTTCTAATATTTTTCCTTATTCTACTCTCCACAAATACATGGAGTCAGAATTATGAAGTAAACAAAGGTGATTGGATTTTAAGATCAGGTTATACCTTCTTAGTGCCACAATTTAGTAATGATAGTCAGGTTGGCATGGCAGTCCATGGGATGCCTACTTTTTCTTTTAGCTACCTAATGACTGATAATCTAGGGGTTGAATTTTTGACTGGAATCCCCTCAGAAATCGACATTTACAATAAGGCTTTAGGAGAGGAGGCTAAAATCGCATCCTTTATTTCACTGTCACCTAATGCGACCGTGCAATATTATTTTAAACCAAAAGATTCTGATTTTAGACCCTATATTGGCTTAGGTCTAATATACTCATCCTTCCATAAAGAAAAATCTCTAGGCATCCTATCAGGTGCTAATTTCAAGCTAAAAAAGTCTTTGGATCCTATTTATCAGGTTGGCTTTGACTATGTCGTAAATAAAAAAATCAGTTTAAATCTTGATGTCAGAAAACTAAAAACCTCATCAGGTGCTACGGCCACAGAACTCCACAAAACTATTATGGGCCCTTATGCTCCAGAAAGAATTGATTATGAAATGGGCATGCAACCCTTAACCGTAAGCCTTAATTTTACATGGTTATTTCATAACCCTAAAAAGTTTAGGGAGAGGAGAGCACTTCAAGAGAGAGTCACTCTCAAACAAAAAAGAGAAACAATAAGAGCGACAAGAAACATTTAAGGTTTTAACTTTACTTGTAATTATTGCCCATCTTTTTTTGATTAACCTTTTTGATCCTGCATAGATTTGTTAGGATTTTATTATGAAAACAATTAACCTTATTAAATGTTCCCTTTTGTTTGTATGGTTTATCTGTCTTTTGAATTTGGCTTTTCCTATGTCAGCCTTTATTAATTATCTCTTAATATTTCTAGTCGTTGCACATGTCTTAGAGTTTTTTGTTTTTTTTAACAAAATTAAAGAACAGAGAATTAAGAATTTCTTCCTAGTATTAATTTTTGGATACCTGCATCTTCAACAATTAGACTACAATAATAAAAATAAAATCTAATTAATAAATTCAGATTTTATGTTTTAAATTACCTTATTTTATTTCTAATAATCTAATCATGAACGGCAGAATTATCAAAAAACTACATAGATGGGCAGCATTTATTCTGGGGGTATTTATTGTATTCCAGATCACTTCTGGGAGTATTGCACAAGAAAGATTCTTGTTAATGCAACTATTGAACTCTGAGTCGAATAAAGTCAGCGCTAGCAGCAATGCCACTAGTCCCAGTGAGATTTTTGAAAAAGTTAAGAGCCTGGAACCAGAATTCAATATTGCTCATGTTATGGTCCCCTCACCAGACACTCCAAACTCAGCAATTGTCTTGATGGGCGGAAGAGATCCGAATAATCTTCATCAATCTTCAATCGTTATCAATTTTGATCAGTATAAAGGTGAAATTATCAATGAGCAGCCTCTGATGAGCTCTGGATGGATTGGTACAATAACCGTTCTTCATCGCTGGGTGCTATTCGGTAAAACTGGAGTTTATGTGGTTTCTATTCTAGCTCTCGCCACAATTTTAATGTCACTGTCAGGCTTATATCTTTTCTTTAGGACGAGACGAACGGCTAAACAATTACCATGGATTAATCGATTACATCGATCACTAGGTTTTATTGCCGCCTTTTTTTTAATTACGACATCATCCTCAGGGATTCTAATGAGTGTAACGTCTTGGCAAGATAAGAATACGAATAGATCTGTTTTTGCAAACTTAATGCAATCACCAAACAATGATCATCAAAATATAGAAATGATGGAACAACTTATTGATGCAGATCAGGCTTTTGTGACTGCACAATCAGCACTACCTAAGGATTTTCAATTAAGCTCTTATTCTTATGCTGGAGAACATAGCCCAAACTATTGGTTTGCTTTTTTCAATGAAAGACTCTTTAGACAAGATGTTTTGGTAGACGCCAAGAACGGCAACATTGTGGGTGTTTATCCTGCTGGAAAAGTTGAAAAGGGAGAGGGTATTAGAAATTACCTATTGCCTATTCATAGCGGTTACTACTTCGGACCGATAGGAGGTTTTCTTATGACTTTAATCGGTTTTACAGTCATATTTTGGCTGCTGTCCGGTCTTGTCATTTATTTTCAGAACACAAGGCAGAAACAATGAATCTTTATGACAAGTATGTTTTGCCCCATCTATTGAATTGTTCATGCAACACAAAACCTTTTATATATCAAAGGAAGAAGGTTGTGCCGTTGGCAACAGGCAATGTGTTGGAAGTCGGAATCGGCTCTGGTCTCAACCTTCCTTATTACCAAAAAGACAATATTAAAGAAATTTGGGGTTTAGACCCATCAGAAGAGCTCCTAGAAATGGCCAGAAAAAAAGCTAAAGCAGAAGATA
>Ga0208895_1000555_pt1 | contig 17118 bp, 10 predicted proteins | sample ETNtaG_10_FD_185765 | JGI IMG/M metagenome (GOLD analysis project Ga0208895, IMG submission 185765) | Marine microbial and viral communities from oxygen minimum zone, Eastern Pacific Ocean - ETNP201302SV82 (SPAdes) (version 2) | ecosystem: Environmental > Aquatic > Marine > Oceanic ... | reverse complement strand
GATTGCCCCGACTGCAGCACCGCTGCGCTGAGTTCCGGACGGGCGCTGCAGGCACTCAGAAGGGCAGAGCGTCGATGAAGCCGAGTGCGGCGTCGATGAAGCCGAAGTCCTTCGGCGTGGCGAAGTGGTCCACGCCCTGAAGCACCACCAGCTCGGCGTCGGGCAGCGCATCGACCAGCGGTTCCGCCGGCCCGGCCTCGTCCCGCTCGCCGAGCACTACCAGGACCGGTACATCGACCGCAGCCAGCAGCTCAGGGGTGAGCGGCCCCCGGTCCGGGCGCTCGAGGAATGCCACCAGGGCTTCGCGATCGGTGTCGCCAGCCTCGGGAAGGCGCGCGAAGTAGCCGAGTTGCGGGTGGGGCGCTTCACCGGTCCGCACAGCCTCGACGACCGCCTCTGTCCTCCAGTCGTCGGGTTCCATGAGCCGGGCACCGACCCCCGCCACCACCAGGCGGTTGAAGCGACCGGGATGTCGTGCGGCCAGGACCAGGAGCGTGCGTGCCCCGTACGAGAAGCCGATGGCGTCAAGGGGGTCCTCGGGCATTGCCTCAAGGACGTGGTCCTCCAGATTGCGGTAGGCCTCCGGGTCGTGTGGCCTGGGTGCCGTGCCGTGGCCCAGGAGGTCCACGCCGACCACCTGGCGGCCGGCGTCCTCCAGCAGCGCCGTCCAGCCGTTGCCGACCCAGGTGCTGGCATAGGAGGTTCCGAAGCCGTGCAGGAGGAGGACGGGCGGCTTGCTCACAGACGGCGACTGTAGTTGGAGGTTGGCCGCCTCCCCGGGTGCAGTGGAGTCGGCTGAGCATCGGGGCGCATCGGGCCGCATCGGGGCGACTAAGTACGCTGGCCGGGTGAGACCGCAGCGTCTGCTCCTCCTCGTCGGCATACCCCTCGGCCTGTTGATCGTGTTCTTCGCCCCCGCCTGGACCGGGTACGACGAGCACACGCATTTCCACAGAACAGCCGACATGGCCAACGGCTCTCTCTTCCCGAGTTCCGACACCCGGTACGCCGACGACGTCCCCGAGCAGGTCGAGGAGACGGGGTTCGCCGCGACACCGGTTCCGGCCACCTACGTCGAGGATTCGAACTTCGTGGCGGGCAGTTGGGTGGCCGGCAACCCGGCATGGACCCTCGGCTCTGTCGGCGACCTGCTCGGCAGCCGACCCGACGGGCGAATGGTGAACGTCGACCTCCGACCGACACGTGCGTCGCCGCCTACCGCCTACCTGCCGGCCGCTGCGGCGATGGTCATTCCCCGCAGGACCGATGTTCCGGCGGTCGTCGCCCTCTGGGCCGGTCGCCTCGGCAACCTGGCGGCCTATCTGGCCCTCGCAGCGCTTGCGGTTCGGACTGCTTCGGCGTTCCGCTGGACGCTTGCCGCCGTCGCCCTGCTCCCGATGCACCTGGCGCTCGGGGCGACGATCTCGCCGGACGCCCTCACAGTCGGCGCCCTGTTCCTGGTCGTGGCGCTGTGGACGCGGATACGAGCCGGTGATGACCCTCCGCTGTGGCTGTTCGTGTCGGCAACCCTCCTGCTGGCGCTCGCAAAGCCCCCGTACTTCCTCGTCCTCGCCCTGCTCCCTGTGGCCGGCCTTCGCCGTCGGACACCGGAGGGGCTCTTCGCCGCAAGGGTCGGCGGTGGAGCACTCGGCCTGGGACTCCTCGTCACCCTTCTCAATTCCTCCACGAAGTACCAGGCCGCGACTTCCACAATGGGCTACGGAGAATTGGCCTTCCAACCCGATGTGCAGCGCGATCGACTGCTGGGAGACATCCCGGGCTTCCTGTGGGCTTCGGTGGAAGCGTGGTTCACTGAACTCCACCACTACGTGCAGGGCTGGTTCCGCAACTACGGGTTCTTCACTTCCGGCCTTCCGGCGGCCCTGTCGTGGCTGTTCCTGGTCCTGTTGCTGGTGGCCCTGCTTCGACTCGACGGTGACGACTTCGCCGCCCTGCGGGGACCCGACCGCTGGACGGTCGGCCTCGGGTCGGCCGGCATGGTCCTGGTGCTGTTCGGTTCGAGCTACGTGTACTTCACAGACCATGTGGCCTACGACACGATCGGCCAGCAGATGGCCCGCTACTCGGCGCCGCTCCTGGTCATGATGGCCGTCGCAGGGGCGCCGCGGAGGCTGGTGCGGGAGGTCGAACGCCTTCCCGAGGATGTTGCACGCCTGGTCGTCACAGCGGTTCCGGTGATCGCGACGGCGTCGATCCTGTTGACCTGGCTGGTCACCGGTACCGTCGACCGCTACTGAGCAGCGGTGGTTGTCCCGGCGCCCCGAACCACGCGACGCGCCAGCAGGGAGCGCAGCGCCTCGGCAAGGACGCAGAGGACCGCCAGTACACCCAGGACGTGGTAGCGGTCGAAGAACGTCGGCCAGATGAAGTCGCGCGGGTAGCGGTAGCGGACCTGGTCAATCACGATCATCAGCGCAGCGGCAGCCATGAGGCCGGTCGCCAGGAGGGGCAGGGTCCGGCGCCAGCAGAGGCCTACCAGTACGAGGCCCACCGAAACGCCGAGCAGGGGAGCGGCCAGGGGCCAGGCCGGGAGGTTCAACCAGGCTGCAACGGCTACGGCGAGCCCGACTCCGACGGCAGCCCGATTGCCCATCACAGGCATGCCCCCACGCGGATCGACGAGGTGTACGTGCGCTCCGTCCTCTTCGTCGCCTCCGCGGCCCATACGCACCAGGAACAGGCAGGCGAGTGCGGTGAGCAGCGAGACGGCAAGCCCGATGCGAACGAGGCGCTGCGGCGTCCATTCGAGGTGCAGGGCCAGGCCACCCTCATGGCCGGCGGGGTCGATGAGCCAACCGTTGGCGAAGCCGTCGATCAGCACGGGTGCCGGATCGACATCGGCGTCATCGGAGGAGAGCTGCCAACCCTCCGAGAAGCTCTCACCGAGAACGAGCCAGAAGGGGGAGTCCGAAGCGGAGATCACCAGGTCGCGGCTCGTCCGGTTCCAGTCGAGCACTGCAACGTGCGGAAGGAGTTCCGACACCACCGGCGAGACGGCCGTCCCCGACCGCAGGACCAGGCGGTCGATGTCGATTCCCGTGAGCCGGCCCGGAGTCGCCTCGAGGTGGTGCTCGCCGGCTTCGAGCCGTACCGGCGGGCCACATGGCACGATGGAAAGCGGCTTCCGTGCGACGGCATCCTCGACCGGACCGACTACCCGGACCGCTACAGGTTCACCGTCCAACAGGAGCAGGTCGTCGCGACAGGAATCCTGGAGGAACAGGTCGATCACCGGCACCGGAAGGCCGTCGATCTCCACGAGTCCTACCGGCAGCTCGACGGGGAGCCCTGAATACCAGTCCATGGTCACCTTCGACCGGACGGACTCGATGCGAACCGTGAGCTCCGAGACCTCGGAATCGGGAACGTCGATATCCAGCCGCCTCTCTCCCTCGACCGATGGAGGCAGTGCCTCGAGACGGTAGGTACCGAGTGCTTCCCGATCCCCGCTGATCGAGACCACGGTCGGGATCGAATGGCTGTCGTCGTCCCGGAACCGGAGGATGAAGGACTCCACCCGGCGAGGCTCCCGGAACGAGACGGTGAACTCCTGCCCGTCCTGCCGGCCCAGGGTCGCCTGCCATGCGGTCCCTTCGTCTCCGTCGATGGCGGCGAAGGCGCTCGAGCGGACGGATCCCGCGAGCGACGAGGTGGCTGAAGCAGTCTGAGGCCAGCCGTCTGAGCCGAGCAGCGCTGCGACTGTCGCCGGAGATGCATCGGCCGCGAGCCTGGATTCACCGGTCAGTTCGAAGGTTCGGTCCCACGGCAGGACGAAGGTGCGGTCCAGGTGCTCCTCTCCGTCCGACCGGACCGGATCGAGGGGATCTGATCGGAGCCGGGTGAGGAGCACCGCCAACTCCTGTCCCCGGTCCCCTTCGAGCAGGTCTGTCAGGTCGGTGGGGAGCGCCACCGTCTCCTCGGCGGACAGGCCGGGGACTCGAACCTCGGAGAACCCGACACCGCTGAAGCCGAAATACCACTTCGGGTCGCCGTCGCTGGTGGCCAGAATCTCGAGTCTGAGGAACGAGGTCGACTCGATGCCCAGTGGCACCACCTGCCCCGACAGGAGCGACTCTTCGCCGAGGGCAACGTCGACGCTGCCGTCGGCATGGTGGATGCGGAGATCGGTGATGACCCGGTTCTGCCCATAGGTGACCGCCTGCTCGAGTTCCACGCTCGCAACCGGCACCGACTCGTCGAACTCGAGGAGGAGTTGTTCGCCCCGGGCGTCGGCAAATGCCGATACGGACCATGCGGTGAGCGGATCGCCGTCGACGGCATGAAACGGCCGGGCCGAGGGGATGAACGTAACGGGGTTCCCGTACGCCGTTGCCGACGCCCGGACGCCCTCCTGGAAGGCGACGGTCTGGCTGCCCGGAAGGTCGGGGAAGGCCTGCAGGCGCTGATCGGTGGGGTCCGCTGCAAGGGGCACCTCGTCGGCCCGCTCCGTGTAGCCCTGTGTCTCACGGATTGTGCCCCAGCGCTGTCCCCGCTTCCGGTTGCTGTCCGTCAACAGCAGCAGTGCGCCCGCCTGGTTGGCCACCTCCGGCGAGTCGGTGAGGGTGGCGCTGAAGAACACAGGGCGACCCGCCTCGAGGAAGCCCTCGCCGGCAACGGCCACAAGACCCTCGGCATCTCCGGCGACGACGATCGGGCGTGTCGGATCGGCGCTGCGGAGGATCGTCGATGCTTCCTCCAGGCCGAACACAGCGGCGGCCGGCGGGACTGCCGCTCCGGATGGCCGATCGAGCGTGTGCTCGTCCACGAGCGTCCGTTGGGGGCCGGCCACGTTCAACAGGCCTTCGCCGTAGAGCCTGGGTGTGAGAAGACCTTCGGCGGCCAGGAGGTCGGCCCACAGGTCAGGTGGCCGGGGGGTGCGATAGCGCTCGTACTGCAGGTCGCCGCGGAAGACGATGTCGCCGACACCCATCAGGTGGGCGAGTGGAGCCAGCGAATCGGAATCGAAGCGCCCCTCCTGGATCTCGGAGTCCATCGCGACGATGAGGGATGCGGATGCGGGCGTTCCGAGTGGTACCAACTCACGTGCGACATGCCCACGTTCCATCAGGCCCGGCAGGATCGGATCGACGGTGTTTCCCCAGCGATGTGCGGCGAAGTCGCTCCCCGGCAACTCGAGGACACGTGTGCCATGCGGATCCGAGGCCGCGTCGAGGGATGCAGCCAGCGACAGCCAGTAGGCGGGAACCTCCTCAGGCCGCTCGAGGTTGTCGCCGAGTAGTTGACCCCGCCACAGGGGGGAGAAGTTGGCCAGGATCGCCAGGCACAGGACGGCGGCAATCGGCTGACGGAACCGTGGAAGGCGCCGACCCAGGGCTTCCGCCCCGGCTCCCAGGAAGACGGCTGTGGCCAGCACTACGAGAGGCAGTGCGCGGGGCGTGCTGCGCATCGCCAGGCCGGCATCCGTGGCAGTCCACTCACGGAACACCCGTCCGAGCGGCGAGGGCGAATCGAACGGGTGGGCCGCAACGGCGGCGAGCATCCCGACGCCGAACAGGAGCAGCAGATGGCTCCGGAAACGGAAACGTGTCACGGATGCGGCAAGCAGGCTGCACAGCGGGAGTGCGAATGAGAGCGGAAGCGCCCAACGGGTGTAGGCGTACGCCGGTTCGATCCAGGCGCCGAGCTTGTCCTGGCCGTAGAAGAACCAGTAGCCGAGTCCCCGGAACAGTTCGGGAGCGGTGGCGGCGTCGGCGATCACCTCGTAGGTCTCCGTCAGCCGCAGCGTGGGAAGGCCGTAGGTGGCCTGGGTTCGGAGCCCGATGATCCACCAGGCGGAGGTCCCGAGCAGGAGGAGGCCGATTCGGCTGACAACACCGACGGCCTGTCGTCGGGAAACGGTTCCCTCGGCGACGCTCCAGGCGATCCAGAGCACCGGTCCGAGGCCGACCAGCAGCAGGGAGGTGGCGTTGACGCCGCCGATGGTGAGGGTGACGAGGGCGAACATCGCCGGATGACGCCAACCGGACGTTCGCAGCGCCCGAACCGTCAGCGCCAGCATCCAGGGGAGGCCTGCCCACGGCAGCAGGATGACCGAGATGCGGGCGATGTAGTCCAGGACGTACGGGCTGAGCATGTAGGCGAGCGAGGCGACGAGCACCGGGGCACCACGCCAGCCGATGGTGCGGAGGAACCAGCGCAGTCCGAGGCCGGCGGCCAACAGGATCGAGCCCAGCCAGAGGCGTTGGACGATCCAGCCGGAGAGGCCCACGAGGTCGCCCACAGCGAAGAAGGGACCGGTCGGCCAGAGGAACCCGAGGTTCTGATGGGTGACGGTTCCCATGGCGAAGTTCGGCTGCCACATGGACGAGGCCCCTGCGAGCAGGCCTCCGGGATCCAGCGTCAGGTAGGGCTTCGTGTCGGCTGCCACCATGCCCCGGTGGGTGAGCAGGAGCGGCAGGTAGGCCAGCATGACGAGCAGGCCCACCTGCCCCCGGGCGGAGTCCAGTGGCCGGAACAGGCGTGCGCCGAGAAGACGCGACCGTGGACTCACCGGCCCTGTGGCACCGTCGAGGCAAGGACCCTGAAGGCCTCGGTCGCAGTCCGATCCCAGCCGTAGCGCGAGGAGCGTGCGAGTGCTGCCTTGCCGAACGTCGTGCGCCGATCATCGTCGGCAAGCAGGTCGGCGAGGTGTCCGGCCAACTGTGGGTCCTCGTCGGCGAGAAGGCCGGACACACCGTGCTCGACGGCGTCCTCATGGCCGGGAATCCGTGTGGCGACGGCCGGGGTTCCGCAGGCGGCTGCTTCGGTGAGGGTCATGCCCCAGCCTTCGCTGGCGGAGGCGCTGGCCACCACCCAGGCTCGACGGTAGGCGGAGACGAGTTCGTCGTCGTCGACGTGGCCCCGCAGGGCGACCCAGGATTCGGCACCCAGTTCAGCGACGACAGCCGACAGGTCCTCGTCGGCGTAACCCTCGCCGAGGATCTCGAGGCGGGTCTCGGGGACGCTGCGTCGGGTCTCAGCGACCGTCCGGATGAGGGTGTCGAAGCGCTTCGAGGGCATCAGCCGGCCGGCAGCGACCACCAGCGGCGTCGGGCTGCGATCGCCTCCGGGAGTGAAGCGGGGATGGATGCCCGGTTCCACTACGTGAACGCCATGGTCCGGCAGGCGAAGGTCGCCTACGAGGGAGGCCCGTGACGACTCGGAAAGGGTGACGATCGCAGTGTTCTGGTAGCAGGGCGGTGCGATCCGGCGCTCGAGGAACGATCCGAGGCGGGCCAGGCCGGGTGAGAGGACCATGGGCCACAGCAGTTCATGGTGGTGGTGGAGGAAGACCATGCGGGGGTTGGCGGCCCAGAGCGGCGAGAAGAAGGGTACGCCGTTCCAGATCTCGACGAGAGCGTCGCGTCGCCCGTGGGTGCCGAGCATCTCCGCAGCGACCGCCCGCGGAAAGACGAGGTAGCGGCCGGCCCGGCGGACCACCCTGTAGCCGGCCCGGCGGGTCGAGGTCCGGTGGCCGGCGGCGTGGGAGGTGCGGAACGTGACCTCGAGGCCCGCATCGGCCCAACGGCGGGCGACCTCATGGGCATGGATCTCTGATCCACCGGCCTCGGGATCGTCCAGGTCGCGCCAGGCGAGGATGTGGATGCGGCGGATTCCCGACGAGTCGATCAGCGCGTCGAGGCTGCCCTCGGGCAGATCATCGGGGGGTCGTGTTTGCGCCACCATCGTCGGCGGATCGTACCGGCCCCACCCGTCCCCACCGGGACATGAGGGCGTCCGCTCCCTGGACCGCGGGGTCGGAGGCCGGCGGGTGGCAGACTCGGGCCCTCCATGCTGTTTCCGACGATCACCTTCGCCGTCTTCCTGACGCTCGTCCTCGCTGCCCACACGGTGCTCCTGAAGCGCCCCCGGGCCTGGAAGACCACCATGCTCATCGCCAGCTACGTCTTCTACGCCTGGTGGGACTGGCGCTTCCTGACATTGATCTGGATCTCGACCCTCGTGGACTACGGGACGGGCATCGCCATCCATGCCTCATCGGATCAGCGACGCCGAAAGGCCTTCCTGGTACTCAGCCTCGCCACGAACCTGGGCATGCTCGGCATCTTCAAGTACGCCGACTTCTTCGTGACCGAGTTCGTGAACGTGATGGCGGACCTGGGCATGACCGTGTCCGCCCGTCCGCTCGGGATCATCCTCCCGGTCGGCATCAGCTTCTACACCTTCCAGACGATGTCGTACTCGCTCGACATCTACAGGGGGGTCCTGCGCCCGACACGTGACCTGGGCGACTTCGCCCTCTTCGTAGCCTTCTTCCCACAACTCGTGGCCGGCCCGATCGTCCGGGCCAGGGACTTCCTTGCACAGTTGGCGACCAACGAACGGGCATCCCTCGACACGGGCCGTTCGATGCATCTGATCCTCGGTGGCCTGTTCAAGAAGGTGGTGCTGGCCGATGTCCTGGCCACGCGGCTCGTGGACGGGGTCTTCGCCGACCCGGGCGGAGCCACCGGGCTCGAGACCCTCCTGGCCGTCTACGGCTATGCACTCCAGATCTACGGTGACTTCAGCGGCTACAGCGACATCGCCATAGGCATCGCCCTGCTGCTGGGCTTCCGGTTCCCCGACAACTTCAACCAGCCCTACCGTGCGGCATCCCTCCAGGACTTCTGGCGGCGCTGGCACATCAGCCTGTCCACCTGGCTCCGCGACTACCTGTACATCGGGATGGGGGGCAACCGGCGGGGGAGGGGGCGGACCTACAGGAACCTGCTCATCACGATGGTGCTGGGCGGGCTCTGGCACGGCGCCGGGTGGACGTTCCTCATCTGGGGGCTGATCCACGGTCTCGGCCTTGTCGTCGCACGACTCCTGCGGGACCGTCGGGGGGCGCCAGCTCCACCGGGTTCCCTCGGCCACTGGCTGCGCGTGGTCGGCACGTTCCATCTGGTGTGCATCGGGTGGGTGTTCTTCCGTGCAGTGGACCTGGATCGGGCGCTGGAGGTCTTCGGTGCACTCGGGGGTTCATGGACCTCGGCCCCGTCGTTGGACGGTGGCGTGGCTGCCCTGCTCGTGCTCGGGCTCGTCATGCAGTTCGCTCCACGTGGCCGGGCGGACGGTTTCTGGGCCTCGCTGGGACGTGCCCCTGTGCTGGTTCAGGCAGCGGTTGTCCTCGTGGCGATCCTGGGCATCGACCTGCTCGGCCCTGACGGTGTCGCACCCTTCATCTACTTCGCCTTCTAGCAGCGACGTCGGCTGCCTTCGACTAGTTGCCACCCGGGCTGGATGCCGCCCAGCGTGAGCGGTCGAGGCTCAGGAGGAGTACGGCAACGGTGGGGGCCAACCCCAGCACTCCGCTCCAGTGCCCGAGGGCCCGGAAGCCCACCCAGGTGACGACGACCCCCGAGACCACGCCGGCGAGGGCTCCCGATGCCGTCATCACCAGGTCGGCGAGGCCCTGCATCTGGACCCGGGTCTCGGCGGGAAAGCTGTCGGTGAGCATCGCCGAACCGGCGATGATTCCGCAGCTCCATCCCAGGCCGATCAGGAAGAGCCCGGTGTAGATCCCGATGGAGTGGTGCGGTTCGGTGCGGGAGGAGAACTCGGCACCTACGCAGAGGAGCAGGCCGCCGATGGCCAGAACCTGTCGGGATCCGAGGCGGTCGGACAACCAGCCGGCCACTGGCGAGAAGGCGTACATGCCGATGATGTGGAGCGAGATGACGAATCCGATGATCTGGAGGTCGTGGTTACCGTCTTTCATGTGGAGCGGGGTCATGGTCATGACCCCCACCATGACGACGTGGCCGGCCACCATGCCGAGAACGGCAATGCGCCCGGAGGATGAAGCGGCCAGCAGTCGTATGGAGGCGAGGAAGTTGGGTCGGGACTCGACCGACAGGCCGACCCCGCCGGCCAGAACCAGGGGGTCCGGGACCAGGTACCTCCAGATGATGAGAGCCGCTCCACCGAACAGCACGAGGCATAGCAGATAGGGGCCGAACAGGGGTGGGAGGCCGGACACGTCAGCTGCCCATTGGGCCGGTCCGAGCCCGAGGGTGGGGCCGAGCACGGTGCCGAAGGTCGATGCCCAGACCAGACCGCCGATCGCCTTCGCCCGTCCGTCGGAGTCGGTCAGGTCGGCGGCGGCATACCTGGCGGCCAGGTTCGTGGCATTGCCGGTGCCGATCCCGAGGATCCCCAGTACCAGCAGGGGGTACCACTCGACCAGCGCCGACACTGCAGCGAGCGCCGCACCGGCGCCGGCGATCAGGTAGCCCACCGTGATGCCCGGCCGCCGACCCCGTGCCGCCATGAGGCGGGCCAGGGGGACGGCAGCGAGGGCTGCACCCGTCGTCATCGCCACAGCCGCCATGCCGCCCTGCCATGCGCTGCCGGTGATGTCCTCTCCGAGCACTGCTGCAGAGGAGTAGCCGGCGCTCATTGCCGCACCGGCCGGGAGGATGGCGATCATCAGGACCCCAAGGGTCCGGCGTTGCACATTGGCCCGCTCGGATGCGGCTGGCTGCTCCACGTCGGGCACCCGGGGAGCGTACGGCCCACACAGGAAACGGGCGCGATCGGTCGGAGGGTACGGTCACGCCCGTGATTGCCATCCAGACCCCATCGGAGGTCCCTGCGGGCTTCGCCTGCTTCGACGTCGAGACGACCGGCCTGGATGCCGACCGGGCACGGGTTATCGAGGTGGCCGTAGTTCGAATCTCCTCGACGGGCGAGGTGGTGGGGGAGTGGACCACGCTCGTGGACGCCGGGACGAGGGATCTCGGGCGGGTCGACATCCACGGCGTCCTTCCCGAATGGCTGGAGTCGGCACCGGCATTCGCGGAGATTGCCGGGGACCTGGCCGCCGAGCTCTCGGACTACGTGCCCGTCGCGCACAATGCGCCGTTCGACATCCGCTTCCTCGAGTCCGAATGGAAGCGGATGGGAATCGGACCGATGGGCCTGAAGGCAATCGACACGCTGGAGGTTGCTCGCGAGCATGGGTTGCCCGGTCGTCTCGGCCTGCTCGCCAAGGCCCTCGGGGTTCCGCTAGGTGACGCCCACCAGGCGCTCGACGACTCGATGGCGCTGGCCGGAGTGATGACCGCCTTCCTGGAGAAGGAGTTCGAGCTGCCGCGGGATGTCGAGCCGTTCCCCCGTGTGCTTCTGCCTGCGCCTACAGGCCGTAGCGAGCGCAGACCCCGCCGCCATCGGGGTCCGGTCGGGTAGGAGGTGCTGATGCGCCCAACGGGCATCTGTCTCATGGCGGTCCTATGCGTCATCCTCTCCTCGTGTGGCAGTGCCGATGACCTTCCGGCGATGAGGCACCTGGGGGCGACAACTGCGACGCTGCCCAGGCAGGGGACGCTGCCACCAACCACCGGCACCGCGACCACAGCGCCCCCGGAGACCACCACAAGCACCGCGACCACAGCGGCCCCGGAGACAACCACCGGCACCGCGACCACAGCGCCCCCGGAGACAACCACCGGCACCGCGACCACAGCGCCCCCGGAGACCACCACAAGCACCGCCACAAGCACCATCGAACCGGTGCCCTCTGCCGTGGTCGTCACAGCGGCTCCCGACGTCGCACTCCTCGAAGCGTTCCGCCGGCCGGGCGGAGGCGAGCAGTGGTGGCTGTTCCCGAACCCCGGTCCGTTCGACGGTCAGAGGGTGCTGCTGGCAGCCGATACGTCCGACCCCGACTGGGTCGAGGTGCACCTGCCGGTCCGCCCCAACGGCAGGACCGGCTGGGTCCGCCGCTCGGACGTCGTCCTCTCCACTGTGACGACCAGGATCGTGGTGGAGTTGGGGAGACGACGCCTCACCGTCTACGACGGCAGCGAGGTGCTCGTCACCGCTGAGGCCACGATCGGCGCACCCGAGACACCCACCCCCACTGGACTCTTCTACGTGAACCAGATCCAGGTCGAGGTGGACCCGGACACCGAGAGGGGTGCTGGCCTGTTCGGCACCTCGGCCTTCTCGGAGGTCCTCGACATCATCGACGGGGGAGAGCCGGCGGTGGCAGTCCACGGGACCAACCAGCCCGAGTTGCTGGGAGAGGCGGCCTCCCTCGGATGCATCCGGGTCGCCGACGAGGTGATCGAACAACTGTTCCGCCTCTCGCTTCCACTGGGCACGCCAGTCGAGATCCTCGCCTGAGTCGAGCCTCTCAGTTCATCGAGGGGTCTTCCGGATAGTCGGCCACCCGACCGACCAGGCCTTCCTGCCTGGCCAGAACGCGTCCCCAGAGCCCCTCCGGGTCGTCGGTGAGGACGTCGGCGGGCTCTGCCTCCAGGACGAACCAGGAGCCGAAGGTGAGCTCTCCTTCGAGTTGGCCACCCGTCCAGCCCGCATAGCCGGCGAACAGTCTGACGGCCTCGACGCCGGGTACCTCGTCGGGCTGCCGATGGAGGTCGAGGATGCCGATCCTGTCGAAAAGCGGCGCCAGGCCGTCGCCCGCGCCGTCGGGTCCGAGTGCGACGCCGATCACGGAACCCTCCGAAACCGGTCCGCCCTCGTGGAGGAACCCCGGGGAGCGGAGAAGGTCGCCCCAGTGTGGAACCACCTCGGCGCCACCGACCAGTCGGGGACGGTTCAGGACGATGCCCAGCGCCCCATCCTCGTTGTGCTCGATGAGCAGGACCACCGTCCGGTGGAAGTTCGGATCCTCCATGAGGGGTGTGGCCACGAGCAACTTCGCCCGGAGGGAGTTCATGGGACGGCTCCGTCGAGGGCCTCGCGTAGGAGTGTGTTGGCCTCGGACCTGTTGAGCACGCCTACCAGCTCGCCACCGGCCAGTTCTGTGTAGATCCCGGTGGTGGCGACGCTGGCATGGCCGAGGAGGCTCTGGATGACGTTCATGGGGACCCCATCGGCAGCGAGTTGTACCCCGGCCGTGTGCCGCAGGGAGTGTGGCGATCGATCTCGGAGAGACGCCTCGCTGTTCAATTTCGTGAGCCAATAGTGCAGTTGGCGATAGGTGAACCTCTTGCCTTCGTTGGTGAGGAAGAGCGGTCTGTCCGGACCGGGCCGGAATCGGTCTGCACGATCCTCCAGACGCTCCTCCTCGCCCGACTGCTTCTCCTGGCGTTCAGGATCTCCTTGCGGATGATCTCTGAGGTGCTTGATGGCCACCTGCAACGTTTCGACCTCGTCCTGGCGCTCCTGGTGCCAGAGGCTGTGTGCATCGACGAGTTCATCCGACAATGGCAGCCAACGGGTCTTACGACCCTTGCCGCGGACCTGAAGCATCCACGTCGCCGAGCCGTCGACGTCTTCGAGTCGTTCACGGCTGATCCAATCCAAGGTGGCATCGGTCAACTCGGAGGCCCGAAGGCCGAGGACTGCGAGGAACGCACACATGGCGAGGTCACGTGCCGGCCATCGGATCCGGCTGGGTGACGGCTGCCTGGCCTGCTGGAAGAGCCCCTCGAGTTCTGCTGGTCGGTAATACTCGGGGTCTGACCTATCCGCTCCGAGTTTGGAGATCTTGCGAATCCGTCGAATGTCAGGAGCCTCGTCAGCGATGCGCTCGGCAATACACCAGTCGAAAAAGGAGCCGACGGCTGAGAGCGTTTGGTTGAGGGTCGCCTTCGAAACCTCACCCGACGATCGCATGCGACGTACGACATCCGTCAGGGCAGCCTGGCCCAGCTCGGTTGGGCCGAACGAAGCGGGGGGGATCTCTGCGAAGTACGCGACGCGACGCAGCGCCTGTCCGTACGCACGCACGGTCGTCGGCGGCTTGTCCTCGAGGAGCGGCAGCGATTCGAGCCATCTGTGGAAAACCGGATGCATGTCGTCGGGCTTCGGCAGATCCGGATTCTTCATCGGGGTTCTTCTTCGTCGAGATCTCTTATTAGTGTAGATAAGAAGCATTATCTACACTAGATGGGAAATCCCCTCCCATGGTGTACCCCCCCAAAAAAACAACGGCGGAGGGCCGGCCCCTACCTTGCGGCGGGGGCCGGCCCTTGCCGGTTGATCAGTCCGTGACTACGGCGTGATCCTGTTCTACTTCTTCATCGTCCCGTCGAGCACCGGGCCCATCGGCACCAGGCCACCGTCCTCGCCGATCGTCTGGTCGAAGACCGAGAGGCGGAACGTGTCACTGGCGTCGTACTTGCCGGGCCCGAATGAGGCGTACGGTGAACTCGGCAGCGAGAACTGCGTCATCGACTCGATGCCGGCCAGGAACGACTCGTGGGTTGGATTCGGACCAGCGGCATCCATGACCATCACGAGCATTGCAACCCAGTTGCAGTAGTTCGTGATGCCCTGGTACCACTTCTCACCCTCTACCCAGTCGACCGGGCCGAGCACCTCGATATCCGGGTTGGCTGCCGAGAAGGCCGTTGCGCAGGCCTGGGTTTCCTCGGTCTCCCATATCTCCTGATCGGTCATGCCGCTGAGCGTTATGTGCCCCTCTGCCATGTCTGGCGTGACATTGGCGCTGAGGCTCGTGTACGTCTCCTGGTTCATGACGAACTGGTCGATGTCGATGCCAGCGTAGGAGAGGTTCCGGACGCCAGCCCGTTCGCCACCCACGAGGAAGATCGTGTCAGCGCCAGAAGACCGGACGTTCTCGACCAGAACGTCCCAGCGGGCGTCCTCAGCCTCGACGTCTCCCACCGTGACGTCGTTGAAGGCATCCAGGGCCAACTCGACGCCGTAGTCGGCGAGGACCGACTGGGCACGCTCGTACGGCCCGTCGGTGCTCCCGACGAGGGCGAACGTGCGTCCTTCGAGGAGACCTGCCTGCTCTAGCAGCGAGACGAAGACGTCCATCCGGCGTTCCTTCATCGTGCCGAACTCGAGCCACGGTGCAGTGGACTCCGCCAAGAACTCAGAGGTCTGACGCCCTCCGAGGAGGATGGTGTTCGCCGTGGCCGTGATACAGGTGTTCGAGATCTCTGCCGGACCGAGGAAGCCACCAACGATGGCAAACGTCTCGATGTCGGCAGCCAACTCGAGGCACACCCCGTCGGCCGAGATGCCCATCCCCGGAACGGGGCTGTAGTACTTGTAGCCGTCGACGATGATCTGACGACCGCCCACTCCCCCACTGGCGTTGAGGTCGGCGAGCAGGGCCTCCCAGATGAGCTGGGGGTCACCCCATCCCTCTGTGGAAAGGCCCATCTCGATGAGCCACGGGAAGTCGATCATCGTGACACCCACGTGGATCTCGTCCTCGGTGATGCCACGCCACGATGCCGTGAGCTCCGGCCAGAAGTCATCGGGTTCCATACCGGTGGCGCCGACCACGCCCTCGACGAACAGGCCCATGCCGAGCATGGAGCCGTCGTCCATGGTCTCACCTGCGGCAACCATCACATTGCCGGCCTGGTCGTTGATCGGACCGCTGAACGGATGGAACGTGCCGGCGATGATCTCGGCCTTGCGGGCCTCGACCGCAGCCACCACATCGGCATCCACATCGGCGGCGATCGGTGCCAGGTCGACGATCCCGTCGGCCATCGAACCCCAGTAGTAGCCGGGCGTGTAGGTGCCGGCCGCTGCCGCCTCGATGATGTCGACATAACGCGGACCCCAGTTCCACACCGGAGCTGTCAGGAAGGCGTTCGGCGCGAACGCACTCATGTCCGAGTTGTACGACACCCAACGGGCACCGGCAGCCTCGGCCTTCTCACCAGCAGCAGGCGAATCCTGATGCATGGCGATCACATCAGCGCCCTTGTCGAGCAGCGCCTGGGCGGAATCGCCCTCGACCACCGGATCGAACCATGTGGACGTCCACGCCACCTCGACCACCGCATCCGGGTTGGTCTCCTGGACACCCAGAGCGAACGCGTTGATACCCCGGATCACTTCCGGAATCGGGAACGCCGCCACATAGCCGACCAGGTTCGACGAGGTCGCCGACCCTGCCACCATCCCCGACAGATACCGCGGCTCGTACATCCGTCCGAACGTGTTGCCGAAGTTCGTTTCGTTGGCCTTGTACCCAGACACGTGTTCGAACACCACGTCCGGGTACTCATCGGCCAGGGCCAACATGTCGTCCATGTAGCCGAACGACGTTCCCACGATCACGTTGAAGCCGTCCTCGATGAACTGGCGGACGTAGTTGCCGAAGTCAGCCGTGCCCTCGGGCACCGACTCCACTGACGCCGTCTCCACACCCGTCTCAGCCTCCGCGTACTGACGACCCTGATCATGTGCCCACGTCCAGCCCGCATCACCCGGCGGACCCACGTAGATGAACGCCGCCTTGGTCTCCGTCTCCGCCGCGGGCTCTTCGGCGTAGGCGCCTTCGCCGATGTCGTCGTAGGTCATGGTGAAGGCGGTACCGAAGTACTTGGTGTTCAGCGCCGCGAGGGTGCCGTCGTCCTTCATCGACTGGATGGCCGCGTCGAACGAGGCCACCAGGTCGCTGCCCTCGGTGAAGGCGAACCCGAGCGGATCCGAGGTGAGGACCTCGTCGAGCATCGAGACTGCGTCGGCGTTCTCGCCCTGATAGCCCTGGCCGGCCACGTCGTCCATGATCACGGCACACACGTCACCGGTGATCAGGGCCTGCACGGCGAACGCGAACGACTCGAACGCCGCGATCCTGGCCTCACCGACCACGTCCACCGAGAGGTCGTAGTTGGTCGTACCGGTCATCGAACCGACAGTGCAGTCCGAAGCCTCCAGATCGGCACGGGAACCGATATCGGCGTTGTCCTTCCCTACCAGGATCTTCTGGTCGGTACTGATGAAGCTGATCGAGAAGTCGACAACCTCGTCGCGCTCCTCGGTGATCGTGATTCCACCAGCAGCCATGTTGAACTGACCCTCGCCGGTGGCGATGATCGTGCCGTCCCACACGAACTCCTGGAAGCTCGGCACACAGTTGATCCGTGCGCAGATCTCGTCGAGAGCGTCGTAGTCCCAACCCTCGGCAACACCGGTATCAGCCGGGATATAGCTGAACGGCAGATAGGCGTTGTCGACCGCGATCGTGACAACCTGACCACCCAGGTCCGGAAGGGCTGCAACGACTTCACCGACCTGTTGGCCACCCAGCGGGGCATATTCATAGATGACGTTGGCAGTGGAAGCTTCGTAGTCGGTCGAATCGATGTTTTGGATGACGGTGATCTTCGCCGACGAGCAATCGCC
>Ga0208895_1000553_pt1 | contig 17150 bp, 10 predicted proteins | sample ETNtaG_10_FD_185765 | JGI IMG/M metagenome (GOLD analysis project Ga0208895, IMG submission 185765) | Marine microbial and viral communities from oxygen minimum zone, Eastern Pacific Ocean - ETNP201302SV82 (SPAdes) (version 2) | ecosystem: Environmental > Aquatic > Marine > Oceanic ... | reverse complement strand
AGGGTGAGCTTCCAGGTATTCTGCCACAGCTTGAGCATTAGCTGCGTGTTTTTTCATCCGCAAATCCAGAGTTTTCACACCAAGGATTGTTAGCCAGCAATCAAAAGGCCCTGGCACGGCGCCAATTGTTTTTTGAACAAATTTCAATTGTTCAAACAGGTCTTCTCGATTGGTGATCACTATACCGCCGATAAGCTGGTTATGACCGCTTAAATATTTGGTAGTGCTGTGCATGACCAAATCTGCGCCAAATTCTAAGGGGCGTAAAAATACCGGCGTTGCAAAGGTCGAATCCACCCCAAACATGATACCGTGTTTTTTTGCAATTTTACCCACCGCTTCCAAGTCGGTGATCTTCAATAGGGGATTTGTGGGCGTTTCTACCCAAATCAGTTTGGTATTGGGAGTAATTGCATGTTCAACATTAGCCGGGTCAGATGAATCTACATAAGTGAAATGTAGATCATAATTAACCAAAATCTGGTTAAAGTGACGGGATACACCACCGTAAACATCATCGGAGCAAACCACATGATCACCAGCTTTCAGTAATTTCATACAACTGTCAACAGCAGCCATCCCACTGGCGTAGGCTACACCGTATTCCCCTCCATCTATCGTGGCTAGCATTTCTTCCATAACCTGTCGTGTAGGGTTGGCCGAACGCGTATAATCGAAACCTTTATCCCTACCCACTTCTTCCAGCACATAAGTGGCAGTCTGATATAAGGGTGGTAGGATGGCCCCGGTAGTAGGATCAGGTGTCATGCCTGCTTGTACAACTTTTGTATCGAATTTCATTGTGACTCCTTAAATTATTTTAGTAATTATGTAGTTAGTAAGAATTCTTTCAAATCTGAATATCGGTTAGACATATAATGTGCGACTTTTTCTTTTATCATGGCAAATTTCAATTGTTCCGGTAGTGCAATCTTCTCTCGAACAAGAGGTTCAAGTATATCGTGAAATTTCCCCGGATGAGCTGTAGAAAGAACAATCCCCTTTGTTGTTGAATGAGTTTTATATCGATATTTTTCTAATCCAAGAAAACCTACAGCGGTATGAGGATCAACCAAATAATTGGATTTTTCATTTATATTTCTTAAGGCTATTTTAGTTTCTTCATCATTAAAACTCCAACTGGAAATATTTACTTTAATTTGATCTACGTCATCATGAAACAGGTTTTGAATCCGCTCCAGATTGCTGGGAACGCCCACATCCATGGCATTGGATAATGTTTGAACTGCTTCTTCGTTGTCAACATTACCGCTGATTAAATATTTTGGGAATACATCGTTGACATTTGTTGAAGCAATAAATTTTTCCACGGGAATACCCATTCTATTGGCCAATAATCCGCCGGTTAAATTCCCAAAATTTCCACTGGGAACGCTGAAAACGACTGTTTCATTCTTTTTGCATTGATTCCATGACCAGGCGTAATAAACGGACTGAGGCAGCAATCGCGCAACATTGATTGAATTGGCAGAACTCAATGGACGACGATTACGTAAATCTTCATCATTAAAAGCAGCTTTAACCATTCGTTGACAATCGTCAAATGTACCATCAATTTCCAAGGCAGTAATATTGCCGCCCAAAGTGGTGAGCTGTTTTTCCTGGATAGGGCTCACTCGTTTTGACGGATAAAGAATAATCACATTGATTCCATCTTTACCAAAAAAGCCATTGGCGACAGCACTGCCAGTATCACCGGATGTGGCGACAAGAATTGTCAATTCTTGATTTTCATTTTCCAGGAGATATGACATAGTTTTGGCCATAAAACGAGCTGCGAAATCTTTGAATGCCAACGTAGGGCCATGGAATAATTCTAGAACTGAATCATTTGCATTTAATTCAATTATTGGAACAGGAAAATCAAATGCCGATTCACATATATTAGCCAATTCGCTTATGGATATATCATCTTTTGTGAATGGATGAATCATACCAACAGCGAATTCGAGGTAGCTTAAATCAGATTTAAAAAAGTCAATCCCTAAGTGAGGAATAGTCTCGGGCATATAAAGACCACCGTCCGGTGCTAATCCATGGAACAATGCATCCTTGAATCCAACTGAAATAGCGCTGCCTTTTGTACTGTAAAAGCGCAAAAATTAACTCAATATTTCAGGCGGTTGAGTATGGATGGGTGAACAATAGGATTGGCTTGTTAATCCTGAATTTTTGAACGCATTCACCATAGCTAAACCAATTTTTTCTGCTTTTTCCAATGAATCGGATAAAGCAAAAACAGAAGGACCTGAACCTGAAATCCCACATCCTATCGCACCGGTATCTATTGCTGATTGGCGTACATGATCGTATCCGGGAATGAGTTTGGCTCTATGCGGTTCTGCCAGATGATCCACCATGGAACGGCCTAATAAATCAAAATCTCCATTATGTAGCGCCAGGGTAAATCCAGCAAGATTTCCTGCTTGTGCTATTGCGGTTTTTAACGGAACGTGTTTTGGAAGTATACTCCGGGCTTCCCGTGTGTTTACAGTAAAATCGGGTAGCACGGCTGTACTGAATAAATTATTTGGTACCGGAAGATGCAAAATATCAAGCGGTTCATAACTGCGGATCAAAATGATTCCACCAAAAAGTGCCGGGGCAATATTATCAGCGTGGAACCCGCCGGATGCCACAGCTTCACCTGCCATCCCATGGACCAATAATTCATCTTGCTTTAAGGGTTTGCCTAATAATTCGTTTACACCCACCAAAGCTGCTACAGCGCTGGCGGCGCTGGACCCTAATCCACTCCCCGGGGGGATCCCTTTTTCGATATGGACTTTAAACCCCTGTTTACTTCCCAAAGTATTAAGGAGAGATAAAATGGCTTTTCCCGCAGTATTATTTTCAGGATCAACCGGAATAGATTCATATTTTATTCCGGACATTGAAATTTCAATTCCCAGTTGGTCCTGTTTTTCAATCGTTACAATATCGCTGGGTTTCGAAATAGCATAACCGATACAATCGAAGCCACAGGATACGTTGGCTACTGTAGCCGGTGCTTTAACTTTTATCAATTTATTTGCCATAAATTTATTTTTTTACAATTATATCAGAAAATTTCATCTTTAATCATGTCCAAGGTATTGGAATTTAATATTTAGGTATATGTATTACATTACAAGATAAACTGTAACTTTAATTATATAATGAATGATATAATTGACAGAAAATGAAATAAATATTACAAAATCTATTCTGTCTATTGGCAAGTATAGGTTTTATTAATTATTATTGAACATGGATTTACAAACCATCTGCTGGCGGAAGCCGTCCATTGAAATGATTCAGTTAAACACTTCTATCAATAACAATAATAATATGAGTGGGGGCGGAGCTTTGTAGCCGGTAGGTTAAGCTTAATTTAATAAGCCCCCAGGAATTCAAATTCTTGGGGGTTTTTTTTTGAATAAAATGAAAGGATCAAAAAACAATGTGCGGAATATTTTCCTATAAAGGCAGTAAACACAGCTGGGATTCTTTAGCTGGTGATATAAACCTGATGAGCTATCGCGGTCCGGAAAACACACACCACGAAATGGCCGGGGATGATGTATTATTCGCTTTTCATCGTCTGGCCATCATGGGCACGACAGAAAAGGGCGATCAGCCAATGAAACACCCTCAGGATGACTCCCTGACCTTGGTATGTAATGGTGAAATTTATAATTACAAAAAACTGGCTGATAAATATGGTTTTAGCCTGATTACCGGTTCTGACTGTGAAATTATTTTATATATGTTTAAACAATTTGGGATAGAAAAAACAGTCGAGGAACTGGATGGCGTATTTATGTTTGTGATTCATGATTCGAAAACAGGCAAACTGTTTGCTGGGCGGGATCCAATGGGTGTTCGGCCCGGTTTTATCGGCCGGGATGGCAATGAAATCATGATTGCCTCGGAAGCCAAACCACTGGTGAAACATTGCAGTGAAATCCTTCCCTTTAAACCTGGAACTTGGTGGTGTTCCGATGATTCGGAAATATTCAACCAGTATTTCCATTACAATGGAGTATCTATCCGAGAAAAAACAGAAGAGGACATTTGTAACAAAATTCAAATTCTTTTAAAAGAGGCCGTTAAAAAACGACTCATGGCAGAACGGGAGATTGGTTGTTTGCTGTCTGGCGGGCTGGATTCCAGCCTTATTACCAGCCTCGTGGCAAAATATTACCAGGGACCAAAACTGAACACATTTTCCATTGGACTCCCCGGGAGCGTGGATCTTGAATACGCCCAGCGTGTTGCAGATTATTTGGGGACTGCCCATCACCAGGTTGAAGTATCGGAAGCGGAATTCCTGGATGCCATTGAAACAGTGATCTACAATATTGAATCTTATGATACAACCACGGTCAGGGCCAGTGTAGGTAATTACCTTGTTTCCAAATTCATAACTGAAAATTCAAACTGTAAAGTAATTTTTAACGGTGACGGCGCCGATGAAGTGTGCTGCGGGTATGTTTATTTACGGAATGCACCCACGCAGAAAGCGCTGCAAAAAGAGAGCGAAAGGCTGGTGGAAGAAATCCATTATTTTGATGTATTGCGCTCGGATCGTAGTATAAGCTCCAACGGTTTGGAAGCACGGACGCCCTTTTTGGACAAGGCCTTCGTGAAATATTACCTGTCCATTCCAGCGGAATTGAAAACATTCGACGGCGTCAACCGCTTGGAAAAATACCTGTTAAGAAACGCATTTGCTAGCCAGGAACTTTTACCGGATGATGTTTTGTGGCGCAGGAAATGCGCCTTTTCAGATGGTGTCAGTTCCCAGAAAAATTCCTGGCATCGTATTATCCAATCATTCGTGGACCAAAAAATAAGTGATGAAGAATTTCAACGAGAAAGCGCTAAGCTTAACCATTGCACACCTCAATTGAAGGAGAGTTATTACTACCGCAAGGTATTTACAAACTTTTTTGGGAATAATGAGCAATTGATTCCCCATTTCTGGATGCCACAATGGACCGATGTCGATGTATTGGATCCTTCTGCAAGGGAATTAAAGGATTATCAGGAATGAATAATCATAATATTTTATATATGTTGTGGTTGAGTAAAGTAATCAATTTTCAATTATAAGTATTAATTTACGCCTCCAATTTCATGTGATAAAGTGTATGAGTTTGTATATTTACACACATTTACACTTCCACGCTTTGACACATGGACATTTATTTTAATGAGTACTCCAACCATACGCGTCGCCTTCCATACCATGGGCTGTAAACTGAATTTCTCGGAGACATCCACTATTTCCCGTGATTTTATTCAGCACGGTTTTGAAAAAGTGAACTATAGGGATAAGTCGGATATTTATGTCCTGAACACCTGCTCGGTCACGGAGAATGCGGACAAGGAAGCACGGAAGCTTATTCGCCAAGCCAAGCGCCGCAACCCAGATTCATCTGTTGCCGTCATCGGTTGTTATGCCCAACTGAAGCCCAATGACATTGCCGGTATTGAGGGGGTAGATATTGTATTGGGCGCAGATGAGAAATTCAACTTACTAGATCATTTGAACGCCATTGATCTAAATGGGGGTACACACGTCATTCAGTCAGATATAAATCATGTCCACGCATTTACACCTTCCTATTCATCGGGTGAACGAACACGATCATTTTTAAAAGTGCAGGACGGCTGTGATTACACCTGTTCATTCTGCACTATTCCATTGGCCCGGGGAGAAAGCCGCAGCGATACCATTGAAAACACTTTGAAGGTTGCCCATGAAGTAGCAACTACCGTTGCCCGGGAAATTGTACTTACCGGTGTGAATATCGGCGACTATGGAAAAGAGTCTGATGAAACATTTTTTAATCTCATTCAACAATTGGACGCTTTGGATGGGATTGACCGTATTCGCATTTCATCCATTGAGCCCAATTTGCTTACAGACGAGATCATTGAATTCTGCGCAGCTTCCACAAAATTCATGCCCCATTTTCATGTGCCCCTGCAATCGGGTTCAGATAAAATATTAGGCTCCATGCGCCGGAGATATAAAAGTGCCTTGTACCAGGAGCGAGTGCAAAAAATAAAGACTATAATACCCGAATGCTGTATCGGCGTGGATGTGATTGTCGGCTTCCCCGGCGAGACGGATGATGATTTTCTTAAGACATATAATTTTTTGAATGAGCTGGACATCTCCTATCTCCATGTATTCACTTATTCTGAACGGCCCAATACAGATGCCCTTGAAATTTCGAACGTAGTTCCAAAAGAAATTCGGGCGGAACGTAGCAGGATACTCCATATATTATCTGATAAGAAGAGGCGCTTCTTCCATGAACAATTTATTGGCCAAACACGGCCGGCGCTTTTCGAGACGGTAAAAAATGGTAAAATTGTCGGGCACACCGATAATTATATCCAAGTCCATGTAGCTGGAGAACTTGACCTTGTTAATACAATCCAACCGGTGCAATTGACTGAAAATAATGGCATAACGTCTAACGGGGTCTTGGGTTGATAGATAATCCCTTTATTGGGTTGGCTGGAAATATTGGCGTTGGCAAAACGACATTTACAGAAATTGCTGCAGAAAAACTTGGCTGGTTCCCTTACTTTGAATCGGTGGATGACAACCCTTACCTGGGCGATTTTTATGGAGATATGTCCCGCTGGAGTTTCAACCTACAGGTGTATTTCTTACACAAGCGATTCAAGTCCCACTACGAAATGAGTATGTCCAACGGCGGGGTGATCCAGGATCGCACCATCTATGAAGATGTGGAAATTTTCGCCCGCAACCTCCATGAAATGAAATTCATGGACGACAGGGACTGGGATAACTATCGTGATTTATTCGGCATTATGACGTCCTACCTGCGCAAGCCTGATTTGATCGTGTACCTCAAGGCTTCAACGGATACACTACTGACCAGGATCAAAAGCCGCTCCCGGGATTATGAAAAAACCATCGACCCGGAATACCTGCACACCTTGAACGTGGCCTACAATAAATGGATCAGCAATATACAGGATATACCGGTATTGATCGTTGAAACGGATGGCTTCAACATTTTTGAGGATGAAAAAGAATTAGATTCCATTATAGATGAATTGCAAAAAAAGCTGGCATGAAAAAATACATATTATTGTTGACAGCATTGTTTTTCCTTTCCTGCGGCGGTGGCAAAACTGATCAACGCTTTGGTCTGGTTATCCATGGCGGCGCCGGAACCATAACACGGGAAAACATGAGCGCTGAAAAAGAAGCTGCGTACAGGGTTGAACTTACCGCAGCGCTCAAAACCGGCTATGCCATTTTAGACAATGGTGGTTCGAGCCTTGATGCTGTTGAGGCTGTCGTCAGGGTCATGGAAGATTCTCCGCTATTCAATGCCGGGAAGGGAGCGGTGTTTACTGGCGCCGGCACCAATGAACTGGATGCTTCCATCATGGATGGTGCTACACACCAGGCGGGTGCGGTGGCCGGAGTAAAAACGGTTAAAAATCCCATTTCCGCCGCCCGCAAAGTCATGGAAGAAACCTGGCACGTGCTTTTGGCCGGCGATGGGGCTGATGCTTTTGCTGAAGAACAGGGTTTGGAGATAGTACCCAATAGTTACTTCCATACCGAACGCCGCTTCAAATCATTGTTGAAAGCGAAGGAAAAGGAAATGGAAAAACACGGCACGGTGGGTTGTGTGGCCTTGGATAAACATGGTAACCTTGCAGCCGGCACATCCACCGGCGGGCTGACCAATAAGCGCTGGGGACGGGTGGGCGATTCACCTATTATCGGCGCCGGGACCTATGCCAGTAATGAAACATGTGGTGTTTCAGGAACGGGGCAGGGTGAATATTTTATTCGCAGCAGCATGGCCTATGACATCGCCGCTCAAATGGAGTATAATGAAAAATCAGTTAAAGACGCCGCCCAGGCGGTCATTGATAAATTGACTGAACGCGGCGGAACCGGCGGTGTAATTGCTATGGATGGCAAAGGGAATATTGCCGTGCCCTTTAATACGGAGGGTATGTACAGAGGGTTTTATATGAATGACGGAGAACTGACCGTTAAAATATATAAAGATTAATCCTCGTAGTCTTCAATCGGCGGACACGAGCATACCAGGTTGCGGTCGCCGTAGGCATTATCCACCCTGCCAACAGCCGGCCAGAATTTTCCATCTTTTGTCCATTCTGCAGGATATGCAGCCTGTTCCCTGGAATAAGAGTGCGGCCATTCATCAGCTGTAACATGTTGAGCGGTGTGAGGCGCATTTTTTAATACATTATTGTTTTTGTCAGCTTCACCATTTTCGATGGCCAGAATCTCTTCTTTGATCTGGATCAGCGCTTTGCAAAACCGGTCCAATTCTGCTTTTGCTTCACTTTCAGTGGGTTCAATCATCAATGTACCGGGGACAGGAAAGGACATGGTTGGCGCGTGGAAGCCATAATCCATCAAGCGCTTGGCCACATCTTCATCGGTGATACCACTGGTTTTCCTGAAAGGGCGCATATCCACAATAAATTCGTGGCCGACCATTCCGTTTTGTCCCGTGTATACAATATCAAAATGTGCGCTCAATTTCATGGCCATATAATTGGCGTTGAGGATGGCAACCTGGGTGGCTTTTTTCATCCCTGCACTGCCCAGCATTTTTATATAGGCCCAGGATATAGGCAGAATACTGGCGCTTCCAAAAGGCGCTGCTGAAACTGCTTTGATACCTTCATTACCGTTTGTGCTGACAGTGGGATGATCGGGCAGGAATGGTGTTAAATGATCTTTCATAAAAATGGGTCCCATCCCCGGACCACCACCACCGTGGGGTATGCAAAAGGTCTTATGCAGGTTTATGTGGCACACGTCGGCGCCGAAATCCGCAGGTTTGCATAAGCCTACCAAGGCATTCAGGTTGGCGCCGTCCAAGTAGACCTGGCCGCCGTGGTCGTGGATAACTCGGCATACGTCCTTGATATGAGCTTCGAACACGCCGTGGGTAGAGGGATAAGTGACCATAAACGCTGCCAGGCCAGCACTATGTGCTTCAGCTTTAGCAGTGAGGTCTGCCATATCAATGTTGCCGTCTTCATCACATTTCACTACCACCACTTTCATGCCATTCATTACCGCGCTGGCCGGGTTCGTACCATGGGCTGATGCAGGGATCAAACATACATTTCGCTGTTCATCCCCATTCGCCCGGTGAAATGCGGAAATCACTTTTAACCCGGCAAATTCGCCTTGTGCACCCGAGTTAGACTGGAATGAATAGCCCGTAAAACCGGTCATATTACATAACCAATCCCCCAGTTCTGTTATTATCTCTTGATAACCTTGAACATGTGCAGAAGGCGCAAAAGGATGGAGGTAGGCAAACTCCGGCCAGGTAATGCCCAGCATTTCTGTGGTGGCATTCAGCTTCATGGTGCAGGAGCCCAATGGTATCATGCTGGTTGCCAAGGAGAGATCCTTTTGCTGGAGTTTATAAATATAGCGCAGCATTTCTGTTTCTGAATGATGGGTATTGAAAACAGGATGGTCTAAAAATGATGATGTTCTGAACAATTCCTTTTGGATGGTACCACCCACTTTTTCAACTGGTTCAGCGCCAAACACGTTTAATATATCATTAATATCTTCGATGCTGGATGTTTCATCAATAGTGATACCCAGCGTGCCATCTCCAAAATCACGCAGCAGCATACCCGCCTCAAGCGCTTTAGCAACAAAACCAGGATCTGCTTTGAAGCGAATGGTGTCGAAGAAATGGTCATTGATTAATTCAAACCCTGCCTTTTCCAGGGAACCAGCCAATAAAGCAGTCAGAGTATTCACTCGTTCTGCAATGCGTCGTATTCCATGGGGGCCGTGATAAACAGCATACATACCGGACATGATGGCCAAGAGGACTTGGGCCGTACATATATTGGATGTAGCGCGGTCCCGGCGGATGTGTTGCTCCCGGGTCTGCAGGGCCATGCGCAGGGCGGTGTTACCATGAATATCCCGAGAAACGCCAATGATCCGTCCCGGGACTTTGCGTTCATATTTTTTATGGGTAGCAAAAAACGCAGCGTGGGGCCCACCATAACCCATAGGTACGCCAAAGCGCTGGGAACTACCAACCACAACATCTGCGCCCCATTCCCCCGGCGGCTTGAGCATGGCCAGGCTTAACAGGTCTGCTGCCACTGCCGCCAAAGCACCCGCTTCCTCTGCTTTTTTACATACATCAGTATAATCAATTAGCCGTCCGTCTGCAGCGGGATACTGAACTAAAATTCCCAGGGTGTCATCATTAAATTGAAATTCATTCTCTTTACAAATGATCAAGTGGATGCCAATGGGTTCAGCCCGCGTTTGCAGTACAGCAATGGTTTGCGGATGGCAGTCTTTCGCCACATAGAATATATTTCGCTTGGGGTTTAAGCGGGCGATCATGGCCATGGCTTCAGCAGCAGCGGTAGCTTCATCCAGAAGAGAAGCATTGGCAATATCCATCCCCGTCATATCACACACCATGGTCTGGAAGTTCAGCAACGCCTCCAACCGTCCCTGGCTGATTTCTGCCTGATAAGGGGTATATTGTGTATACCAGCCCGGATTTTCCAGAACATTGCGCAGAATAACAGGAGGTGTAATTGTCCCGGTATACCCTTGTCCTATATAAGAAAGTATAACAGTATTTTTTTCGGCGATGGTCCGCAGCGTTTTAATCGTATTCAGCTCATCGACTGCTTCGCCAATATTGAGGGGAAAATCATCCAATATTTCCGCCGGCACGGTTTTTTGGACTAATTCATCGAGGGATGAAAGTCCAAGGGTTTCCAGCATGGTGGAGATTTCGTTTTCATCCGGACCAATATGGCGGACAGAAAAATTGTCTGCAGGAGGTAAGTGTTTTAACATGGATAGTATAATTATAGACGTAAAATCAGGCGGGTAATTTAGGGTTTTTTGTTTTAAACAATCGAAAAGATAATATTCTACATGATTGAATTTTTACCATTTTTACCGTTTTTTACTATTTTTATTCATTTGAAAACAATTAAAGTTTTTCTTGCATGATATAAAATTATAGGGTGAATTTCACCCGGATTCGACAAGGTGTGTAGCAGGGGATAGTTTATTAAAGTAATAATATCATTTATTTTCTGTTGCTCATCTAAAAAATATAATAAAAAAAACTAAATAATAATCTCAAAGGAGGCTATATGCACGTCCATAAAACAATATTATTTACAGGATTGATCTTGGGAATGGCTTATGGAGCTGTTTCTGGGGTTGTTTTTGATGCTAATACTGACGAGCCACTGGTCGGTACATCTGTGTTTGTAAAAGGTACGTTTGTAGGTACCACCACAAATGACCAGGGAGCTTACTCCTTGGAAGCTGCTACTGGTGATGTATTAGTTGTGGCATATATTGGGTATAAGACACAAGAGGTCACCGTTGGTGATGGTGTTTCAGAACTCGATATTGCTCTTGAAATAGACGTTTTACAACAAGATGCTGTGGTGGTCACTGGTCTGGCTACGACAGTTAAACGCCGAAACGCAGCCAATGCGGTTGCTGTTGTCAGTGGTGAAGACCTGGTCAATGCTCCAACGCAAACGTTGGATCAGGCTTTGAGCGGCCAATTCGCCGGTGTAAATATTCGCAGGAATTCCGGCGCTCCCGGCGGCGGTGTTAATGTTAACCTGCGGGGTTCATCAACACTCACAGGCAGCACCCAACCATTATACGTGATTGATGGCGTTATCGTTAATAATGATGCTAACCAATCCGGTGTTGACGTTATTACTAAAGCAACAGGTGCAGGTAGTGAAAGGCCGCAAGGCCAGCCCACCAACCGTATTGGTGATATCAATCCCAATGATGTGGAAAGCATTGAGGTCCTTAAGGGTGCCAGTGCGGCAGCTATGTATGGGGCTAAAGCCTCCAATGGTGTAATTATCATTAACACCAAACGTGGTAAAGGCGGTAAAACCAAATTCAATTTTTCAACCCGCACCGGTTCTTCTTCCCTGTTACAGAAAATGGGCCACCGCGTTTTTGAAACTTATGCGGAAGCAGAAGAACAATTTGGAGCTGACATTGCATCATTAGGAAATGATGCGAATGGCAATTGGGCTGGAAACGATTTTGACTATGAAGAAATCCTTTACGGTGAAGAAGGGAAGTTAACAGAACATACATTGAGCGCCATAGGCGGGAATGAAAGAACCCAGTTCTATATTGGCAGCCAGTATATGGATGAAGGCGGTATTATTGTAAATACTGGTTATAAGAAATTGTCGGGCCGAATCAACGTTAGTCACCGCTTCAGCGAAAAAGCAAAGCTTTCTGTTTCTACGAATCTTATTCGTTCTGAAGCAGATCGTGGCGTTACCGGGAACGATAATACCAATATGACCTATGGGTTCTCCATTGGTTTTACACCCAGTTTTGTTAATATACAAGATACTGATGGTGACGGTGAGTTTCCAGACAATCCAACAAACCCGTCCAACCCGCTGGAAACCGCAGCATATTTTGTGAATAATGAATTAACGCACAGAGCACTGGGTTCGTTGACTTTTGATTACAACCTTTTTAAAAAGGCAAACCAAAGCTTTAACTTTTTAGCAGTAGGTGGAGCGGATTTTTACAACCAGGAAAACGAAGTGTTTATCCCGGCCTTCCTACAGATCGAAGAAGCTAATGACGAGCCTGGTCAATCTGTTATGACCACCACAGACAATCTGAATACAAACCTGTCATTAAATGTGGTGCATAAACTCAAAATGTCCGGCATGAATTTCACGACAACCGCAGGCCTCCAATATGAAACCTATGATTGGAATTCAGTGTTTGTCCATGCTACAGGTATGATTCCAACACAGACCAATGTGGACAAGGCCAGTTCTCAAGCTGTGTATCATGACAGAGCAAAACGTCAGGATCGCGGACAGTTCTTCCAGGTAGAAGGCACTGTAGGTGAAAACATTTATGCGGCATTCGGTATGCGCGGCGATGTATCCAGCACCATGGGTGATACTGAAGCCATGGAATGGTATCCTAAATTGGCTGCCTCCTATCAATTTGGTGAACTTGCAGGGGTTTTTGACAACCTGAAGCTTCGTTTTGCCAGTGGTGAAACGGGCAACATGCCCCAGCCAAAAGCCAAATATACCACCATGTCATCTGCTAATATAGGTGGTGTCAATGGACTGATTCCTGCGACAACAAGAGGTAACTCTGTTGTTGTACCGGAACGCACTGCTGAAACCGAATTTGGCGTTGATTTATCAATGATGAACGGTTTTGCTACCGTGGAAGCATCCATGTATTCACAGAACATTACGGACCTGATCCTGCTAGTGGACTTGCCCGCTTCATCCGGGTCACTCTACGGTTGGGAAAACGGTGGGGAAATGGAAACGAAGGGAACTGAGTTTACTCTTGGATTAAATCCAACCAAGCTTGTCAGCCTGGGTGGATTGGACTGGAATCTCCGGATGAATTATTATACAACAGAATCTGAAGTTACAAAGTTGACGGTGGATCCTTACAATTTTGGTGGATTTGCCACATTTCTGGGTACGTACCGCATTGAAGAAGGATGGTCACCTACAGCTATTGTGGGGTCAGAAACAAATGCAGACGGAAGTTTTCAAAAACTGGGTGATGAAAATCCTGACTATCGTGTGTCATTCCACAACTCTTTACGAGTTGGCCCTGTTGAGGTTGCCTTTCTAATTGATCATAAAGAAGGCGGTCATGCTATTAACTTGGCTAACCTTATTTATGACCTTGGCGGTACGACAGCCGACTATGAAGAGAATGGCGGCGACCGACTTGGTGGTTTGGGTGCTGTGACTCAGCCCTATGTCGAATCGACTACCTACACCGCCCTGCGGGATGTAAGCTTAACCTACACATTGCCCGGCAGCCTATCTGATAAACTTGGCCTTGGTTATCTGAAACTCGGATTTTCCGGTCGTAATCTTTGGTTAGACACAGAATACACCGGGCTGAGTCCTGAAGTCAGTCAGTTTGGTAATGAAGCGGTTGGCGGTTCTGTTGATACGAATCCTTTTCCGCTTTCTAAGAGTATGTATTTAACACTTTCACTCGGATTATAATCCAGGAGGGAATAATTATGAAAACGATTAGAACAAATAAAACATTGAAGATCCTCCCCATAATAGCAGTTTTATTTTGGGTAGGATGTGAGGATTTGGATTTCCCGGATCCCAATAATCCAACAGATGATACAGCTACGATTCAATCACTGGTAACAGGAGCAGAAGCAGCGATGCGCATAGATCTCGGTGTTTACTTACGGGACCTATTGGTCATTGGCCGCGAAGCCTACTACCTCGAACCTGCTGATCCAAGGTATACAGGCGAATTATTAACGGGACCCATTGATCCCGGAGGCTTCCTTTGCTATCGCCCTTGGCAAACCGCCTATAAGGTTATTGCCAATTGCGAAAACGTAATAGCTAGCGCTGATGCTGACGCAGGAGCAACAGGTGTTGCTAAAACACTAGAAGCCTATAGCCTAATGCGCTTGGTTTACTTGTGGGATACCAATGGTGCCCGCTTAAACTATGATGGTGACATTACGGCCGATGTGGCTACAAAAGCACAAGTGCTGGCTGAGATTGAGAGTCTATTAGATGCTGGCTACAGTGACCTGGGATCTGCCGGCAGTTCATTCTCATTTTCGCTCTCCAGCGGATTTTCAGGCTTTGATACACCTGCAACCTTTGCACTGTTCAATCGCGGTTTGCGCGCCAGGGTAGCTGTCCATCAAAGTGATTGGAGCGACGCTCAAACAGCACTAGATAACTGTGCCGCCTGGGCAGGCTCCTCTGACTCTGACGAAGGTGTGTATCATGTGTTCAGTTCTGGTGCCAATGACCAGGGTAATGAAATGTATGAAGATCCTACAGCCACAACGATCAAATTAATGATCCATCCATCCTTTTATACGGATGCAGATGCAGGTGATACTCGCATGAGCGATAACGTTGTTGTCAGGGCGGATACCATCATCTACGATGAATTGGAAAGCTATTTGGCTCCCAGCCTGTATAGCGGCTCCTACGATCCTGTACCTATTATGAGGGCTGAAGAACTACAGCTTCTGCAAGCTGAAGTTCACATTGGCAATAGTGATTATTCATCCGCTGAAACAATCATGAATGCTATCCGAACTGCTGCTGGAGCAGCTGCTTATTCTGGAACAGATGCCAGCAATGCTGTTGATCGTGTGTTGTATGAAAAACGCTATTCGCTGTTTTTAGAAGGACACCGTTTGGTAGACATGAGGCATTACGATAGAACAGATCAACTACCCATTGACCGACCGGATCGTGGTGACGAGATTGTTACGTTTCCAATACCAGAAACAGAAACACCTGGTTAAGTCACAATTTATTAATTAGAAACACCAAAGGCCTCGTTGAGGCCTTTGGTGTTTTATAGAGAAAAGGTGAATACAATGAAAAAATTTATATTTATTTCTTTTATCTTATTGTGGACGCTTTCAGCTCAAGACAGTGAAACAAATAAATTGATAGAAGGATTGTTGGGTGATACTCCAATAGAAGAAGATTTAAAAGAACTTTGTGATGTTATCGGGGGTCGGCCAACTGGGTCAAGAGCCAATTCTCTTTCCATAGACTGGGGATTAAAAAAATTCCAAGAGGCGGGAGTCATCGCCAGTAAAGAGGTATTCACAATGCCGGGTCTTTGGCTTGAAAATGAAACTTCTGCCCAAATTGGCGGTGCTGCAGAATTTGAACCTAGAGTTGTTGCCCTTACCTTTTCAAAAGGAACTCACCGTACTGGGTTAAGAGGAAAACTTGTAGATGGTGGACACGGAACAATCGATGATTTTGCAAGACTAGGTGAAAATGCAAGAGGGAATTTCGTCATTATTGAAACAGATGAGCTGGTTGATATAGATGGTCTTTTTAAAGAATATGCTGATGCAGTGCTGATTGAAGATTTGGCATATGAGGCTGGTGTAAAAGGTTTGGTTTATATGTCTTCTCGCCCCATGCGGCTGCTTTATCGGCACAACGCATCAAGGAGCTTCGAGAATACTTTACCTATGGTAGTCATGGCCAGAGAAGACGCTAAGAGGTGCCTGAGAATTTTGCGTAACGATGAATCTTTGGCTCTTTTGGTAAAAATAAACGTGAGAAAGGGTGCTGCTTATAAATCTTATAATGTTATTGGGGAAATCGAAGGCTCTGAACGCCCTGAGGAAGTAGTCATAATTGGCGCACATTTGGATTCTTGGGGACTTGGAACTGGTGCAAACGATAATGGCTGCAATGTTGCAATGATGATTGACATAGCCCGCCAAATGATAAAACTGGACATAAAACCTAAGCGAACGATCAGGTTTGCCCTTTGGAATGGCGAAGAACTTGGACTGTATGGATCAATGGCCTATACCAAGCAATATGAATCACAACTCGACAATCATATAATGGCGATGTCGGTTGATATCGGTAGTGGCCCGATTACAGGTTTCTTTACCGGGGGGAGACCAGATGTTTTAGAGTCTACAAACAAGATCACGGATCCTTTAACAGATCTAGGCATGTTTACAAACATTGATATTCCTCTTGTAGGGACAGATAATTTTGATTTCATGATGCATGGGGTAGGGAATCTAATTGCAAATCATGAGCCCGCAAATTATGCGCCTAATTATCATGCTGAATCTGATACCTACGACAAAGTCAACTTAAAGGCATTGAAGCTGAACTCGGCCATTGTAGCCGCGGTCACTCTTGGATACGCCAACGACCTCAATATCAATCTTCCACGGCAGTCAAGACAAAATATTGAAAAACTAGTTGAATCTACTGACCTTGAGCAACAGATGAAATCCATGATGGGGATTTGGTACCAATGGATAGATGGAAAAAGAGGTAGAAAATAATACATCATTATTAAGAGTCAGGGTTAGCTAAAATTAATATATAATTCTTAATCAAAAAAAAGCTTCAGTGGAGCCCTTTTTATATAATACTTGATATTTTATACAGATTAAGGCAACTTCTATCTGGATTTGACAAGGAAGTGTAGTCGGGGAGAAAGAACTTTTTCCTCTTAACTAGGTACTTTTCCTCTTTCT
>Ga0208895_1000546_pt1 | contig 17213 bp, 33 predicted proteins | sample ETNtaG_10_FD_185765 | JGI IMG/M metagenome (GOLD analysis project Ga0208895, IMG submission 185765) | Marine microbial and viral communities from oxygen minimum zone, Eastern Pacific Ocean - ETNP201302SV82 (SPAdes) (version 2) | ecosystem: Environmental > Aquatic > Marine > Oceanic ... | reverse complement strand
TCTCGTTGGTCATGCTGATCTTCTCTCTCTTTGACTTTTATCTCTTGCGGCTGATCGTTCAGCCATCTCGCGAAATGCAGAGATGGCTGCTCGATTGGCTGCTTTTTCCGAACCCCTCTTGGGGTCGATGTGTCTGGTTTTTCCGGGGTTGTGCTGTCCGTCTTTACGGGGCGGGCAGCAGGAGCGGCAGCCTCGGCGCCGGAAGCAGCTTCGGCGGGTCAGGCAGCATCACGCGGCGGTCGGCGCGTGCACCTGCGATGCAGCAGCAGAAGAGCAGGCCACCGACCAGGATCGAGAGGATGGCCCAGATTGCAAAGATGGTTCCGATGGTCATGGGCTACGCCTCTCCTGATCAGGTGATTGTGTCTCCGGGGGAGCGGCCAGGCCGCTCAACCCCGGTCCGTCTCGATCGTGGCAGCGATCAGAACGGGATTTCGTCGTCGATGTCCTGCTGGGACATCTCGCCGGTCGGGCCGTCGGCCTGGCCGGTTTCGCCTGCGGGCGCATCGTCGCCTTCGGCAGCTTCGGGCTGATCGTCTTCGCTCGAGGCGGCCTCGGCCGACTTGTTCTTGAAGTAGACGATCTTCATCTGATCGGTCTCGACGCCGTTCGCGGCTTCGACAGGCTCCATCGGGCCTTTGAACCAGACGGAGGCGCCGACGCCTGCGGCTTCGATCTGCTCGACCACTTTTGCCGAGAAGGCGAAGGCGACCTGCTCGAACTTCTTGCAGTCCACGGTGAGGATTGCATAGCGGCCTTTACGGCCGTTCTTGATCTGCACGCGCTTCACGGTGCCGAAGCGCTGCGGCCACTTGGGGCCCTGCTGCTTGGAAGCTGCGGTGTCGTTCTGAGCGGCGGTGTTTTCGTTGGTCATGCTGATCTTCTCTCTCTTCGTTTTTTTTCTCTGTGGCTGATCGTTCAGCCATCTCGCAAAATGAGAGATGGCTGCTCGATTGGCCGCTTTTCCTGAGGTCTCTTTTTCTCGAGCCCCTTCGACAAGGACGCCTGTTGCGCCCCTCTCGAAGAAGCTCCGGGAGGCAGCTGAGCCGCCTCCCGGGTCGTCCCGATCGATCAGAACGGGATTTCGTCATCGATCTTGGCGTTGGCCTCGGCTTCAGCCGCGGCCTTCGCTTCGGCGACCATCGCAGCCGCCTGGCCGCGCCAGTCGCCGGAGGTGGCGCGCTTGGCCATGCCGGCCTTGGCGGCGTCCAGCGCCTCGTCGGTGGCCTCGGCCAGCTCGGCGTAGTTGGTGATGCCGGCAGCGTTCAGCTGCTCGGCAGCGGCAGCGCCGATGCCTTTCACGGCCGTCAGGTCCTGCGGCTCGGCAGCAGCCGGAGCGTCGTCCTCGGCCTCGGGGGCATCGCCCTCGCCGGTCTCGGCCGACTTGTTCTTGAAGTAGACGATCTTCATCTGATCGGTCTCGACGCCGTTGGAGCCTTCAACGGCCTCCATCGGGCCCTTGAACCACACGGACGCGCCGACGCCGGCGGCCTCGATCTGCTCGACCACTTTTGCCGAGAAGGCGAAGGCGACTTGCTCGAACTTCTTGCAGTCCACGGTGAGGATCGCATACCGGCCCTTCCGGCCGTTTTTGATCTGAACGCGCTTCACGGTGCCGAAGCGCTGCGGCCACTTGGGGCCGTTGCCGCGGGCGTTGGTTTCGGTCGAGGCGGTGTTGTTTTCGTTGGTCATGCTGATCTTCTCTCTCTTTGTTTTTTCTCTCTGCGGCTGATCGTTCAGCCATCTCGCGCAATGCAGAGATGGCTGCTCGATTGGCCGTTTTTCCCGAACCCCTCCTGGGGTCGCATCTTGGGTTCTGAAGGAAGGCTCTGGTCTTTCGCTTTCCGGAAAAACCGCCCTCGGGCGGCTTTTCGGGAAAGCGTCATAAACCGCGTCCCGGGGGTGAAGCATCCCGGCGAGGTGGCTCATGACGTCCCTTTGGGTGCGCCGTCTCCGAGGGTGCCGCTCTGTGGCGGATGAGGAGATCGGTCGTCGTGGTCCGGTGGACCTTGAAGACGCCTCGAGGGCGTTGGCGTGGGGTAATATGTGGCGTTGCGCCGCTCGGGCTCCATTGTCCCGTAGCCGGTGGCACGCAGGGGAGGGCAAAGCCCTTTTAGATGGATTTCATGGTGCTGGTCCTTCTACTGCTGCTTTTGATCGCGCCTGCGGGCTGGGTCAGGGAGCGTTTCCGCTCCCTGCTCAGGCCTCAGAACGGGATTTCGTCGTCGATCTTGGCGTTGGCCTCGGCTTCAGCCGCGGCCTTCGCTTCCGCGACCATCGCGGCCGCCTGGCCGCGCCAGTCGCCGGAGGTGGCGCGCTTGGCCATGCCGGCTTTCGCGGCGTCCAGCGCCTCGTCGGTGGCCTCGGCCAGCTCGGCGTAGTTGGTGATGCCGGCAGCGGTCAGCTGCTCGGCAGCGGCAGCGCCGATGCCTTTCACGGCCGTCAGGTCCTGCGGCTCGGCAGCGACGGGCGCGTCATCTTCGGCAGCCTCGGGCTGCTCGCCGGTCTCGGCCGACTTGTTCTTGAAGTAGACGATCTTCATCTGATCGGTCTCGACGCCGTTGGAGCCTTCCACGGCCTCCATCGGGCCTTTGAACCAAACGGAGGCGCCGACGCCGGCGGCTTCGATCTGCTCGACCACTTTTGCCGAGAAGGCGAAGGCCACTTGCTCGAACTTCTTGCAGTCCACGGTGAGGATCGCATAGCGGCCTTTGCGACCGTTCTTGATCTGCACGCGCTTGACGGTGCCGAAGCGCTGCGGCCACTTGGGGCCGTTGCCGCGGGCGTTGGTTTCGGTCGAGGCGGTGTTGTTTTCGGTGTTCATCTTGATCTCTTTCTCTCTTGGTTTTTTTTCTGGCCGTTGCTGTTGGCCGTCTCGCACTTTGGAGAGACGGCCATCTGCGATGGCCTTATTCCGACTTCGTCTTCTTGACTGCGTCAGATTTTCCGAGGTAGCGGGTAGCTCACGCCCTTGTTGGTGATCTGGTCGTTTTCCGGACCGAAGAGGTCCATGAGGCTCGCCGAGGCCTTGAGGAGATCACGCACGCCGCGCGGCAGGCGCGCTGGCAGATCGGTGATGTCGGACATGATGGTTTCGCGCTTCTCGTTGAGGACGACGAAGCCCCAGCCGACAGCGAGGTGTATGCTCCAGCCGTCCGGCAGGACGCGGCGGGCTTCGGCTTCAACGGCCTCGATCGCGATCTTGCGCGCTGAGGCGAAAGCCTTCAGGACGGAGGTTTCAGTCTTCGCCATCGTTGTCCTCCTCGTCCTCCAGAACCTCTGCCTGGGGAAGGAACACGATCTTGAGGTTGTCGGAGCCCCACATGCTGTCCTCCACGCCATTGATGATCGCGATGCAGGGGTAGTCGGAGGCCATCGGCTCTTCCCCGACATTGTGGAGGATCGGGTTGCTGTGAATCTCGCGCTGGCGTTTCACAAGCGCATCCCAGTCGCTGGGGGTCTTGATGAGGTGCCAGTCCATCGCTGTTTCGTCGAAAGAGATTTTCATGGGCTGCGCCTCTCCTGATCAGATCATTGTGCCTCCGGGGGAGCGGCCAGGCCGCTCAACCCCGGTCCGTCTCGATCGTGGCAGCGATCAGAACGGGATTTCGTCGTCGATGTCCTGCTGGGACATTTCGCCGGTCTGGCCGTCAGCCTGGCCGGTTTCGCCTGCGGGCGCATCGTCGCCCTCGGCAGCTTCGGGCTGATCGTCTTCGCTCATCGCGGCCTCGGCCGACTTGTTCTTGAAGTAGACGATCTTCATCTGATCGGTCTCGACGCCGTTCGCGGCTTCGACGGGCTCCATGGGGCCCTTGAACCAGACGGAGGCGCCGACGCCTGCGGCTTCGATCTGCTCGACCACTTTTGCCGAGAAGGCGAAAGCGACCTGCTCGAACTTTTTGCAGTCGACGGTCAGGATGGCATATTTGCCTTTACGACCGTTCTTGATCTGCACGCGCTTCACGGTGCCGAAACGCTGCGGCCACTTGGGGCCCTGCTGCTTGGAAGCTGCGGTGTCGTTCTGAGCGGCGGTGTTCTCGTTGGTCATGCTGATCTTCTCTCTCTTTGACTTTTATCTCTTGCGGCTGATCGTTCAGCCATCTCGCGAAATGCAGAGATGGCTGCTCGATTGGCCGTTTTTCCGACCCCCTCGGGGGCATTTGACTGACACTCCTCAACCACCCGGAAAGCCGGGCAGGGCAGCACAAAGCCGACCTTGAGAAAAGCGCCATCTCTGAATGGGAAACTGCGCGCGGGCGCGCTGAAGATCGACTGCCTCAGGCGGGTCGATCCCAGCCGGGGCCGATCACATCGGGTCCGGGTATTTCGCGCACGCGGTTTTCGCGCTCTTTGCCCGCATAGATCGCGACATCATTCTCGGGATCGATCTCGCTCTGCGTGCGGAGATCGTTCACGCGGTGGATCATCACCGGTCCGCCGAATATCCGGCGCGCACGGACGAAGGCATCATCTCTGAAGCCGATGTAGTGAATGGTGCGGGGCATGATCGCTCCTGTCTGACATTGGGCGGGCGCCGCCGGCAGGGCCGGCGGCGCTTTTGCAGATCGAAGATCGCGGCGGGATCAAGCCGCCTTGGCGAGCTCGTTTGCCTCGACGGTCGTTGCGGCCTTCAGGTCGGCAACGATACCCTTGAGGGTGTCGAGCTTGCCAGCAAGCGCCGGATCGCTCGAGAGGATCTCGAGTTCGCTTTCGAGGCAGAGCGCATGTGCGTCCACGCACTGGATCGCGTCGGCGGCCAGCTTCCGCTCGGCCAGCGCCTTCTTTGCCAGATCACTGACATTGAGAAACTTCGCCATGGTCAGCGGGTTCGACAGCAGGTCATAGAGTTTCATATCTTCACCTCTCTTGGATGGGCGGCCCCGGGCCGCGGTCTCACCAATGAGGCCGCGGAGCCGGACCGACCGATCTCTTTTTGCCAATGCGATACTTTTGGGGTGTCTGGCCGTGAGACAGGCACCCGGGTGAGGGCCTGGCGCAGACCAGCGCTTACTTTTCGGGTGGGATCTCTTCGAGGATCACGGCGTCCTCGATCTCTTCCGGGCGAAGCTTGCGCCGTGGATAGGCGAGTGGAGAGCCGCCGCGCGCCCGGCGTTCGTCCTCGCGCTCGAAATCGATGCCGAGCTTTGCGAAGGCGGCCTTCACACGGGTCTCGCCGAAGAGCTTGGAAGCGATCCACGTCGCCACGGCGAGCGCGAGGCAGAGTGCGATGACGCCCAGCACGAAGAGGACGACAAGCCCGATCGCACCGAGCGAGAAGGCTATGGCAAAGGGCAGGGCTACGAGCGCCAACCCGAAGGCCAGAATGCCGATGATCCGGCGGGTGATGGGATTGTCTGGGAGCATAGGTCCTCGTCAGGTTGCGCCGGTCTCAGCGCGGGGTGGTTGCGGCGATCAGCGCGATCTTGAGGCGCAGAAGTTCGACCTTCTGCTTGATGCCTGCGGCATCGGCCTCGATCTGGGCGAGGAGCTGAGCCTCGGAAATCGGCGGCTCGGGAAGTGCTTCGGGCTCGGCCGAGGCGCTCAGAGCTGAAATGGAGAGAAGGGTCGCAAGGCAGATGATGCGGGTCATGGGCTGATCCTCTTGAGGCTGTTCTCTGGAGCAAAGCGACCGCCCCGAGGGGCGGCCGGCGCCGTCAGGCCGGTAGCGCCTCGCGGTGGGTGCGGACACGCGGCGCGTGGCCTTCGAAGATCACCTCGTGGAGGTTCTCGATCCGGCCCGGATGCTCCGCGGCGTAGCCCATCGTCTGATGGCGTTTGACACGCATCGCCGGGTCGGGGCGGTGCTTTTCGGGGATGGCCTGGCGCTCGGCGTCGGTGAGGCAGCGCTCGACGAGAACCCGGCGCAGCAGGGTCCCGTTCATCGAGGCCTCGGGCTGATCGGCGAGGCGAATGCCTTTTTCAGTGAGCATCTGCACGACCTCGCGATTGCCGCGACCCTGGAGCTGGCGGTGCGAGAAATGGGCCGAGGCGAGCTGGCGGATGCCATTGCGCCGGGCATCGGAGCCGCGCCAGGCGATCGCGTCGACGGCGTCCTCTACGCGCTCCATTTCGACGACCCGTGCGTCGAAATGGGGCATCCGGGCGGCCCAGGCTGCCAGGCCATTCTCGTCATCGATCAGGGCCTTCATGAAGGCAGATGTGGCCAGGCCTGCGAGGATCGAGCAGAGCTTCTGCGGCTTGCCGCCGAAGAAGTGTTCGCCCGCAGAGCCGTCATCCTTCATGGCGGGACCCAAGATGAGCGAGATCTCGTCGGACTGGACGTAGACGGCCGCCGCGTGGGTCTGTTCGAGCAGATGCGTCGCCGTCGCGCGCATGGCGCCGGTCATGCGCGGATCGAAGGGGCGCTGCATGTCGCGTGTGAAGCGCGAGAAACCGCGTCCGTCGATGCGGGCATAGATCGCATTCTCAGGCGGGATCGCCACGCCAGCCGAAGCGCGCTCGAGTTCTTTCATCCGGTCTCCGACGGGATCATGCATGGGCTCTCTCCTGTTTGGTCCTGCGGGGCGCCGGCCCCGGCCTCACCAATGAGGCCGGGGAAGCGCCCGGGTAGGGGCAATATCGGGCCGATCGGCCCATCACGAAAAAGCCGGCCGCCCCTTGCGGGACGGCCGGCTTGGAATGTCTTTTTGAAAGACAGGCAGGCAGATCAGGCCGGGACGGCCTCGGCCTGCGTGGCCTCTTCGGTCAGCGCCGCGGTTTCGTCTTCGCCTTCTTCGTCCTCGACCTTCTCCACGGCCAGTTCATCGAGGCTCACGAAGTCGAGTTCGACACCCTTGACGGTGGTGCGGTTGAGGTTCAGCTCGGCCGCCACCTGGGGGACCAGATAACCTTCCATGACCAGCACTTCGTCGATGCTCTGCTCCTGCGGCTCGCCGTCGAAGTAAGCGAGTTCGGTCAGAAGCGCGGCGGTGATGGTCTTCGCCACAGTGTAGGCACCCAGCACCTGGTAGCCGGCACCTTTGCCGTCGCTGAGGATGATGGTCTCACCCGCCTCGAGGTCGCGGCCCATGTAGCAGACATCGCGGGTCGGCATCACCGGATCGATCTCGGAGATCAGGTAGGCGTCCTTCTGGGTCGCATAGCGGCCATTGGACGGGCTCATCGCTACGGTGAGCTCGGCGCCTTCGCCCATCTCGGTGATCGCGGTCGCGGTCTCGCCGAAGGTGGTGCAGGTCATCGCGTCGTCGCCCGTGCTCAGCGTGATGTCCACGCGCGGGTTGCCCTTCTTGGTTTCCGAAGCGGTGAGTGCGGTGATGATGCCGGTGATGATCTTGGTCATGGGAGAAGTCCCTATCCTATGATGTTTGTCTCGGATCGTCTCGGGGGCGGCGCCCCTCTCACTTCAGTGAGGGGCGACCGCATCCCGGGTTGGCTGAGGCGCGCTTACCGCGCCTTTTTGTCTCGACCCTTTCTGGGGTCTGGATTACGCGGCCTTGGCCGCCTGGTAGGCCTCGCTGAACTCGCGACGCATTTGCTCCATCTGCTCAAGCGAAGGCTTGGCATCGACGCGCGTGGCGACGGGGACCGGGTCCGGCGTGCGGTAGCCATTGGTCCCGTTCAGGCCGCGCATGCAGGTCACGCAGTAGAGCCCGTAGGTGCAGACGTTGAAGAAGACGGCATTGCGGTTTGTGCAGGCCGTGGTGTTGCATTCGCCGCCGAGCATCTGGCCCTTGCGCGGGTCGTCGTGCTGAGGATAGCGCTGGGCGTGAACCTCGCCGATGCGTGCGGTCTCCTGCTCGGTGAGCGCGCGAACGGGGCCATCGGGGCGATCGCGCACCGGGATGCCGCCCAAGGCCAGAACCTTGCGCTCTGCGTCCTGGGTCTGGCGCTTGTTGCGCATGCGGTTCTTCAGTCGATCAGCGTAGCTTCCCATGGGAGATCCTCTCTCGATATTCGGTTTTCGAGCGAAGCGCCCATCTGACGATGGGCGCTTTGATGCTTGCTTCAGCCGCCAGGCGTTGCTGCTTCCATTTTCAGCAGCGCGGCCCGCGGGTCACCCAGACCCTCGCGGGCCAGCCGCTGCGTCCGGCGCAAGCCGAGATCATCTTCATCCGCCACCCGGGTCTCGACCCAGACGCCCTTCGCGCGGATCGCGTCGATGTGCCGGCGCGCGGCATCCGCGACGATTGCCGACATGCCCCAGTCCTGGCCCTCGTGGAGATCTTCGACGGCGATGGGCGAGGCGATGGTCAGGTGGTCGCCCGGCGCGAGGTGGTCGGCGATCTGACCAAGCCCGATCACGATCATCGAACCGCAGCCGAAGGTGTCGGAGCAGCCGGCGCCCAGAGGTGCCGGAATGCGCCGCGCGAAGCCCGGCAAAGTCGAGACGGCCTCGAGCGCCATCGCGCGATGACCGGCTGTGGCGATGGTGGCAACGGTGAGTGTGAACCGGTTCATGCGAAACCCTCCTCGGCCGAGACATCGACCCATTCGTATTGATCCTGGGGGTATTTGCGCTCCGCCTCTTCGAGCGTGAGCTTGTCCTCGTCCCAGACGCCGTCGGGATAGAAGAGATGGCAGCGCCAGGGGCCCTCATCCGAGAGGGCCTCGTAGGCGACGAAATCGATCTTCTTGCGAGCCACGGGCAATCTCCTACTTGGTGATGACGCTTTGCCCGCAACGCAGGCAGGGCGGTGAGACGATCGCGCCATCAGCACGATGCGTGGATGATCGGCGGCGCAGGCCGCGGCAGCCGATCAGGATGCAGACGAGCCGCTTCATGCCGCGAACCGGGTGTTGGTCGCATCGACCCAGCGGTAGCGATCGCGGGGGTATTTCTCCTCCGCCTCGGTGAGGGTCAGCCCGCAGCCGTCCCACTGGCCCTGGGGCTCGAAGAGGTAGAGGGTCAGGTGGGTCGGCAAGATCCCATTCGGTGTCATCCGGATGGTGTATTCGATCCGCTCGAGAGGACGCGCAGGGCAGGCGATCTCGACGGTCTCCTTCTCGGCGCAGGCCTCGGCGCCGGGATAGGCTTCGATGATCCGGCGCACGCGGCCCGCATGGGTCCGGGTGCGCGAAAGATCGACGTCCCAGGGCGCGCGCCAGGTGATCTCCGGCTCAAGGCCGGTGCGCTCGAAGAAGGCGGCGGCGCGCAGCTGCTGGGCGAGCGGTGCGCGGCGATCGATCACGATGATGTCGAAGACCTGCTTGCTGCCGCTCTCAGGTTCCTCTTCGAGCACGACCATGCGGAACGCGTGCGCCTCCAGCGGCTCGAAAACGCAGATCATCTTGGTGTCCAGAAGACCAGGAGTGTAACCCATCTCGCATCCCTCTCGTTTTTTGCGGGTCGCGCCGGACCCTCTTCACCAATGAAGAGGTCTGCGCGGCACGCCCGTCCCTTTGGAAGCAAGCGCGCCCCATCAGGCGCGCGTTGAGGAAAGACGCCGTTTCGGGGGCTGACCGGGACCTCTCGCCCCTCGGGCCTTCGGCCGTTCTCGGCCGACCCCCTACCACCGACCCAAAATCATGCAGGGGGTCGGGTCTTGACCATTCCATCAGGGACGAAGCCTGAACAGGCTCGGCTTCGGCGAAGGCGGGACCTTGGCCCTCAGGCCGCGGTCCCGCCGATAACCGCGTGAGCGGTGAGAGGCCCGGGCGGCAGGCCCTCGCGGAGGGTTCTTCAAGGGAGGTGGTTGCTCCCGGCATCGAGCTGGCCTCGATGGTCTCGATGGGGTCGAGGCGGTGTTCTGGGGTGTCGTGTTTTTTGAACCGGGGGCGCGGGGGCGAAGCCCCCGCCACGGGTCGAGCGCCGGGATGGCGCGTCAGACGCGAGCCTGCGTCCGGGCTTGAAGTTCCTCGCGCGACACGCCGCGAAGAAGTTCTGCATTGGCTTGCTGCTTGATGATCCCGCGTGGACAGGGGAGTTTTCGGATCTGACCCATACGTTCGAAACCGGGACATTCCTCGATGATCTTCATCGCGCGACCACAATGCGATCGGGTGCCCTTGAGATCCACATCCCATGCTGCATGCCAGGTGACCGACATCTCCCCTTCGTGAGAGAGAATGAATTGACTGATCTCTGCTTTGAGATGCTTGGTGGATGTCCTGAGATCGAGATAGCGCGATTTGATTGGAGATGTCCCAGGCTTGCGCCCGTTATAGGTCGAAACCTCGATGGTGAATTCATCCACCGGTGTGAAAACGCAGGCGACCGGCGCCGGAATATTGGCAGGTGCGTTCATCTCTGGACCCTCCGATTGGCACGGGGGCCGCAGCCCCTCTTCCCAGGCTGAAGAGGGGCTGCGGAAACCGGGGGACACGACCGCCAGGGCCTTGGATTTCGTGCCCGGGGCCACCCGGGCATGGAAAAGCCCCGGATCTCGCGGGAGACCGGGGCTTTGATGCTCAGGGGCGCGCCATCGGCAGAAGGCGGTCCTCAGATATCCTGCTCGGGGCTGGATGCCGTGCCCGCGGCCGCCTCGCGCAGCTGATCGAAGGTGCCGTTTCCCTGCATGCGGTAGCAGAAGCCGGTGACGAAACCCTCGTTGCGGAACTTATTGGCCGAAGAGCGGCGAACTTCGGGATCGAGGACATCCCATGTCGGCGTCGCGACGTGGCGAACGGTGATCCCTGAATCAATCACCTCGCCATCCTCGAACACGCACTCGCCGGCGTAGATGAAGGTGCCGAGGATCGGTTTCTGGTTCCAGACCAGGTCGACACTGAAGGTTTCGGTGACCTTTATCTTGGAGCCGGCGACCGCGGTGGTGGTCTTGAGACCGATATTTCCGAGGTCGACATCGGTGCTCTGGAGAGCCATGTCGATGGGCGACGCCGGGGGCCAGAGGAAATCCGAGTAGACGAGGCCGAGTTCCTCAGCCCTGGCCTCGTTGGTGTCCGTGACGACGACACCGGCCGCGGTCTGCACGACCTGCCCGTCATCCTTCATCAGCGAAGCGACGAAGAGCGGCAGGGTGGCGACGAGCGCGCCGGCGATGAAGTTCTTGGTGGCTTTCGACATAAATCCCTCAAAATAATGATGGAAAGGACGTGCGTCTCCTTGGGTTCGGCCGGAAATCGTGGTGAGGGTTTTTCACGTAAAAAGGCCGCCGGCCCGGTCGGGCAGGCGGCCTCCTGATGGGGAATATGTTCTGGCCGTGCAGGCCTGGAAGATCAGCGCGGACGTGCGCTATGTGCCTCGACCACGCGATCGAGGCCAATGGCGACCTCGAGGTTCTTCACCTCGGGGTGGAAATCGGTGCGGATCGACACGGAAGCCATCTCGCGCCACTCCTTGCCCTTGAACTTCACCTCGATGTCGAGCGTGCTTTCCGAGTAGGCCGGCAGCCGGTCGCTTTCGACGATGCGCGCGGGCGAGCGGGTGAGCCAGGAGATCTGGTCCGCGAGATCGTCGATCAAGCGCGCGCGGTAGTCGGCTTTGGTGTCGATGGAGTAAAGGCATTGGAACTCGAGCTGGGTGAACTCGAAGAAGCGCAGCTTCGAGGCGGTGGCGGTTTTCTCGCGGCGGAAGCTCTTGCCGACTTGCCAGAAGCAGGCGGGCAGCCGCAGCTTCTTGTGCGAAAAATTCTGCCGGATGAAGGCGTAGGTCGAGGCCGTGGTTTCGGCGCGAAGCACGATCTGGCGTTCGGCGACATGGGTGGGCGTCGTCCAGATGTCCTCATCGGTGTATTCATCCGACAGGAAGTCGCGCGGGGTCAGCATCGGGCCTTCCATCCGGCGGAAGGTCCAGGCCGGGTTGGTTCGGGTGAGGTTGGTGCGGACGAGATCGACGAGGGCAGCCTGGGCGCGCTCGCGATGGGTGATCTCGGCCTCATCCCAGAAACGAAGCTGGGAAATGTCGTGGAAATTTGCGGTGCTCATGGGTGGAGCCTTTCTCGAAAGTTCCGAGAACATCGCGCCGGCCGGACGGTTTCAGGCCGTCAGGCTCGCAGGACGAAAGGTGCGTTGTCTTGGAATATGGGATCGGTCTTCGGGCCGCGACGCGAAGCGTCCTGCTGGCACCGGGCTGCGGCGGTTTACCCGGCGCCGCGGCTACCGAGTCCGCCAGGGATGTGGAACATGGAAGCCATGTCGATCTCCTGGGTTCGAGAAAAAAGGCAAGCGAACCTGCCTCCAAAGAGTATATGGGCCGTTTTCAGCCCCGGCGAAACTGGTTTTCGAGCAGAAGGGCGAAAATATCCGTGTCGAGCACGGCCTCGAAGATCATGACCCCCGGCTTTTCCTGATCGGGGATGAGGCGGTCATGGTCGAGCGGATAGTAGCCTGCCGAAATCTCGGCATCGAAGGTCTCGGCCACGAGATCGAGAAGGCCGAGTTCGAGCCGCGAGCCAAAACCGACGGTGCCGTCCTTGGCGTAAAGATGCGCCGGCAGGTCGAAGAAATCGGCCCGCAGGAAGGTCTCCTGTGGCATGATCTCGTCTTGCGAGAGCGTGATGCGCAGGCCGATCTGCTCGCGCACGCGGTGCCCCTGCCGGTGTCCGACGAGGCTCTCACCGATGGGGCGAAGATGCAGGGTGATCTCGCCCGGTGCGCCTTGTGAGACCTGCGCCTTTGGTTCGACACCAAGATCGGCACAGGTGGCGACGAGCCTTTGCCGATGGCTGCGCGGCATCAGTTTTCTTCGCGGTTTGCCGCGTTATGCAGGCGGTGCAGCCCGACCGCGCCCAGGGCGCAGACGGCCGCCATCACGGCCAGGATGCGACCGGTATTGAGGACCGCAGGCAGTTCGGCGGCAAGGCCGATGATATAGGCCGGAAGACCGATCCAGAAGAAGATGTTGGTGAGCACGCCCAAGCCGAAGATTGCCCGCAGCCGCGCGCGACCTGCGCGATCCTTGGCTTCAGCAGACAGGCCGAAATATTCGGTGAGGCGACGTTTCTGGGTCATGGGATGCCTTTCGCACAGGATTTTCGCAGGCCACAGGTGCCTTGGTAAGGGATATTGGTCTCAGGTCGCGTCAGGGGAGGCAGTCCGGGCGGCGATACCGCGTTCGAGATCGTCAGCCAGCAAAAGCGCCTGCTCGCGATTGAGTGTCAGCTCCACGCCGTCGTGGAGGCGCGCGTAGAGGCGCAGGCGGTCGGGCAAGGAGACAACGCCGCGCTCGTAGCCTGCGACATCCATCTCCTCGCGCTTTTGAGCGAAGCTCATGCCGGAATCTCTTCAGCCGACGCGATCAGTTCGAGGTTGCGGGCGCGCTGGAAGGCCTGGCTTTTGCGCATGTTCATATGAAATGCGAGCCAGAAGTCTTTCTCGCCGAAGCGAGAGATCGCGTCCTCGACAGCCTCCTTGGGGGCAACCATTTCCTGGGCAAAGAGGTAGGCCTCATTCGCCGCCAGGCCCTTCATTGCGCGAGGAGCTTCACCGAAGCGCGCCCACTGCATGCCGATTGCCGAGCCATCTTCGGCCGTCCATTTCTCCTTGGCGGAGATGTGGTAATGCAGGATGAAGCTGCCGAAGAGCGCAAAGCAATGCAGTGTGTGATTGCCGGCAAGGCCGGATGTGCCGTCGTGCAGCACGAAATCATGTTCGCCCCAGACTTCGAGCGAAAGCTGCTCGCTGAGCGGCACATCCTCCTCGCTGGAGCGCGCGAAACGGCCTCCGAAGGCCTTGAGGGCGTTGTGGATATGGAGATCCTTGGGGTCTCCCTCGAGTGGATCGTCGAGATCGATCGCAAGCTTGCGCGCTTCTTGTGCAAGTTGGCGGATGGCGCCTGCGCTCAGGCCGCAGGCTTCGCCGAAGCGGAAGGGGATATGGACGCGTCCCATGGGAATCTCCTGTCTGTTGAGGCCGGCCCGGGCGGGCAGCTGTCTCGTTCGCGCAGATGGCTGCCGCCCGGACTGGCCGGGCGGTGCGGGGATCAATCCTCTCGCAGAAAGGCGAGGTAGCGACCGAGGATCTGGTTGATGCCGGGCCCACCCACCGAGTTCATCGAATGCACCGTGTAGGTGAAGCCGTCGGGAAAGCGGAAGGTAAATCCCTGCGCCTGGAGATCGGCGAGGCCGCCGGGACCATGGCGAGAGATCTGGTCGGCCGAAACCATCGCCTGGGCGATGTCGGCACCCGACGCCTGATCCTCGCCGAGATCATGATCGAAGCTCGCATGCGTCGGCGCGCCGCGGGTCTCGAGCAGGTCGCGGACCTCATCCAACGTGCGCGCGATGACCCAGGGCCGGCCTTCGGCGTCGTGATCCACGGCCTCGGCCGGGTTCATCGTGGTGAAATTGCCGTCGCGGGTCGGCCGGGCGGCCGGAAAACGCTCGTCGTCGATGAAGAGGCTGTAGGTCACGATCTTGGTTCCTTTCAGTCGAGAGAGACGGCGGTGTCGCGACAGGCGCGCAGGATTTCCGGGACGGATTTTTCCTCCCAGTCCATCGGCAGATCGAAGCGGGCGTCCTGCTGGTAACCGGCGTCGACGACGAGGTGGCTCCGGCGTTTTTCCGTCATCCATGCCTGATCATGGCGCAGCATGAGGCCCTGACCGTCGGAGAGAAACAGGGCACCGGTGAAAATGAAACAGGTCAGCATATGGCCTCCAAAGGCAAAATCAGTAGGTCTTGAAAAAGGTTTGACGCCGCGCTGGCGCCTCGATCACGAGATCGGATCGGGGGCGTCGAGCACCACGGCGTTCTTGCTGCATTCGGCGAAAATCTGCGGCAGCGGCAGACCGCGCCAATCCGGCGGCATCAGGATCGTGGCGGTCTCGTCGGGACCGATGGTCAATAACAGGTTGCCGAAACTCTTCTTGGCCATCCAGACGTGATCGTAGTTGATCATCACGTTGTTGCCGTTGGAGAGAAACATCGTTCCTGCGAGGATGAAACAGCTGAGCATCGGGGTCATTCCTTTCTGGTTTTCCAGAATGTGGGTCGATCGCCCCCGTCCGGGGAGCGGGGCGCTCGAGGTGGCCCCGGGTGGGTTTCGATCCGGGTGGCAGTTTTGCGCCGCGCAGCCTCAGGCGGCGCGGGAAGCCCCCTTCGAGAAGGCGATTGACCGGGTCAGACGATCCTTGCCGAACTTGATGCGCCGAACCGGCTCCCCTTTGGGGCGGCGGCCGAAGTGTGCGTCGACCACGTCGCGACCCTCGTTGTGCCGTCGAGCGCGCTTGCCGGCGCGCTTTTGGAGGCGCGCGAGCTCGGCAAGGCCGGCATCGGTGATGACCAGCGCCGACATGAAGCACTTGCCGCCTCCGCGGGAGTAGCGCTCGAGGCGCATCAGCCCATCGCGCATCATCTTGTAGCCATGCGGGTGCAGTGGCCGGCAATGGTTGTAGTTGACGCCGACTCCGCGGCGTTCACCGGTTTCGGGATCGATGCGATCGGCAGCGGCCGAGAGGTAGTCGAGCTTGGCTGCGGAGTAATCGCCGAAGGCGCCATTCGTGTTGCGTGTCATCTGTCCGTCCTCTCGGTTGGGTAGGTCGTCTCGGTATGCGCCCCCGGATGCCGAAGAGCCCGCACCCGACTGGGAAAAGGCCGCGCTTTTCGCGCGGCCCCGGGCGCGTCAGCGCCAGCTGTAGATCGCGGCCTCGAGATCGAAAGCATGACCGCCATCGATGAGGGCGGGGTGCTCGACCGCGTCTTCGTGCGAACACGCCCGGGCGAGGCGCGCGTAGCGGCGCAGGTCCGGCGCGTCGAAATCAGGCATCTCTTCGGTGGCCAGGGTCGGCAAGGCCTTGGGTGCCAAATCGGCGGCTGCGGCGATGGCGCTCAGTGCTGCGGAAATACTCATTGTGAACTGATCCTCTCTCTTTGGAGGGGCCTGTCCGGGCCTCCTCACCAATGAGGAGGCCGGCAGGAGCCGGCATGAAAAAAGCGCCGGCCCCTTTAGGGCGCGGCGCTTCGCATCGAACGTCAGCCTGGATCGGCTCAGCCGATCTCGAAAGTCGAGGTGCCATCGGCAAGATGTGCGCCAACGACGTAATTCTCGCAGGTGATGGAGCATTTACCCTCCGCCTCTCGCTCCTCGGCGCGCTCAGCATTGAGCGTGTCAGCCTCCTTTTGGGCGGCGGTCATGCTGTCGTAGGTCGGCGCCAGGTAGTGGCCGCCGGGGTCGGATACGAAGTAGCTTTCGATCTGCATGGGGATCTCCTCAGCTGGAGGTGGTTTCTCGGGTGTATTTCTTGATCTCGGCGCAGTCGGCGCCGCCGAACTCGCATGTGCAGCCTTCGCACCGGCCGGGTTTCCAGCCTGGCTGTGCTGCCATGTAGCCGAGGCGGAAGGCATCGCTCAGCATGCTTGGCTTATCGACATCCATGCCGTGCGCCTTCATGCGAGCGATGATCTCTGGGGTGTTGTATTGAGGATCGTTGTGCAGGCTCACGGTGACTGGCTCCTATTCTGTGGTGTCGCTCTTGATCTTGTCCGAAGGGTCTCGGCGACGAGTCAGAGCCCTGACTGCGAGCTGCTCGAGAGAACGATCGCGCTGGACTGAAGCATCAGGCCCCGGGATCGGCTGTTTCGGAGCACGACCGCGCGGCGGCGTGAAGCCGATGCGGCCGGTGAGGAAACCTTTTTTCGTCATGATCGTCTCCCGGTTAGTCGAGCAAACCTTCGCGGGCCATCAGGCCGGCGAGCATGGCCATCTCCGCGCCCCGGGAAGGGGCATCGAGCTGCGCCTGCGTGCGCTGGTGGGCCGGGCTGCGGGGGTGGAAGCGCCCGCGCTTGCGAGCCTCGGCTGCGGCAACCTCGGCGCGTTTGGCGGCCTGGGCTTTCTTGCGTTTGTTCATCTTGCGGGGCATTCCGGTCTCCTTGTCAGTGCGCCGTGTCCAGCGTGGCGCTTTCAATCAACTGGCCGAGCAGCGGCGTCATTTCGAATGAGGAATGATCGGTGATGGTCGAACCACCGGTGGATATCCGGGAGATGTTGTATTGATGGTAGCAGGCGGCCTCATGGCTCTCGAAGGGGCCGTAGCAGGAGGCGTGCTCATGCCAGTCCCAGGCATTCTTGGGCGCGCTCCAATCTTCGAGGATGTAGAACCAGCGGCCTTCCTCGGGTTCGATGAACTCAAGTTCGCGATCGACACTCATGGGGATCTCCGTTGGATTTGCGGGGAGATGCCCGGCCACAAGGGCCGGGCGGTCTGGATCAGCTGACGGTGAAGCCGGCCTCGCGGGCGACGCCCGAGATGTCGCCGCGCGAGATGCCGATATCTTCGAGTTCGCGATCCGACAGGCGCGACAGGTCGCGGTAGGTCTCCTTGGCCACGCGGGCGCGGCGCGCAGCCAGAGACACGC
>Ga0208895_1000538_pt1 | contig 17399 bp, 16 predicted proteins | sample ETNtaG_10_FD_185765 | JGI IMG/M metagenome (GOLD analysis project Ga0208895, IMG submission 185765) | Marine microbial and viral communities from oxygen minimum zone, Eastern Pacific Ocean - ETNP201302SV82 (SPAdes) (version 2) | ecosystem: Environmental > Aquatic > Marine > Oceanic ... | reverse complement strand
GGCTGCCGGCTACTGGGACCTGGACCTGACGCTCACTGCAGGTGACGGAACCGACTTCGAAGCGTCCCTCGTCGAGGTGGACGGGCAGCGTGTCGCAGCCGGGCGCGACTTCGGTGACGACGGCCAGCTTGCGAACGAGGTCGTCGTGCTCGACGAGGCCACGGCCACCGAACTGGCCAACGGCCTGAGCGGTGGCACGGTCGAAGTCGTCTCGGTCGAATCGAAGCCGTACAGGCGACGCCCCGCCGCACCCTTCATCACGTCGACCTTCCAGCAGGAAGCCGGTCGCAGGCTCAGGCTGTCGTCATCGCTCGCCATGCACGCCGCCCAGGGCCTGTACCAGAAGGGCTACATCACCTACATGCGGACCGACAGCACGACGCTGTCGGACACCGCACAGCGTGCTGCACGGGCAGAGGTCGTCGAGCGGTTCGGCCGGGCCTTCCTTCCCGACGCCCCTCGTACCTACGAAAAGAAGGTGCGTAGCGCACAGGAGGCCCACGAGGCGATCCGTCCGGCCGGTGACCGCTTCCGGCACCCCGATGAGGTTGCCGGTGAACTCCCCTCCATCGAAGCCCGCGTCTATGAGATGATCTGGCAGCGAACGGTCGCCTCCCAGATGACCGATGCCGTGGGCGAGACGGTGCAGTTGCAGTTCTCCTGCGCAGCGGGTGCCCGACGGGTCCTGCTGGGTGCCAGCGGCACCATGATCATGCACCAGGGCTTTCGCCGGGTGTACGTCGAGACCACCGAAGAGGCTCGGGACCCAGCATCGACCAACGGCAACCGGGAATCGGTGCTCCCCGAACTGGCTACCGGTGATGCTGTCGCTGTTGCCGACGTCGCCCCTCAGGGGCACACCACGCAGCCCCCGGCCCGTTTCACCGAGGCCTCCCTGGTGAAACGGCTGGAAGAGATCGGAGTCGGTCGTCCGTCCACCTACGCCTCGACCATGGAGACCATCCAGAATCGGGACTACGTCTGGCGGAAAGGCTCGGCGCTGGTGCCGACGCTCAGTGCCTTCGCCGTGACCACGCTGCTCGAACGGCACTTCCCTCGGCTCATCGACTACGACTTCACGGCCACGATGGAGGCCGCCCTCGACGAGATCGCGAACGGAACCGCAGAGGCGGTTCCGTGGCTGAGTGCGTTCTACTTCGGTTCGAATGGCGACATCGGCCTCAAGGCCAAGGTCACCACCCGGCTGGGCGACATCGACCCCAAGGGTGTGAGCACCGTGCCGCTGGGCACGACGGCCGCTGGTGAGCCCGTCATCGCCTGCTACGGCAAGTTCGGTGCCTACGTCGAGGTCGGCGAGCGGACCGCCTCGATCCCCGATGACATAGCACCCGACGAGCTCACCGTGGAACGTGCAGTCGAGTTCCTCGACACGCCGACCGAACAGGTGCTGGGTGACGACCCCGAGACCGGTCTCCCGGTGATCGCCAAGGCCGGGAAGTTCGGGCCGTATGTCTCGCTGGGCCGGTTCCCCAGGTGGCCGTCGCCGTCGTCTCCGGGGGGACGCCTCCTGGCACTTCCGCTCCACCGGAAGGAACTGCGCGTCGCCCTCGCCTATGCAGGGTCCATTGTGGCCGAGCCCGACGACGAGGCCGTCCGACGCGCCATCGTCATCCCGAAGCGGGGCGTAGGCAAGGGTGCCTTCGAGCATCTCGATGCCTTCGCCACGAAGCACGGGATCAGCCTCGCAACAGCCTTCGAACGGGCCGAGGAAGCGGGCGTGACCAGTGCCGCCATGAAGGGCATCCGGTCGTTTCTCGAACTGCGGTCGACGATGCGTGGTCGTACAGGCGAGGGTGCCGCCACGGTCCTTCGGGCCACCCTCGAGGCATCCGGCTACCTCGCCGAACTGCGGTCCGCCGACGAGGAGGACCGCCTCGGGAACCTCGAGTCGCTGTTCACGGTCCTGGACGAGTTCGCGTCCATTGACGAGATGGTCGAGGAACTGGACCGGATCGCCGACCTGGAGTCCCAGCCCAAGCCCAGGACCGCATCGCTGTTCCAGACGATGACGCTCGAACGCATCACCTTCGAGGACGCCATGCAGTTGCTGAGCCTGCCCCGCACCGTCGGGGTCGATCCGGCCGACGGGGTCGAGGTCACCGTGCAGAACGGCAAGTTCGGCCCGTACCTCACGAAGGGCTCCGACAGCCGAAGCCTCGACAACGAGGAGCAACTGCTCACGGTCACCCTCGACGAGTGCCTGACCATCCTCGCCCAACCCAAGAAGTACGGACGGGCCAGAACCAAGCCGCCGCTGCGCGAGCTCGGCACCGACCCGCACAGTGACAGGACGATCCTCCTCAAGGACGGACAGTACGGGCCCTATGTCACCGATGGTGAGACCAACGCCTCGTTGCGTCGGGGGGATTCTGTCGAGGAGATCAGCGACGAACGGGCCGCCGAACTCCTCGCCGAGCGGCGGGCGAAGGGCCCGGCGAAGAAGAAGCCCCGGCGGCGGAAGTCCTGAGCCGTAGACCGTTTTCCGGGAGGGCACCGTGGGCCTCCCGTAGAGTGGTGGCGTGATCGACGAAGGCGGCGGGTCGGACTCGCCGAAGCCAGGCAAGCGACAGCCGTCGAAGGTTCAGTCGAACCTCACCGAGCCCGAGCAGGTATTCCGCGAGGCCTTCCATGTTCGGGTTTTCGGCTCCCCCGCGTTCTTCCGTCTCTGGCTGGCACAGGTGGTGTCGGCGACCGGCGACTGGCTGGGGCTGCTCGCCATCAGCCTGCTCGCCATCCGGATCGGCGCCGGATCCGAGGGCGCCGCCCTGAGCATGGTCCTGGCGGCACGCATCGTCCCGGGTTTCTTCTTCGGGCCGATCGCCGGAGTGCTCGTAGATCGCTGGAACCGCAAGCGGGTGATGGTGACCTGCGACGTGAGCCGGGCCCTCGTGATGATCTCGCTGCCGTTCGTCGACTCGATCTGGGGCCTGGTCCTGGCATCGCTGGTCCTCGAGGCATTCACGATGCTGTGGTCGCCGGCGAAGGAGGCCTCGGTCCCGAACCTGGTGCCCGAGGAGAACCTCACCAACGCCAACTCCCTGTCGGTGGTGGCGGCCTATGGCACGTTTCCACTGGGTGCAGCCCTGATGGTGCTGTTCGGCAGGCTCTCCACGGCGCTGTTCAGTTCGTCGTGGGCCGACAACTTCAGGCTCGACGAGGAGGGCCTGGCGTTCTACGCCAACTCGGCCACATTCCTGGTAGCCGCCTTCCTGATCATCACGCTGCCGCTCCCCATCCGGTCAGAGACCGAACGCCAGGCGATGGACTCAAAGGGTCGGGAGATGGCCCACCCGTTCCAAGATCTGCGCGAGGGCTGGAGGTTCGCATTCCAGAACCCGGTCGTGCGGACCGTCAACATGGGCCTCGCCACCGGGCTGATCGGTGGCGGCATGCTCGTTCCACTCGGCGCCATCTACGCCACCGAGTTGCTCGCCGCCGGCGAGTCGGGATACGGCTACTTCATCACCGCTCTGGGGCTCGGCGTGGCGACCGGCGTGGGTCTCATCTCGCTGGGCCAGCGCCGGCTCAACAAGACCCGGGTCTTCACCTGGGCGTTGGTCGCCGCTGCGTTCTTCCTGGCGGCCTCTGCGTCGTTCACCCGGATCCACGTCACGGTGGCCATGGTCTTCGGGATCGGCATCTGTGCCGGAACCGTCTATGTGCTGGGTTTCACGCTGCTCCACGAGAACGTGGATGACGACATGCGCGGCCGCATCTTCGCGACCCTCTACACGCTCGTCCGCACCTGTGTGCTGTTCGCCCTGGCCATCGGGCCACTGCTCGAGGAGACCCTCGACCGGTTCTCCAAGCGGTTCTGGGAGCGGAACATCGAGGTGTTCGGCGTGGACCTGTACGTTCCCGGCGTCCGCCTGACGCTCTGGCTGGCGTCCATCATCATCCTGATCGCCGGGGTCGTGGCGGTGGCGTCCCTGCGGGTGGGCGAACTGTCCGAGGATCGCACATGACGGGTCGCCTGATCGCCGTCGAAGGGGGCGAGGGGTCGGGAAAGACCACCCAGGCCCGGATGCTGGCAGATGCCCTCGGAGCGGTGTTCACCCGGGAACCCGGTGGTACCCCACTGGGAGAGCAGATCCGCGACCTCCTCCTGGGCACGGAGGGTGATGCACCGTGCGATCGGGCCGAGGCGCTGCTGATGGCAGCAGCCCGCGCCCAGCACGTAGACCGGGTCGTCGTACCGGCGCTTGCCAGAGGGGACGACGTCGTCACCGATCGCTACATCGGTTCCTCACTCGCCTACCAGGGGGTCGGACGTGGCCTTGGCGTCGCAGCGGTCGCTGCCGTGTCGGAGTTCGCCGTCGATGGCGTCGAAGCCGACCTCGTCGTGCTGCTCGATGTCGATACCGCTGAAGCAGTGGCGAGGCTGGATGGGTCCCTCGACCGGATCGAACAGGCGGGAGACGAGTTCCACGCCAGGGTGGCAGCGGCCTACCGGGACCTGGCCGCTGCCGACCCCCGGCACTGGGTCGTCGTCGACGGTCGGGGCACGGTCGACGAGGTCGCACAATGCCTTCAGGCGGCGGTCGCCGAACGGCTGCCATGACCGACGAGGAAATCTGGGCGACCGTCGTCGGACAGGGGGAGGCGGTCGGCTTCCTGCGTGCAGCAGCTTCCTCACCCGTGCACGCCTACCTATTCGTCGGGCCGCCGGGCGCCGGCCGTGCCACGGCAGCCCGTGCATTCGCCGGCTCGATCCTGGCCACGGGAACGATCGGCGACGATGCCGACCGGCACCGCCGTCTGGCGGCCGGCGGCCGGCATCCCGACCTGGTCTGGGTGGCGCCGACCGGTCGGGCGCTGCTCGTCGCCGACGCCGAGGGGATCACCGTGGAGGCCTCCCGGTCGCCGATCGAAGCCGACCGGAAGGTGATGGTCGTCGACCGCTTCGACACCGCCGAGGCAGAATCCGCCGCCAGCCTCCTCAAGACGATCGAGGAGCCGCCGGCCACGGTCGTGTTCGTCCTCCTGGCCGAGGAGGTTCCGGCGGAGCACGTCACGATCGCCTCGCGCTGCGTGCGCGTGGACCTGCCGCCCCTGGCCGACGAAGTTGTCGTCGCCGCCCTCGTTGCGGACGGTGTGGATCCGGAGCGTGCGGCCCACCTTGCCGGTGCCTCGGCCGGAAGCCTCGACCGGGCGCGCCTCCTGGCCGACGATCCGACTCTTCAGGGTCGTCGCGATGCCTGGTGGTCTGTGCCCGACCGGATCGACGGCACCGGCGCCACCGTGGCGGTCCTGGTGGAGGAATTGCGGGCGATGATCGATGGTGGGCAGCAGATCCTCACCGCACGCCACGAGCAGGAGGTCACCGACATGGCCGAGCAGGAGAAGTCCCTCGGCACCCGGGGGTCGGGACGACGCCAACTGGAGGAGCGGCAGCGACGCGAGGTTCGACGCTTTCGCGACGACGAACTCCGCTTCGGCCTGGCGACGCTGGTCCGTCGCTATCGGGACCTGGTGCTGGACGGCCGGACCTCGGCGATGGATGCCACGGGGCGGATCACCGAGGTCGGCGGGGAGTTGCTCAGGAACCCCAACGAGGCGTTGCTGTTGCAGGCGCTGTTCCTGGACCTGCCTGCCGCTTCGTAGACCGGGAAATCGCCCTTCAGCCCTCAGGCGTGACGTAGGCGGCGGTCAGGCCGCCGTCGACCATGAAGTCCGTGCCCGTGGTGTACGACGACTCGTCCGAGGCGAGCCACAGGGCGGCCTGCGCCATCTCGCCGGCCTCTCCGAAGCGGCCCATCGGGACGTGGACCAGGCGGCGTTGCCTCTTCTCCTCGGTGTCGAGGAACGACATGAGGAGTTCGGTCCGCAGCGGGCCGGGGCACAGGGCGTTGACGCGGATGCCCTCCCGGGCATGGACCACCGCCAGTTCGCGGGTCATCGCCAGGACCCCGCCCTTGGACGCCGTGTAGGCGATCTGTGGCGTGGCCGCCCCGACGATGGCGACGAAGCTGGCCGTGTTGATGATGGAGCCGCCGCCGGCGCGCCTCAGAGCGGGGATGCCATGGCGGCAGCCCAGCCAGACGCCCTTCAGGTTGACGTCGATGGTCTGCTGCCAGACCTCGTCGGAGGTCTGCTGGGCGTCGCCGTCGTCGTGGTGCATGATCCCGGCGTTGTTGAACAGGACGTGGAGGGCGCCGAAGGCCTCCTCGGCGCCGGCGACCATGGCGGCGACGTCCGCGTCGACCGAGACGTCTGCACCGATTGCGATCGCCTCGCCGCCGGCTGCCGTGATCTCGCCGGCCACGGCGGCGGCGCCATCGAGGTTCAGGTCGACGACGGCGACCCGTGCTCCTTCGACGGCGAACAGCAGTGCACTCTCGCGCCCGATGCCCTGTGCCCCGCCGGTGACCAGCGCAGCCTTGCCCTGGAGTCGTCCCTCGTCGGCCATACGCCGATCTTGGCACACCTCGACGCTCTGCAGGTCAGGTACCTTCGATCGTTCCTGCAACGGCCGGGCTCGGCTCCGGACGCGTCCGGGGGCCGTTCAGGAGGGTGCCGATCGGGGTGTAGCGCACCAGGTAGCGGTAGGTGAGCAGGAGCAGGCCGCTCACGCCCCAGCAGATCGCCAGGAACTTCGGGATCCGGGGGATGTCCCAGTCGCGGATCCAGTCCTGGGCGAGGATCACGAGCGGCAGGTGGAGGAGGTACATCCAGTAGGAGGCGTCCGACAGGTAGCGCACCCAGTAGCGCTCGCCGGAGAGGAGTCGGCGGAACAACCCCATCAGGCCGAACGTCATACCCCAGACGTAGAGCGACTGGAGGACTACTGAGCCCCACCGGTCCGGCTCGTCGCCGAAGGTGGCTCCGAGCGCCAGGGGAAGGATCACCACGACCGTCGCCGGGAGGACGATCTGCCAGTACCGGCCGAGGCGGTCGATCAGCGGCTCGCCGTCGTCGGTGTGGGCGCCAAACGCGGCGGCGCCGTAGCCGAAGAACACGGCGTAGTAGAGGAGCACGTGGGCTGCGGGAAGGAGGCCCGTCGAGGTGTCCGGACCGAAGGTCTCGTACGCTCCCGAGTCCCCCATTCGGGCCTGGAGGATCAGGGTCAACGGGAATGCGATCCAGAGCAGGCGCCGCCGAACCTTCGCCGACCTGATGCCGTTGCCCACCTCGTCGGCCAGCGGTGCGATCAGGACGAAGCCGGCGACCAGCCAGCAGAGGAACCAGAGGAACCACAGGTGGTGGAACTGGTCGATCCACGAGTCGAGGCCGGTCTCGTCTTCGACTTCGGGTTCCAGGACCAACTGCTTGAACAGGGCGCCCTCGCCGAACCACTCGACGTCCTGCCACCGTTGGTCGTCGGCCCGGATGTCGGCGGCACCGTCCGCCACGAGCACGTCGGCGACCCGGTCCGAGCCGACCCATGTGGCGACCACCAGTGGGGTGGAGCCGTCCCTGTTCGTCAGGCGGTGGTCGGCCCCGGAGTCCAGCAGTGCCTGCACCACGTCGGGCAGGTCCATGAAGGCTGCGAGGTGCAGCGGCGTGCCCTTGTCGTCGCCACGAACGTCCACGTCGGCACCGTTGGCGACAGCCACCGGGACGGCATCAGGTTGGCCCAACAGGATCGGAAGCCAGATGTCGCCCTTCTCGGCGGCGCCCATCGCCCAGTTGTCGATGCTCCCCTCCGTCGCTCGTTCGGAGACCCAGTCCACGGCCGGCACGATCGTGACCAGGCCGAGGGCCAGGGGCAGGACGATCCTGCGCGCCCGGTGGTTCACGAGCGCCACCGTTCCGCGCCGCCGCCAGAGCATCGCCGTGAAGAATCCGCTGAGCAGGAAGAACACGGGCATCCGGAAGCCGTGGACGGCGTACAGGAACAGGTCGAACCCACCACCGTCGCTGGCGCCCCCGTCCTGTACGGGCCAGAACGAGGGGAAGAAGGCCAGCGAAGCGTGCAGGCCGATGCCGAGCAGCATGGCGAAGCCCCGCAGGGCGTCGAGGTCGTGCCAACGGCGCGCCGGCCCAGGGTCGGGCGGGGCTACCTCCTGATCGGAAATTGGAGTCGGTCGTTCAGTTGCCGAGGATGTCGAGGATCGCCATGCCCTTACCGCCACCGTCCATTCTGTAGAACTCGGTGTAGCCACACGATGCACAGGCCGCGTAGCCGAACTTGTGGTTCTGGAGGTTGAAGAACCGGGACCAGCCAGACCCGGTTGTACGGATCTCACCGGTCTCGGCCTTGTTGTGTCGGCACTTCGTGCACTCGTAGCGGGTGGTTGCCATGTGGTCCTCCTCAGGACGGGTTGGGTTTCGGGTCGACAGGATCAGGATCGAGGCGTCCAGCCTCGCGCAGTGCGCGGCGGAGCATGAACTCGATCTGGGCGTTGACGGAGCGGAGGTCGTCGGCCGCCCAGCGTTCCAGTGCGGCGTGGACCGCCGGGTCGATCCGTAGAGGGTAGTGCTTGCGCAGACCGGGCACGGTCCAGGGGTCCTTCGGCGCGGGCTAGTAGAGGGAGCCGACGTTGACGACGGGTGTGGTTGCGTGCTCGCTGGTGAGCACCACCAGCAGGTTCGAGATCATCGTGGCCTTGCGTTCCTCGTCCAACTGGGCGATCCCCTGCTGTTCGATCTGTCCGAGGGCGTCCTGGACCATACCGACGGCACCCTCGACGATCTTGCGACGCGCCGCGACGATGGCGACGGCCTGCTGGCGGCGCAGCATGGCCTCGGCGATCTCCGTCGCGTAGGCGAGGTGCGTGAGCCGCGCCTCGTTGACCCTGATGCCGGCGATGGCGAGGCGTCGCTCGAGTTCGACGTGGAGGGTGTGCGCGACTTCGTCGGGGTTGGCCCTTAGCGACAGGCGGTCGCCTTCGAGGTCATCGTACGGGTACTGGGTGCCCAGGTGCCGGATGGCGGTCTCGCTCTGGACCTCGACGAAATCGAGGTAGTCGTCCACCTCGAACACCGCTCGGGCACTGTCGTCGACCTGCCACACCACCACGGCAGCGATCTCGATGGGATTGCCCTTGGCGTCGTTGACCTTGGAGGTCGGGGTCGTGAAGTTGTGGATCCGCATCGAAACCTTTCTGGATTCGAGGCGGGTGAACGGGTTGGGTGTCCACCACCAGCCGGGCCTGGAGAGGGTGCCCCGATAGCGGCCGAACAGGATGATGACGAGGGTCTGGTTGGGTTGCACCAGGTACTGTCCGAAGAAGCAACTGATCACCAGCAGCGGGCAGACGACCTGGACGACGATGCCGGCGGCGATAGCCCCACCGCCCTGTTCGAACAGAACGAAGCTGAAGAGCCAGAGGGCGACAGCGGCCAGCGCAACGAGGACTCCGACGAAACCGGGCAGGGCCCGACCGTCGTGTTCGGCGACGACGGGTGGGGCGGGGGAATGAGGTGGAATCAGATCTGGTTCAGTCATATTGAAATGATATCACCTTCGACGTGAAGGTCAAGTCACCCGTCGTGCAGCACGAAGCGGACGCGCTTGAAGCCCTTGCCCTTCGACTCCGTCTTGGTCACCTCGAGGCGTCCGACCTGACCGGTCGACGAGACGTGCGTGCCGCCGTCGGCCTGCTTGTCGAGGCCGACGATGTCGACGACGCGGATCTCCGTGACGTAGTCGGGGATCAGGTTCACCTTGGTGCGGATGAGGTCGCGGTCGAGCACCGCCTCGCCACGTTCGAGGAACGACACCTCGACCGGTCGGTCAGCGGCGATCTCGGCGTTGCAGAGTTCCTCGAGGTGTCCGGCGAACCCCTCCGGCAACTCGGCGAACTCGAAGTCCATGCGACCCGACAGGGCATCCATGTTCCCGCCCGTCACCACCCGCAGCCAGTCCCGCCAGATGACCCCGCACAGGATGTGCATGGCGGTGTGGGTACGCATCATGTGACGTCGGCGCCCGTCGTCGACCTCGCCCGTCACGGTCGCGCCGGCCTCGGGTACCGGCCCGGCAAGCGTGTGGAGCACCCGGTCGCCGTCGGAGCGCACGCCGAGCACGGCGGCGGCCCCGTTGGCCCACACCAGGTGTCCGGTGTCGTGGGGCTGGCCGCCGCTGGTGGCGTAGAAGGCGGTGCGGTCCAGTTCGACGCGGTCGTCGTCGACCGAGACGACGGTGGCGTCGAAGGCCCGCAGGTCGGCGTCGTGCAGGTAGAGGCGGTCGGTCATGAACTCATCCCCCGGTCTCCGCCGGAGCGTTGATCTCGATGCGCAACTCCCCGTCGAGGACCCGCCAGGCCAACTGCTCGAGGCCGTCGCCATCGGGCGGGAATGTGGTGGCAGCGTCGCATGGGTCGAAGAAGACGTTTCGGTCAGCGTCCCACTGCACCAGGCAGTCGGTGCTCTTCCCGGGTACCCGGGCAAGGAACGAGGACCAGCCGGTCGTCGGGTCGGAGCCGCCGTGCGTGACCCAGATCGGGCGGCTTCGACCGACCAGGTCGGGGAAGGCCACCGGCCCGTCCTCGGCAATCTCGGCCGAGAGGTTGGCGGCGTCGATGCCCCGGAAGTCGCTGTCGCCCAGGCGCACCTCGATGGTGCCGCTGTTGCCGGCCAGCCAGAGCATCAACACGAGGAGTCCGATCGCCGAGGCGAGACCCACCAGGCCGACGATGACGGCACGCCTGGTGGCGATGGCGACGCCCTGGGCGACGGGCACTGGTACTCCGATGCTGGACGGGTGTGACGGTTGCGACGGCATCCGGGTGGGAGGCCGTTCGGGTGCCTGCCTAGTATCGCCGCAACGGCGGGGCGGGCAACGGCCGGGCCGCACGACCACGGGAGCCGCGGGTGGACCTCTTCGAGTATCAGGGCAAGCAGTTCTTCGCCGGATACGGCATACCCATCCCGCCGGGTGAGGTCGCATTCACCGTGGACGAGGCGGTGGCCGCTGCCGAGCGTCTCGGTACGCCGGTCATGGTCAAGGCCCAGGTACACACGGGTGGGCGAGGCAAGGCCGGAGGCGTCAAGTTCGCCGCCACCATCGACGACGTCCGCGAACACGCCGGCAACATCCTCGGCCTCGACATCTCAGGCCATGTCGTCGGCCGGGTCTGGATCGAGCAGGCTTCCGACATCGCCGAGGAGTACTACGCCTCGTTCACGCTCGACCGTTCGGCCAAGAAGCACCTTGGGATGCTGTCCGTCGAGGGAGGCGTCGAAATCGAGGCGGTCGCTGAAGAGAATCCCGACGCCATCGCCAAGATCTGGGTCGATCCCGTCGACGGCCTGGAAGAGGCCACGATCCGCGACTGGGTGGCTTCAGCGGGGCTGCCGGAGGCGGCCGTCGAGGGCGCCGTCGACATCCTCGGCAGGCTCTACGAGGCGTACGTGGACGGCGACGCCGACCTCGTGGAGATCAACCCGCTGATCCTCACCGAAGACGGCCGGGTCCAAGTCCTCGACGCCAAGGTCACGCTCGACGGCAACTCGGTGTTCCGCCACGGGTCGTATACCGAGTTCGACGAGACCCAGACCCGCGATGAACGCGAGACCGCAGCCCACTCCAGGGGCCTCCAGTACGTGGGCCTCGATGGTTCGGTCGGGGTGATCGCCAACGGCGCCGGTCTCGCCATGTCGACGGTGGACGTCGTCAACCAGGTGGGCGGCAGCGCAGCCAACTTCCTCGACATCGGTGGCGGTGCCAACGCAGACGTCATGGCCGGAGCACTCGAGGTGATCAACAACGACCCGGCGGTCCGCTCGATCTTCATCAACATCTTCGGCGGCATCACCCGGGGTGACGAGGTTGCCAACGGCATCGTCGAGGCACTCGATCGGGTCGACATCGAGGCGCCGATCGTCATCCGACTCGACGGAACCAACGCCGACGAGGGCCGGGTGATCCTGGAAACCCACCTTTCCGAGTCGTTGCAGATGGCTTCCACGATGCTCGAAGCCGCACGAAGGGCCGTCGCCCTGGCGGATGCGAGCGGGGGAGCGGGCGCATGAGCATCTTCGTCGATGAGACGACGAAGGTCGTCTACCAGGGACTGACCGGCAGCCAGGGCCGCTACTACGGCCTGCTCAACCGCGACTACGGCACGAACGTGGTCGCAGGCACCAACCCGAGGAAGGCCGGCACCGACGTCGATGGCGTGCCCGTGTTCGCCACGGTCGGCGACGCCGTAGAGGCCACCGGCGCCACCGCGTCGTGCATCTTCATCCCCGCTCCGGGCGTGCATGACGCCGTCATCGAGGCCGCCGAGGGCGGCGTCGAGTTCATCGTCGCCGTCACCGAGGGCGTACCCGCCCACGACGAAGCCCGCTTCTACAACCGGCTGAAGCGGGACTTCCCCGGGGTCCGCCTGTTGGGTCCCAACTGCCCCGGGATCATCTCGCCGGGATGTTGCAACATCGGCATCACCGCCGGCCACATCGCCCTTCCCGGCGGCCCCGTCGGCATCGTGAGCCGGTCGGGCACCCTCACCTACCAGGCGCTCTACGAACTCAAGGAGAAGGGCATCGGCTGCACCACCTGCGTCGGCATCGGTGGCGATCCCGTCCCCGGCACGAGCTTCATCGACTGCCTCGAGGCCTTCGAGGCCGATCCCGAAACGAAGGCCGTCATGATGATCGGCGAGATCGGTGGCACTGCCGAGGAGGAGGCGGCGGCGTTCATCCGCGATCACGTGACCAAGCCGGTGTCCGCCTACGTGGCCGGCGTGACCGCTCCGCCCGGCAAGAAGATGGGCCATGCCGGAGCCATCGTCTCCGGCGGCAAGGGCACGGCCGACGCCAAGATGGAAGCCCTGAGCGAGGCCGGGGTCAGGGTCGGGTTGAACCCCACCGAGGCCGGTGAGTTGATGGCGGAGATCGTCGCAACCCTCTGAGCGACGCCGCCCCTACTGGTACGGTCGCCGGTATGCGCCTAGCGGTACTGGTCTCTGGCACGGGGACGATCCTCGACGCCATGGCCGATGCCGGGCTGCCGGTCTCGCTGGTGGTCGCCGACCGACCCTGTCGGGCGATCGAGCTTGCCGTCGGGCACGGCATACCGACGTCGGTCGTCGAACGCGACTCGTTCGGCGACGACTTCGACCGCACCGCCTACACGGAGAAGCTCGTGGCAGAACTCGATGCCGTCGACATCGACCTGATCGCCATGGCCGGGTTCGGCACGATCCTCGAACAGCCCATCTATGAGCGCTTCGCCGGTCGGATCCTCAACACCCACCCGTCGCTACTGCCCGCTTTCCCGGGCTGGCGTGCCGTCGAGGAGGCGCTCGCCCACGGGGTGCAGGTGACCGGCTGCACCGTCCACTACGCCGAGCTCGAGGTCGACTCCGGACCGATCCTCGCCCAGGAGACCGTGCCCGTCCTGCCGGACGACGATGTGGCGAGCCTGCACGAACGGATCAAGGCGGTCGAACGGCCGCTCTACATCGAAACCATCCGGAGCCTGCTCGACGCGCCGCCGACCCGGGAGGTCTGCAAGTGAGCCAGCGCGCCCTGCTCTCGGTCTACGAGAAGGCCGGCATCGTCGACCTGGCCCGCGGCCTCGTCGACCTGGGTTGGGAGGTCGTGTCGAGCGGGGGCACCGCTTCGCTGCTGGCCGACGAGGGCGTGCCCGTCACCGAGGTCGCCCAGGTCACCGGCGCACCCGAGATGCTCGGTGGCAGGGTCAAGACCCTGCACCCGGCGATCCACGGCGGGATCCTCGCGGACCGCTCCAGCCCCGAGCACATGGCCGACCTCGAGTCCCGCGGGATCGCACCGATCGACCTGGTCGTCGGGAACCTCTACCCGTTCACATCGGATCCCGGCATCGAGCTCATCGACATCGGCGGGCCCACGATGGTCAGGGCCGCCGCCAAGAACCACGCACACGTCGGCATCGTGGTCGATCCCGATGACTACGGCCCGGTCCTCGATGAACTGCGCGCCGAAGGCAACCTGTCCGACGCCACCCGGCACCGGTTGGCCCGCGCTGCCTTCGCCCACACGGCCGCCTACGACGCCGCCATCGTGCGCTGGCTGGACGGGACCGATCCGACGGGCGACGCCGGGCCGCTGCCTCCCACCCTGCACTTCGCCCTCGAACGCACCGGTGAGTTGCGCTATGGCGAGAACCCGCACCAGGAGGGTGCCCGCTATCGAGAATCGGGGCAGGCCGGCTGGTGGGACGAGGCGATCGTCCACGGCGGCAAGGCCATGTCGTACCTCAACCTGTTCGACACCGAGGCCGCCTGGCGGCTGGTCCACTGCCTCGGCGACGAACCGGTCGCGGTCGTCATGAAGCACGCCAACCCCTGTGGGGCGGCTATCGGCGCCGACATCGCTGACGCCTACATGGCGGCCCACGGATGTGACACGGTGTCGGCCTTCGGAGGGATCGTCGCCGTCAACCGGCCCGTCACCCTCGCCATGGCCGAGGCGCTCTCCGAGGTCTTCACCGAGGTTGTCGTGGCCCCTGCCTACGAGCCGGATGCGCTGGAGAAGCTCCGGGAGAAGCAGAACCTGCGGCTCCTCGAGGCCCCGGCGCCGTCATGGCCAGAGCTCGAGGTCCGCAGCATCGACGGCGGCCTGCTCGTCCAGACCACCGACGTCCTGGCGCTCGACGCCGACGGTGGCCTCGACAGGACCGACTGGCGGGTGGCCACCGAGCGTTCGCCCACCGACGCCGAGTGGGTCGACCTGGAGTTCGCCTGGCGCGTGGCGGCGCGGGTCACCTCCAACACGATCGTCCTCGTCAAGGACCTTCGGGCCGTCGGCATCGGCGCCGGCCAGCAGAACCGACGCGACGCGGGTCGCCTCGCTGCCGAGAAGGCCGCCGGTCGGGCGGCCGGTGGGGCCTGCGCCAGCGACGCCTTCTTCCCTTTCCGTGACGGACTCGAGGCCGCCATCGACGCCGGTGCCACGGCGGTCATCCAGCCGGGCGGAGCGATGCGCGACGAGGAGGTCATCGCCGCCGCCGACCAGGCCGGGATGGCGATGGTGTTGACCGGGGAGCGCCACTTCCGCCACTGAGCGACGAGCCGATCCGGCATCGAGGGCATAGCGTGTGCCGCCATGACGGCTCAACTGCTCGCTGGGGGACCGGTCGCCGAGGCCGTCCTCGATGATGTCCGCAACCGGGTCGAGGCGCTCGCCGCCAGGGGGGTCACGCCGGGGCTCGGCACGATCCTCGTGGGTGACGACGGGGCCAGCGCCGGCTATGTCCGCAAGAAGCACGAGACCTGTGAGAGCGTCGGCTTCACCTCGCAGCACATCAGCGTGGCGGCCAATGCCTCTCCGACAGCACTCGACGAGGCTGTCGCCGCCTTCAACGAGGATCCCTCCGTCCACGGGTACATCATCCAGCACCCGGTGCCGGCGGGCTTCGACTTCAACGCCGCCCTGTCCGCCATGGACCCCGGCAAGGACGCCGACGGCCTCCATCCCACGAACCTCGGCAGGTTGGTCCTACAGGAGGACGGGCCGGTGCCGTGCACCCCGGCCGGCATCCAGGCCATCTTCGTTCACTACGGCATCGAGGTGTCCGGGAGGCACGTCGTGGTCATCGGTCGCGGACCGACGCTCGGTCGCCCGCTGGCGCTGCTGCTCACCACCAAGGCCCCCGGGGCGAATGCCGCCGTCACGGTCGTCCACTCGGCGGTCCCCAACCTGGCCGACCACACCCGGAAGGCCGACATCGTCGTGGCCGCCGTGGGAATCCCTGGCTTCGTCACCCCGGACATGGTGAAGCCCGGTGCCGTCGTCGTGAGCGGTGGCATCTCCTGGGAGGGCAGGAAGGTCCTTGCCGACGTCGACGAGTCGGTCGGCGAGGTGGCTTCGTGGATCACGCCCCGCCTCGGCGGCGTCGGTCCGACGACGGTGGCGATGCTGCTGCGCAACACCGTCGAGGCGGCCGAGTGCACGCCTTCCTGAGATCAACGCCCTTGTCGTCCTGCCCAGCGGGAAGCGGTCGTTGCCGCCTCCCGCATGCCGGGAGGACGGTGACGATCGGGTGACAGGAGCACGGCTCACGTGGTCCTTCCCTTCCACCTCCCGTAGGTTCGACGGGTGAGCGGGATCCCGGCACGGCTCGGTACGCGGCCGACGTTCAGTTTCGAATACTTCCCCCCGAAGGGCGACACGGCGCGCCACGAGGCCCTCAAGACAGCCGTTCGCCTGAGCGCCCGTCGGCCCGACTTCGTCTCGGTCACGTATGGCGCCGGCGGCACCGACCGCAGCCGTACCCGGGAGATGGTCGCCGACGTCTGCGCCAGCCATGTCACCGGCCGGCACCGCTGTCCGGTCATGCCCCACCTGACCTGTGTGGGCCACACGCGGAGTGAGATCAGCGACCTTCTCGCGGGCTACGCCACCTTCGGCGTCACCGACGTCCTGGCCTTGGCCGGCGACCCGCGGCCCGACCTCCCGGAAGGCGACTTCCGGTATGCCATGGACCTCATCGAGCAGGTCCGGGAAGAGACCGACTTCGGTGTCGGCGTCGCCGCATTTCCCGAGGTGCACCCACGCTCACCCGATCGGGCCACCGACCGCCGCCGTCTCGCCGAGAAGCTGGAGATGGCCGACTTCGGCATCACACAGTTCTTCTTCGACGCCGACCACTACGGGCGCATGGTCGACGAACTGGCAGGCCTCGGCTGCGAGACTCCCGTACTGGCTGGGGTCATTCCGGTTACCAACCCGGCGTCGGTCAAGCGGTTCGCGGACATGAACGGCACCGACACGCCTTCCGGACTCTGGCAGCGGCTCGAGGATGCAGACGGTTCCGAGCGCCTGCGGATCGCCGTCGACGCAGCGGCCGGACTCGTCCAGGAACTCCTCGACCTCGGCACACCCGGCATCCACCTCTACACCCTCAACGTGCCCGAGGCGATCGAAGGCGTCCTCGACTCACTCGGGATCGGCGCACCGAGGGCCGGCGCCTGAGCCCACCCGTCCCACGAAGTGGGGCGCCCGGGGTTCACCCCTCCACCCTGACGGCGCCGACACCGCCGAAGGGGTGCCACGGACGCCCGGTGGCTACGCCCCGGGAGGCGTGACCCAATCGGGCTGTAGGAGGTCGAATCGTTACACTTCGGGCCGTGGGCGCCCTCTCTGCCATGTTGGCGATGGTTCGCGTCAAGGTTCTGGTGGCAGCGTTGCTCGTCGTGGCCGTGTTCTTCGCCGTGTTCGGCGGCACCGGTGGGGTCGATCCCTCGGAGACAGGGTTCCGCCAGCAGGCCCCGGTCCGGGAAACCACCACGACCGCTACGGCCACGACCAGCACCACGACCACTACGGCCAGCACCACGACCGCTACGGCCAGCACCACGACCGCTACGGCCAGCACCACGACCAGCACCACGACCAGCACCACGACCAGCACCACGGCCGCTACGACCACCACCACTACGACCACGACCCGTCCTCCGAGGGAGTGGACGCTGCTGGCCGGTGGCGATGTGTTGATGGAACGG
>Ga0208895_1000531_pt1 | contig 17485 bp, 18 predicted proteins | sample ETNtaG_10_FD_185765 | JGI IMG/M metagenome (GOLD analysis project Ga0208895, IMG submission 185765) | Marine microbial and viral communities from oxygen minimum zone, Eastern Pacific Ocean - ETNP201302SV82 (SPAdes) (version 2) | ecosystem: Environmental > Aquatic > Marine > Oceanic ... | reverse complement strand
CGATCACCGACAACCGAGACCGCCGCACCGAAGGCATCCCCTGGAGCCGCGGCAGGCGACTCGATTCGCTGCTGTTCGGTCCATCGACCATCGGGGCCACGCTGGAACGCATACACCGTCCCCGGTGGTGGTAGCGGGACGCTCTCGCCGTCGCGGCGCTGCCGTGTTCGCATGCGACTCGCGTCAGTCGCCGTCCGGGAGTGTCCTACTAAGAGCCAATCCCTGTCCGCCGAGAGGGAGATGCCGTAGTCGACGCCGCAGTAACCGTTGAAGTTGCATTGAGGATCTAGGCCAACGAGGTCCTCTGCGGTCAGCGTGCCGGAGAACGCCCATGTCGCACCGGACCGCTCGTAGGTGTAAAGACTGCCTGCTCTCGTGGCTACGAAGAGTGTGTTGCCGCTAAGCGCGAGCACCGCGCCGAATCCGTCGGCTCGCTCCGCACCTGGTGCGGTCAGTCGGGCCGACTCGATCCAATCGCTCTCGCTCTTGCGGTATACGTATACCATGCCGGGACGGAAGCTGTTGTTCGGCTCACCGATGATCAGCGCATCGCCGTCGATGACGACCGAGTTACCGAATGAGCCGGACTGGGCGAGTCCGGGCGACACCAGGACCGCGGTTGCGGCGAGTGACAGAACGAGAGCGCGGAACTTTGCCATGGAACCTCCGAGAAGCTGACGCCGGGAACGCTGCCCCCGGCTCTGCAAAATGACGCCGCCGATGCGACGTGATGACCGATTCGTCTAGACTATCGCTCGTAGTCGGTAGGTGCGCTAGAAGGGGCTGTTATTGAGAGGGGGACGGGGGTACTGGGAGGGACCCAGACCACTAATCGTCGTCGTCTTTTTTTATTTCTAGCTCTTCCAATTTTGCTATCTCTAAGCGGAGATACTCAAGGTCTTCAAAGAAGCATATATGAGCGGGAAGTAGCTCGACCTTGGGTCTTACTTTATCTAACTCGTCTTCCAGATATTCCACATAAGCTAGAACCCTCTTATATGCAGTTATCTGGTTTTCACGATCTACTCCCATCATTCCACCCTAAATGCCTTCTTCCTGAGCCGATGCATCGTAACCAAACAGAGGGGTACCAAAGCGACCAAAGCTATCAGCAGTCCAGAGCTACCTGTGGGGTTCCCGGCTCCGCTGGGAAGCACCCATAGGCCAAGGAGCAGCCCGAACCCGCTTACGGCAGCGAATGTGAACCACAGTCTTTTCATCATTTGATCATCCTCCAGGTCCTGCAGTGTTTCCTACTCTATCTCCTGTATGTCCCGTCTGGCAATACAGTCGGAAACACATATTCGGGATCAGTCAATAATTCATATACGGCCGTGTCGGTCTGCCGCACTTTGGCTTCAGTATTCAGCTTCCATTCCTGTTGGATCTCTCCTGCGCGATTCTCCTGGGCCCCCAAGACTGAAGTCATCGCCCAGTAGATGTACTCGCCGGCCATACAGCCATAATCACACGTTTGGTCGTCATAAGTGTACCACGCTCCTCCCGGATAAGGGCTTGGAATCGACTGGAAGTGCCCACCTCTCGCGATGTCCATAGCGTTGGCCAGAGATGTACCAGCCTCTTCGCTCAAGGCAGTCGGATAGGCCTCGGCAAACCCAGAGTGTGTAATTACATGCCAAATTTCTTCCAGGGCAGCGTCGAATCGGCCTGTGTGCCCATTGGTATGCCAATCAAGAATTGACTCATCTGCACCTAGATCCTGGGCGTTAATTGATCCTGCCTGCCTCTCTTGCTTCCACATGTACAACGCGGCGTTGCTAGATATCAGCGCACTCAGCAAAGTTGAATTGTCGACAATACCATCTTCATTATTGTCCAAATACTGAGCCATGATGTTAGCGGCGTGTAGTAGCTTCACGTCCTCTACCGCGGCATACGCATAGATGGGTACTCCGAAAACCTCCACCTTTCGATTAGTCGCTGTGAAACCCTGATCTGAATGCGCCACGATGGTGAAATTCGGGTCGTTGCCCGGGTTTACCGGACCGGTCACGTCCCCGCCGCACGAGGCGAGCAGGAACAAGGGAACAATCGGAATGGTGCGGGAGAATCGCGGGGTTCTCTTCATATGTCCGCTTTCTCCCCCCCCCTACTTCGCTCAGTCATTATCCCTAATAGCCTTGGCGATCTGATTAGCTGAAGGTGCACCTCCGGCCCGGCACGAGCGACCCAGACCCATTCCCGATACACCCATAATGTCCTGCCCATTCACAAGAACAGTTGGTGAACTAAAAGCCCTGTATCGGGCAGGTGTACCGGTTTCCTCTTGGTCCCACTCCACCCACCTATCGTCTCGTCCAACCTCAACCAGTGCCTCGCGGATACTTTCACGTGCAAAGCCTACATTGGGACAACTTGAAAAGTAAACAAGCTCCACTGAGCAACTCTTCATACCCTAATTCTGCTCCCTCATCCCGCAGGATCGCAACTTATACGTGGACACCACACCGGACACGCAAAACAGTGTTGTATAGTCCAGTGATGGGTGCTGGGCCGACGGTTTACATGGCCGACGCCGGAGCTTCATCACCGTAGATAGTCACCGTCTCCAGTATTACCCGGCCAGCTTCACTCGGATTTCGCAGCTTCACCTCTACACTGTGCTCGCCATCAGCCAATGCATATTTCCAAAAGAGATAAAATCGACGCTTGGTAAATTCCGTTGGCCAGCTGGCAGTCTCTACCAACTCGCCGTCCACATATAGATCGGCACTAAATATATAGTTGTCTTGATTTGCGCTCGCCGCCGTGCCCAGTATCGCGAAACCAACACCATCGAAGTCGAAGTTGAACGTGTCTGACAACACAACCCGTTCTCTATCGCCATCACTGTTTATGGTACCAAGTGCGCGCCGTTCTTTGGGAAAGTGATTTTCGAAAGAGTCTTCGAAGGGCACGGTCACTGCATCTTGCATTTGGATCGTAATGATGCCGTCCGTAACGGATCCACCACCACGCTTGATCATTTCCAGCGCATGCTGATACGAAAGCTCATAGGCATCATTCAAGGAAATGGTCGTGTAAGCGAAGTCCAGTGCTTCTACGTCACCGAGGCCCTGCTTCCAATGGTCCGGAATCGCATCATAACCATAAATGGCTCCCAGTATTCCGGCGGCTGAAGACGGATTACAATCGGCATCATCCCCCGCTCGAGTGGCTATCTCCAGCGTGCGTGAAAAATCACCATCACCGTAAAGCAAACCGAGAACAACCCAAGCGGCGTTGATTTTGGCATCGATGTTAAACGGCGCCATTAGACCCCTCGGGCCTAAGTCCGTGTCTGCCCATTTTTCATTGATCCCATCCCAGGCAAACTTCCAGTCATCGGGGTTCTCAGCATGTAGGGCGATAACGTCACTGATGATTTTTTGGAAATCACTTTGCTCAGGGATGACACCCAGAGCCAGTCGGACAATGTCCTCAATATCATCGTTCACAAAAGCCAGAGAATACATGGAGGCGATGAAAACACCCCCATACCAGCCATCACCGTAGTTCATGATGTGGCCGACCTTGTCGCTGACCTCCACCGCACTGTTTACCATACCGGGTGACATGATGCCAGCGAAGTCCGCTTCGATCTGGAAATCGATATCGTCTGCGGCAGGATTGTTCAGCCAATGCCCCGATTGCGGTGGACGAATACCATCCAAGACATTGTAGCGCGCCACCTGATTAGCAAACCAAAGGCTGTAATCCGCATTCGCGAAGGCATCGGCGAACGACTGCGCCGGTGCATCCATACCTTCGTCTTCAAACACCTGCACAAAAGTCAGGTCCATATATATGTCGTCATAGACGCCCGGTCTTTCCGTGAAGGTTCTTAGCAGGTAACCGTCATACCAGGGCAACTCATGGTCGTCCGGTACCCTCATGCTGTTGAACCTGAATTCAACAGGAAAGCCATACGTGACACCAATAGTCTGTGCCGCCCAAGCGCCTTTGATCTTGTTTCGCAGTTCTTGTTCCGAGAAAGTGGCTGTGTCGTTCGAAGAATCTGCAGCACACGCTACTTGGGACATCACAGCCAGCAGAACAAAACCCAGCCATTTGCGGTTCAGATCGAAACTCAAAGCTTTGATTGAGTCTGACATTCGTAAGCCTCCGACTGGTCGATTACACGCGTGACAAAATGATTATGCCCAAGCCGAGAAAGAAACTGAGAAACATCCACTTCAATAGCTTTTGACTGGTGGTGGGTGCCCCATCGAATTCCTTCCAGATCACTACTCCCCAGAAGGCAGCAACCATAGTGGCGCCTTGGCCTAAGCCATAGGAAACCGCATAGCCTGCCTGCTCAGAAGCCAGGATATTGAACGACATGCCGATACACCAGATGACCCCACCGAGCACACCTACCAGATGCAAACGGGCGTTACCCTGTCTCAAGTAGTCGCTGTAGGAAACCGGATCACCCTTGAAGGGCCGATACATGAGAATGGTGTTCCACAGGAAGTTGGAAGACAGCACGCCCACGGCGAAAACAAAAACCGCAGCGTAGGGTGTCATCTGCCCAGCTTCAGGATTGGCAAAGTCCAGGGACATGGAAGCGGCGACAAAGCGGTAGAAGAACCCCATCAATACGCCGCCGGCGATAGAGAGAACTATCCCCTTGGTTGGTGTTTGCTGCTGATCCGATGACAGGCCCCGGTAGGCTAGCGCATCCAAAACGATAGCCACCACCACCAGGGCGACACCGGAAAACAACAGTATGGGATTGCCCACCGGCACCGCAAAATAATTCACCACTACCCCGAGTACGAGAGCTATGCCGATACCCACGGGAAACGCCACTGCCATGCCGGCGATGTCGATAGCGGCGACGATAAGAAGATTGGCAATATTAAAAACCACACCGCCAACGAACGCGGAAGTCAGTGCTGCACTAGATGCCTGTTGCAGGTCTGGAATAAAGCCCCGCCCTTCCGCCCCCATGCTTCCCAGCGTCAAGCCAAACAAGAGAGACAGCAATACCACACCAATCGCGTAATCCCAGTAAAAAAGCTGAAATGACCAGGACTTGCTAGCGAGTTTTTGAGTGTTTGCCCATGAACCCCAGCAGACCATGGTAACGACGCAAAAACCCACGGCGACGGCATAACTTTGGACAATGAACATTACCTCGACCTCTCCTCTTTCTCGTTCTCAGGTATCAACTAATTCTCAAGCATCAATTTCATGGCTGTATGGCATCGAATCCTGCGCTCCCATGCGGGTAACAGAGATGGATGCCGCCTTGCAGGCAAAGGTCATGGCTTCGCGAAGACCTGTGCCACCGGCAAGCCCCACTGCCACAGATCCGTTGAAGCAATCACCCGCCGCCGTGGTATCAAGTGCTCTCACCTGGGGCGCAGTGATCAATTCACTGCCCTGATGATTGGCTAGTACCACACCTTCGGCACCCAGGGTAATCGCCACATTCTGCACCCCCGCTTGTACGAGCTGCGAAGCAGCCCGCTCGGCCGAGTCCCGGTCATTTACCGACATGCCCGTCAACATTTCCGCCTCAGTTTCATTGGGAGTAAGAAGATAGAGGCCCTGCAACATCTCCTCTGGCAAAGTCTGGGCTGGTGCCGGGTCCAGTATCACACGGCACCTCTTCTTGTTGGCTAGTGCAATGCCATGAGACACAGTGGCAAGCGGTATCTCCAGTTGCAGTAGCACAATGGAGGCAACGGGTATGGATACAAACGCCGCCTCGACTTGTTGCTCGGTCAAGGTATTGTTGGCACCAGGCGCAACCACAATGTGGTTTTCACCTGATTCGTCCACGCTGATAAGTGCAACACCGGAGGGCTGACTGGCATCGCGACCTACGTATGTGCAATCAATCCCTTCCGCTTGTAGCCGGGAAATAGCCTGATCACCAAAAATGTCTTGACCCAGATTCGCCATCATCGACACTGCTGCACCGTGGCGTGCCGCCGCGACGGCCTGGTTGCCACCCTTGCCACCGGCGGTCATCAGAAAGTCTCCACCCATAACTGTTTGGCCAGGACGGGGCAGCTTGTCAGCTTTGACAATCATGTCGGTGTTGATACTGCCAATTACGTAGATCGGCGTTTGGGTTGGGATGTTCATGACGGACCGCGTCTCTTGTGGTGCCGTAATGCCGCCTAGCCGCCCGGCAGGCTTTCCACCAGCTCGAGCATCCGCCTCAGGTGGTCCGCAGTAGGCAGACGTCCGCGTCCGCCGCCGAGGTTGTCCACCATGTGCTCCGGATCACCCGTTCCCGGTGCGGCCACTGTGACCGCCGGATTCACGATCACGAACTTGAGCATGAACTGCGCCCACGTATGGGCGTCGAACTCGCTCGCCCAGTCGGGTAGCGCTCGGTCACCGATGCGCCTCCACATCCGGCTGCGTCCGAATGGCAGGTACACGATGACGCCGATCCCCCTGTCCAGGGCCAACGGGAGGATCTCCTCCTCCGCCTCACGGTTGTCGATAGCGTAGTCGATCCCGATGAAGTCGATGGGATACTCCCGCATAACCCTCGCGAGCGCTCCGTACTGGCCTGCGCTCGTCGTCGTCATGCCGGTGTAGCGAATTCGGCCCGACTCCTTGTACTCCTGGAGTACGCTGAGCTGCGTGGGCGGATCGCCCATGTTATGCACCTGATTCAGGTCAATCACTGGAACTCGCATCCGCTCGAACGACCGCTCGATCTGATCTCGGACGCGGGCCGCGTCAACCGAGCCACCACCGCGGCCTGCGACATTGACCTTGGTTGCCCAAAAGATATTTTCGGCAAATCCGTCCTCGTCCCCCCAGCGGCCTGCGTACTCTTCAGAACCGCCACCTCCGTAGCCGGCCGCGCTATCGAACACTCGCCCCGCGGCCTCGGCGTCCTTTGCGAGTTCATGGAGGACGGCTCGGTGCCCGGCGAGTTCTTCCGGACTCGAATTCATCGAAATCCACCGACCGCCCAGTCCGATCATAGGCACCTGCTCGCCAGTTGATGGGATCGCACGTGTACGGACAGCACCGGTCTGGAGCACCTCAAGCATACGCGGGTTCAGTGTGAGCGCGGCGCTGCCGGCGGCGGTCATGCGAAGCCAGTTACGTCTGGAGACCATGCTGTTCCTCATGATTTTGAGAAGATCGACGAATACAGTGGTGTGTGTTTTGTGACGTGACAACACCTGCTGACTCGTACAAACCGCCTCCGAATGGAGATAGATTCGGCTGTTCGACTCCTAGGTAGTCCTTCGGATTCGCCACATGCTCTAGATCGGTGTCCCTCGATAGCAACCTATCGTATAAGGATACTCGATAGTGGCATGGTAATGATAACCAATCGGGGTATGAGAGTGCCCGTGACATTCATCTAGATCGTCATTACTCAGCTCTTTCCCACCGATCCCTTTGTATCCGTAGATTCCGAACCCGTCACGGATATAGCCCACCAATCCTGAATGTCCATCCTCCAGAGAAGGCACCCCATCGAGTCTCCATGGAACGAAATGGTAGTGGTAGTCTGACTGTGCTGGATGTCCACCATACACGTCCACGATCTCGTGGGCGAGCGCGTCGTTTCCACGGCCGTCCACTGCGTCATAGAACACAACGCCATTGAGTGTCATACCGATTGGACCAAGAGAGACACAAGATGGGGTCGCAGCTTCAGTTGGATTAAGCTGAAGAGTGAAACTGAAATTATTTTCAGCTGGAATCCCAGGGTTCCTGTCGATAGCAGTGAGAGCAGGATAATCAGTCATCGGCCAGTCTCCGATCTTACCGTCGACCGGTAAATTATTCCCGGAAATTGTGCGATTTGATCCCGATTCTATAACGCTTGAAGTGCCGATAGGTGGGGAGAACGACCCCTCTGGAAGAAAAGGTTTCACTAACAGGTTCCACGTGCTGTTAGTCTCATCAATCCAAGTGATTTTACTCCGGTCACTTCCCGGTGCCCCTGGGTTGCCTGGCATGCAGGCATAAAGCTTCCCTCGTTCTGGAGCCAGGGTGGTCAGTTGTGAATCTCCTAAACGAAGCTGGGTACAATTAGGACCCACGTCATCCTTACAGATCTCAGGGTTGATGAAATACTCCGAGAGATCGGAGGAACCCTGGCTAGGGGATTCGGAATCCAGGCTGAGGGATTCGCTACATCCGATCATAAACAGTAGCAAGATAAGCAGGTGTGGGGCCGATCCAGAATAAGTGGCTCTTTTCAGCCTCAGCATAATATCGACTCTCTCATAGGACGGACCCTCCCGATCACATTTTCCAGATGCTAAACCAGGTCATCGTGTTAAACGAGCCGCATGAGCACCCTCACCCCGCAGGACCACAACGTAGCCGGGAGCAACTCACCAATTTTTTTCAGAAAACCGACGTTTCAGTGGCGGTGGTGTGTCGCTGAATCGCGAACTAGCGTCCCCCTGCCTAAAACAGTCGGATCATAGAGAAGCTCGGGCCTCCCAAACACTCAGGATCTCACTTTCGCGGGCTGGTGATACAGGCATTGGTGGATCGCCGCGCTGTTCATCGGTCATAGCACTTGAGTGATACCACTCCAAAGTGTCCAGTGCCGTGACGGCAATAGAGCGGTAGGTGAGCCCAGCATCCTTGGCTCGAGTCACAGAAATTCGTTGGGATCCAAGGTTGTTTCCCACCGGCATGATCCAGGGGATCGCAAAAGTGAAGTTATGCTCAGTTAGAAAATCGTAGTCCTCAATCCAGGTATAGCTCGCTTCAGCAGAAGTTATAGCCTTCATCCCATAAATGAACGCCTCCATGGTCAGGGGTGAAGCCGGACCGGTAGCATTAAATACCCCGTGGATCTGGTTCTCTAGGAGATGAACGATCCACTCTGTAAGGTCCCGCACATCTATCTGTTGAACCAGATCATGTTTCTTGCCCGGCACTAGGACTTCACCACCCCGACGGAAACGCTCTGGCCAGTATGTACCACGATGCGTCATGTCCAGCGGGCCCACGATATACCCGGGTCTTACCACACATGCCCGATCCCTGAAAGCTTTGTGGACCTCTATCTCAGAGAGCGCTTTCATCACTCCATACGAGGAGGCTGAACTCCGGCCTGTGGAGGACTCCTCAAGTACCGGGTCCGTGTCCTCAGTGATCTCCGTAGTCAGGTAGGGATAGTAGACCCCTGTCGAGGAGATGTAGAGATATGTTTCCACTGCGTCGCGAAGAAGTTCTGCCGAATTTCGTGTCCACTCCACATCCCTTCCAGAAGCATCGATCACTGCGTCCCAACTTCGTCCCCGCAGTGCTGAGAGGTCCTCCCCTCGATCACCAATCAGGTGCTCCACCTGTTCAAACGAGTCCTGAAAAAGCCCGGGCTGGCTTCGGCCTCGCGTGAAGATTGTGACTTCGTGACCACGCTCGATTGCATAGCGCACATGATGGGGGCCAGTAAAGGTGGTTCCTCCCAAAATCAGGATCTTCAGAGAACGACCAGCCTGTGACAGAGATCCTTCCCCTCCGGTAATCGTCTCCTCTCGAGCAGGACTACACGCAGAAAAGCCCAGGGCTAATGCCCCACCAGCAACGGCCGTCTTCTTAAGAAAATTACGTCTGTCAGTGTCCATACCCTAAACCTGCTCCCCCACCCCGTAGGACCGCAACGTAGACCGGGGCACCGCACCGGACGCGCAAAACAGTGTCGGTAGGTGCGCTACATGAGGTCTCCAAACCCACCTCCCACCACAAGCACTATCAACCCTATCGGGATACCGAACACCAATCCCATAGTGCGTCCCACGCTGATCTTTCGAACCTCGACTGGCGAAATTCCCGAGCGTCACCGCAATTTAGGCGTATGCGCTACATTCGACTGATAGCTGTTCTGCTGCTGTTCGCATGCGGGGATCGAAGCTTTAATGAAACCTCTGACGAGCTGACCCGATTGGAGATTGTGGGTAGCAATGCGTTCTGGTACTACACTGACCTAGATGCGGCGACCGATTTCTATACGAAAACCCTGGGTCTTAAGCTCGCCGCAGATTATGGTTTTGCTAAGATCCTTCAGGTCGCGGGCACTTCCTACTTGACGTTAGTCGATGGAACGATGGGGATGCATACGCCCGAGGAACCCAAGACAGTCGCACTGGCCCTTGTGACCGATCAGCTTGATGAGTGGTGGGAGTACCTTACCCAACAGGGTGTCGAGGTGCGGAATGCGTATAACCCGACCGAGAATAGCGCCCATGACGGGTTCGTCGCGTATGATCCTGAGGGGTATTATCTGGAATTCGAGCGCTTCAACCCCCACCCTGAAAATGAGCGATTCATACCTATGCTTGAACGAGCGGAGACCGTCCCCGCTCAAAGCATAGGTTCGAAGGTTCCCTCTGGTTTGGGCTTCAAGGCGACCATCCTCTGGTTGTATTATCGAGACTTACCTGACATGGAAAACTTCTGGGGAGACGAGATCGGCCTCGGTATGGTCGCCGACCAAGGTTGGGCGAAAATTTATGGGGCTTCCTCGACCGGCTTTATTGGCTTGGTGGATGAGACTAGGGGAATGCATTCTTACACCGAACAAAAGGCAGTGACTATCTCGCTGTGGACGACCCAGTTGGCTGAATGGTTCGAGCACCTCCGCGGCGGATCCCTTGAGATGCGATCCGAATCGATTGAAGAAGGGAATCCTCGGTACCGCGCTTTCGTTGGCTACGATCCTGAGGGCTATTACGTAGAGTTTGACACGTTTTTACCACACGAAGATAACGAGGAACTGCTGCGACTAATCAACCGCCAATCATAGAAAACACGGTATTCCGTCTAGTCCCCTACCACACTGGATGTGCCTCAAACCGCAGCTATGTCGACCAGCTGCGCTCCGCTGATATCGAGATCAAATCCTACTCGTTTGATGATGGCCATTAGCTCGGCGCACGTGTAGTCGTCTATCTGCAGGCCCGGTGGGCGGATGAAGGTGGAGTCGATGATGCCGCGCCTGTGGTAGATGAATTTCCGGTACGCCAGGCCGATCTTTGGCTGAAACTCGTACCGGATCAGCGGCACGTAACGGTCAAAGAGGGCCGCGGCTCGCCCAGAATCGCCCGCCCTGAAGGCCTCGTAGATACCGACCAGCACCTCAGGGAACGCGAATCCGGTCATGATTCCTCTCGACCCTCGCTGGAGTTCCTCCAGGAAATAGACACCGCCCAGGCCACCAAAAATCCCAATGGAGTCGGGCGCCAGTCTCTGGATGCGGCTCATCTTCGCCAGAACGGGATAGTCCTCAAGTTTGATGTAGCTCACCCCGGCGATCTCGTCGGCCATCCGGGCTATAAGTTCCGGCGACAGCATCGTCCGAAAGGACTCCGGGAAGTCATGGATCGCGACCGGGATGTCGAGGGCGTCGGCCACCGAAGCGTAGTAGTCGAAGATCACCTGGTCGTTCTGAACGCCAATGGGCGCGACGAACACACCCTGTGCCCCAAGCTCCTGTGCTTCGCGAGCCTGTTCAATGGCGCCAGCCGCACCAAAGGCCAAGACCCCCACCCATGTAGGGAACAAACCGTCTGCCTGGTCCACCACCGTCGTCACAACCTGCTTCCGCTCAGCATTCGACAATCGATGGGCTTCGCCCATGAAGCCCAGGATGCTAACGCCGTGGACGCCGACCTCCCGCTCGAAGTCGATGAGACGCCTGAGGCTGACCTCGTCAACGGCTCCGTCGTCGGTGAACGGAGTAGGCAGAATCGGGAGAACACCTTGAAGTTGCATCATGCTCGATCGTTTGAATATGATTCTCGTGATCCGTTAGATGACCGGTCGTCATCATCACGGGCTGGCAGGAATCGGCCGTTTGTGGGCGCAACGGCCACCGCATGGTCTTTGTAGACGCAGCGGCCACGCAGCCACGTCGAGACAACTCTTCCTCGGACGCGACGACCGTGGTAGGGACTCCATCCCACGGCGTAGTGCATCTTGCTCTCGTCCAGCGTCCATTCGGCATCTGGGTCGAAGACTACGAAGTCCGCATCGGCACCCGCCTCGAGGTGTCCCTTCTGTGAATACCCGAACAGGGTTGCCGGCCCCGCAGATACGAGCTCCAGGAATCGTCCCAACCCGATGCGGCCCGTTGCCACCCCCTCGCTGTACAAGAGTGTCCCCAACGTCTCGACTCCGGGCATTCCGGCGTACGCCTCGAAGATGTTGTCGGTTTCCTTCCTATGTAGCGGGTAGGGGGAGTGGTCCGACGTGACGATGTCGACGAGTCCTTCCTGGACCTGCCTCCAGAGGCCGTCCACATTTTCCTGCGAGCGCAGTGGCGGATTGCACTTGGCCCGGCCTCCCTGCTCACGCAGGGCATCCATGGTCAGTAGTAGATACTGAATGCACGTCTCTCCCGACGCCTGGACTCCCTTTGCTCGATTCCACTCTATGAGCTCGAAAGTGCGTGGCAACGTGCCATGGACCATGTGGAGACGGGCGCCCGACCAATAGGCCAGCTCGAGCAGGCGTCCTGCGGCCTCGGCCTCGGCCACGGCCGGACGGCTCAGTGCGTGATCGACCGGCGTCGTGTCACCACGAGCCTGAAAGGCCTTGGCCTGGGCGAGCACGATCTCCTGATTCTCCTGATGAGCAGCCACGGGCCGGCCAGTGTGGGCGATCTCTTGGAAGGCCTCGTACAGACGGCCGTCGGGGATACGGGGGAATCGAATGGGATCGACCTCGATGGTCGATACCTTGAATCCCACGGCACCGGCCGCGGCCATGTCGGCAATGATCCCAAGGTCTCCTTCAGGAGGAAACGTCGCGTAGAGACCAACGTCGACGACGGCCTCGTTACCGACGTCCGCGACCTTTGCCTCGAATCTCTCCCTGGAATTGACCGGTCGCGCCGGCTTGTCAAATGGCATGTCGATGACGGTCGTCGTCCCCCCAGCCGCGGCCGCCTTGGTCGTGGCGGTGATCCCCTCGTCCCTGCAGGATCGGGTGTGGACGTGCGCGTCCACGAAGCCCGGGAGAACCAAGTGTCCGGAAGCATCGACGGTCTCAATGCCGGAGAGGGGCGTCTCGGAGGACCCCGTCACGAGTCCGTTTGTGATGCCGAGCCATCCGGCCTTCAGGACCATGCCGTTCGAGAGAGCGATGTCACCGTGCACCACAAGGTCGTGGGTCGCCGTGTCATTCACAGCTCAGGCCTCATAGCGTCTGCAGCGTCCTTTCCAGGGCGTCGATGGCAAGCCGCCCGAGGGCGAACACCGGGATTTCGATCTCGGCGCCCACACTCTCGAGAACCTCGGCGGGAGACCCAACGTAGTCGAAAACCAGCGCGTCGGCACTCGTCTTGCCCAGCCGATCTGCTAGCCACCGAGTAAGCGGCCGTCCGCCAGATTCCCCGAACACGTGAACCCGGCACGAGAAGCCCGCTGCCTCCCATTTTCGCGCCGCAGGCGCCGCCTGGGCCGTGAATGGCACCATAACCTCCAACGATCCAAGGCCGCGACCAGACAACTCCGCTACAGCAACTTCCATCGGCTGAATCAGTGGCTTGCGAGCGGTGAGACTCGGGAAAGTGCCGGCACAGAGGACCAGGTGCGCCGAGACACGACTGTCCAAGTCGGCTATAGCGTCCTGCAGATGGGGCTCCAGGAAAGCTGCATCAGCCACGATGGGCGTTCCGTCACGCAGGCGCGTCTCAAGAGGATATCCGTCCGGATCGCACGCTGGGACTTGATCCCTGGTCAGATCGTCGAGCGCTCCTCGCATCTCGAAACGGGACAAACCCAGAAGACCCGTGAGACCCTCCATCAAGTCAGGACGGGGCGTCTGCCCGATCGTATGGATCCCTACAACAGTATCACTCATGGGCCCTCGGGACGTGGGTGATCTTCAACACGCGACATTCCAGTGGCTTGTAGAGCCCCCATTTTCCGTCGCTCTGAGCCGGGGGCGCAAGTAGCCTACTGTCGTCAGTGGCACGGACGCCCGTAGGATGGGGATTCGCTCCATTGGACCGGGCTCCTTATGACGCTCGCTCCGATGTGCCGGACCCCCTCAGTGAGGTCGCATGCTCAACTCTCTTCTCGAGAAGCTGGCGGTTGTCGACACCTTCGTCTGGGGCCCGTGGACCATGTGGTTCTTGGCGGGAGTTGCAGTCTATTTCACTGTGCGCTCTGGCTTCTTTCAGATTGCGGGGCTCAGCTACATCGCTCGCAATACACTCGGACGTCTCAAGCCTGGCTCCACCACAGTCAAAGGGCAACTCATGACGCCCGTGCAGGCTGCCGCGACGTCCCTGGCCGGTACGGTGGGCATGGGGAACATGGCTGGCGTGGCGACCGCCCTGTCCGTAGGTGGGCCTGGCGCCATCTTCTGGATGTGGCTCCTAGCGTTCTTCGGGATGATGTCGAAGACGGCTGAGATCACCCTTGGTGTGTACTACCGGGAACGAGGCCCCGACGGCCAGCTGCGCGGAGGGCCTCAATACACGATCCAGCGTGGCCTCGGCTGGACTCCCCTCGCCCTCCTGTTCAGCACCGGCATGCTTATCAACGCCGTGTTTGCAGCTTCGATGCTGCAGGCGCACACAGTGGGGCGTGCCCTCTTGGCCAGCTACAGTCTCGATCCGTACCTCGCGACCAGTTCCATGGCAGTCATCACTGCGATAGTCGTCCTTGGCGGTGTCCGACGGATCGGCCGCTTCTCGGAGCGGCTGGTCCCCATCATGACCATGGCGTACCTGGCCGGTGGACTCGTGGTGATCGCAGTCAACTTTGAGGCTCTTCCAGCAGTTCTGAGCTCCATCTTCTCACACGCGTTCTCCGCGACGGCGGGAGCTGGTGGCGCCGCCGGTATCGCCGTGAGTACCGCAATCAAGCAGGGCATGGCTCGCGGCATGCTCTCCAATGAGGCGGGCATGGGAACCGCACCGATGGTTCACGCGACTGCCCAGACCTGTCACCCCTTCCAACAGGGGGTCTGGGGCGCGTTCGAGGTCTTCTTCGATACGATCTTGATCTGCTCCATCACGGCACTGGCCATCCTCTCCACGGGCGCCATGGACGGCGGTGAGTCGGGCATTGAGCTTCTGCTGGTCGCATTCGCGGAGGTGTTCCCTTTCTCCGTGGCATCAATCATCGTGTCAGGATCCATCGCCACATTCTGCCTGTCCACTCAGATAGGCTTCTACGTCTACTTCGAAACGTGCCTGGTGAACCTAGTCGGTGTGCGTCCTATCCGGGTCCTGCGCTGGCTATACTTCGTGCCGGGTATCGTGGTTGCGGGAGTCGCAGACGTGGATCGCCTCTGGGTGGTTGCCAATATCGCCGTAGCCGCGGTAGCGATCCCCAATCTGGTGGCCATGCTCTGCCTCAGCGGGGTGTTCAGGACCCTCATGAGAGACGAGATCTCCGGTGAGAGAGCCTACGCCACGGCGAACGTGGATGATACTGATCCGGTGCTGCGAGGGATCGGCGCGACGAGGCCCGACGCCTAGAAGGTGGACGGCTACCTAGTCCTGAAGGACATATAAGGATTTCATCAGCTAGTTCCCACCTTCTAGCTTCAGAGAATCCAATACCTGTTCTCGGTATCTCTCTTTGCTGATGTAATGAGAGTGGTTCAATTAGTAAAATACCGAAGCAGTAGAATCCGGACAGTCAGACCTAATGGTACTTTTTTGTGAACCCATTGCGGCTGTTCGTCACAGTGAAGGAACCATCGGCACGTGCAGAGACCTTGAGCCAGTGTGCCTCTCCGTTATGGATAGGAGCAGGAGAAACGCCCAGTCCCCGTAGAGGTCCTGTCATCGGAGCAATCGGCATTGTGCCCGGCCCGTCGTCGACCCCGTTTGCTATGAAGAGCCCTGGAACCGTGAACTCCTGACCGCTCAGTTGAGAGAAATGCAACTGCCATAGATCCTCCAAACCTGGAGCGGAGTGCAGAACCTGCATCGCTTCAGGCTGCCCGCCTTTCCTCGTTCCGTTGTTCATGATCGCCGCGCGAGCTTCGATCGCGTGGACCACGACCTCGGTGTTCGAGCTGGGTTGTCCGTGGTGGGTTACCACAAAAAGATCGACGGTTCCGATAGGATTCCTAGGACACATTAGCTCAAACTCAGTGTTCGCAGTCAAGTCACCGAGATGAAGGACTCGAAACGCTCCGAACCGTGCGATGATCCCGACAGACTGAGCATTCTCACCGTTGTCTTCCTCCTGACGTGTGAAGTCGACGCAGTAAGGGTTAACTGCACCTCCACCCCGAAGCGGGCGGTCGATGACCTGCTTCGCCGCTGTGACTACCCTGACATCTATTCTCCCAAGAGGAATCCTATCTCCGGGCATCACAACGGTGTGCTCGCGATCCTGGTACAGTGCGCGATAGGTGGTGCTGAGGAATTCAGCTACAGTGGCATTCGACTCGACGCTTGGCCCGTGGTCAATGAAGTGCCGGACCGGGACTTGCCTAGCCAGCTCCTGCATCGCGCCGTAATGGTCTCCATGCCAGTGGGTCGTGATCAGGTGGTTGATCTCAGTGACACTGGCGTCGCGCATTGCGCTTATGATTCGACCGGCATCCCTGGCCGCTCGCTGTCCGCCGTTTCCGGTGTCAATTAGAAGCGTTTGGCCCGTCGGAGACACAAATAGCGTCGCACCTCCACCCTCGACATCAATCAGGTAAATTTCAAGAGCCTGACCACTCGCTTTGACCGGAGAGACAGCTGATCCGAGTGTGATCAGACTGATGGCGAATAACAAGGTTTTCTTCATACCCTAATTCTGCCCCCTCACCCCGCAGGACCGCAACGTAGACGGGAGTACCACACCAGACGCGCAAAACAGTGCTGTAGAGTCCAGCAGTGGGTGCGGTGAAATAGGAGAGGGACTCCTGAAGGTATCACTCGCGTATCGAGCACTGTTGACACCGCTTCCTTGCTAGATAGACCAGTAGGATCAGACAAAGGTTTGTCAGTTCGGGTGATCCAAACCATTCCATTTCAACCTCCTAGAGTGAGTTGAAAATTTAACAGAATTTTTCTTTGGGTCTGAGATTCCTGGTGTGGATAGAGAGGCGGGGCACATATTCAGAGTATCACCGGAAGAAATCGGGAGGGGAATGAAAATGCGACTGCGCGCCACGACCATGGGGTTGCTGGCTGCATCTGCCATCTTGAGTGGGTGCTTTGCGACAATGGTGGGCTTAAGAGATTTTTCTGAGGTTACCCTAGAGAACAACGCGAGGATCATGACCTTGCAACCGGGCATGACACCGGAACAAGTGATCGAGCACATCGGGCCATCAAGTAACTCCCGCATTCCCAATCCATTCAGAAGTGAAATGTACCCAGCAGGTGACGACATCTTCAGGGCCTTCTTCTTCTATAGCGGGACAGGCCTTGTCCCCAGTATCCCCGACAGTGATTTGACGCCGGTTGTCTTCAAAAACGAGAGTCTGGAGGGCTGGGGGTGGTCGTACTGGGAGAGCACCGCGAAGCAGTACAACATCAGCATCCGCAATCGGTAAGTAGCAA
>Ga0208895_1000524_pt1 | contig 17602 bp, 16 predicted proteins | sample ETNtaG_10_FD_185765 | JGI IMG/M metagenome (GOLD analysis project Ga0208895, IMG submission 185765) | Marine microbial and viral communities from oxygen minimum zone, Eastern Pacific Ocean - ETNP201302SV82 (SPAdes) (version 2) | ecosystem: Environmental > Aquatic > Marine > Oceanic ... | reverse complement strand
TTAGACTTTGAAGTCTAGTAAATAACTATCAAAGACCAGGTAATTAACCAAAGCAGAAGAGAAATAAGGACTGCTCCTGAACCCATGTCTTTTGCATACTTTGTTAAATCATTTTCTTCTGTACCAATTCTGTCCAAAGTTGTTTCAATAGCAGTATTTAATAATTCCACTAACAGTATGAAGAGAGTGCTTCCAGACAATAAGATTATTTCAAGCACATTGTCACCTATAAAAAAAGAACTAGGAATTAAAAAAGCGGAAAGAAAAAACTCTATCTGAAAAGCAAATTCTTCTCGCAAAGCTCGATAAATGCCTTTGAAAGAATTAATGAATGCCGCGTATATCTTTTTAAAAAACATCAAATACCATCTTATCTTAAGTAAATGAATTACTGGCCTACAGCCAGAATATTGCTTCAGGCATTGCCACTGTCCTTCGGTCTGAATCTCGCAAACTCGCCCTCCAGATCGGCCTTGACGATAGGCGCGTAGCAGGGCAGGGCATGAACGCGTTGGGTGTAACTGGCTAACTCTGGCCATCTGGCCGTGTCTACTGTCTCTCCCGCCAGCTCGAAGTTAACGAAGGCGCTCGTGATGGCGATGTCGGCGAGCGAAAATTCACCACCGACCATGAACTCATCGTCCCCTAGACAACCGGTGAGGTAATCGAAGACCTTGGGCAGAGCTGAATCCAGCAAATGCGTTACTAACCGCTCATCGGTTTCCTGCTTGAACGCAGTCGGCCGTATAACCCGCTGAAAAAAGACGCCGGCCACGGTCTCCCCCACCTTGGTGTCGGCGTACTCCTCTAACCAGAGTGCCCGTGCCCTTGGGCCAGCTGCAACAGGCAAGAGCGGCGGGTCAGGATAGCGGTACTCCAGGTAGCTCAGGATCACGGAAGAGTCCGGCAGAATGAGTTCTCCCTCTTCCCAGCAAGGAATCTTCGACAACGGACTCTTCACTATGAACTCCTCAGGGGCGTTGAACGGGTTCTGTTGGGTGTTGCTGTACTCGATGCCCTTGTAGGCGAGAGCCACCCGAACCTTGCGGACGTAAGGAGAAATATTGGAGCCATGGAGGACAGGTAGGGTTTTGCTGTTTGTCATTTGTTCTTTCTGTGGAATTTACATCCTGTTTGGATAATCGATCTATACTAAAAATATAACACTAAAAATATAACACTGATAGTGCCAATAGTTTATAGTGAGAGTGATTCATATCAAGGGCCAAATTACCCAGACAAACACTTGAACAACTGCTGGATGAAACCGATGTGCCGGTGTACTGGTACAACTGAATTGAGTCACCAGCATCGACGAGGATGCCTATGAAAGTAGAAAACAAAGTAACGCCTAATGAAGAACAAATTAAGGGTTTTATGGAGGGAGATGCAGACACACCGATTCACATGGTGAACCTGCTTAAATTCAAGGATAAAGCTGAATATGAAGATGGTCGTGAAACGGACCTGACCGGTGAGCAAGCCTACGCGATCTATAGCACTGAGGTTCGGGCGCATATCGAAAAAGTTGGTGGGCAACTGATATTCGAGGGTCAGGTGAGCCGTTTGATGCTGGGAGAGGTAGAAGATCTTTGGGACAAGATCGCGATCGTCAGGTATCCCGGCCTCAAGGCGATGCTGGAAATGACCAGTGATCCGGCCTACTTAGAAAGCTCAATACATCGAATTGCAGGTCTGGAAGGACAGCTTAATATTGAAACAAAAGTCTCTTAGCACCCCATGAAAACGCTCCAAAATTTGTGAAAGCAAAGGTGAATATAAAATGTGAAGAACTTCTGACTTGGCTTTCCTAAATACTAGTAAGTCGTAGAATCTCAATTTTTTAGACCGATAAATTTTCCATGCTTCTTGTGAAATAATGAAGGGACTAAGCTTCTTCAAATTTTCTTTAAGATTTAGCTATCATTAATTTTGACCTTTAAGATATGATATTTGATTAAATCAATATGTTTAGATCCTTAATCAAAATCTCCTTATATTTCTGGGTTTTATTTTTGTTTTCTACCCCTGTGTTTTCAGATTGGAGTTTGGTAAACGAGGAATCTAGGATAAATTTTATTTCAATTAAGGCTTCTGATATAGCTGAAATTCATACCTTCAAAGAACTTTCAGGTAGAGTAAAGAATAATGGTCAAGCCCAAGTTATTGTTAATCTTTCTAGTTTAGAAACCCTAATACCAATTCGTAATGAAAGAATGGGTAATCTTTTATTTGAAACCAAGGTTTATCCCATAGCTATTTTCAAACTAGAGATAGACTTACAAACTATTTTATTAACTGAAGTGGGAAAATCTTCGGATGTTACCTATAGAGGGATGCTAAAACTTAAAGGCAAACAATTTTCTATGCCTGTAAAGCTAAATGTAACTAGATTGAGTGATCAGTCTTTCTCAGTTAGAAGTTCTGAGCCTTTATTATTAAATGCTGATAGATTGGGGCTATCTAGTGGTATCGAGTCCTTGCGAGTAATTGCGGGTCTACCAAGCATAAGTAAATCAGTTCCAGTGACCTTTTCATTAATCTTTCGTCAATAGGAGAATTAAAAATGACAGAATTTTCAAATCCAAACTTTTCAATAGATTTAAGTGATCAAGTGGCTTTAGTCACGGGAGCTTCTTCTGGTCTAGGTTATAGATTCGCAAAAGTGTTAGCTAAATGTGGAGCTAAAGTAGCTATTTCAGCTAGAAGAGTCGAAAAGTTAGAAGAACTGGCCAAAGAAATTAGGGATGATGGTGGAATCTGTGAACCCATACCTGTTGACATGGTTGATAGGGAAAGTATCAGAAACGCAGTTCAAGTGACTGAAGATAGTCTAGGTGTTGTAAATACCTTGATCAACAATGCAGGAATACCAGATGCACAGTGGGCCATCAAACAGTCTGATGAGTTGATAGATAATGTTGTAGACACAAATTTAGTGGGTCCATATCTTCTTTCAAATGAAGTTGCAAGAAAGCTTATTGAAAATAAATTACCTGGAAGAATAGTTAATATTTCTTCCATGGCAGCTTTCAACACTACAGCTTTTTCAGCAGCATCTCTTTATTCAATAACTAAGGCTGGCATTGTTAGATTAACTGAAGCTCTAGCTACCGAGTGGGCAAGATACAATATAAATGTAAATTGCATTGCACCGGGTTGTTTTTCTTCTGAAATGCTTGATGGAATGTTGGAAAGAATAGGAGATATCAGCCAAGGATTCCCTAGAAAACGAATATGCGATCCCGCTCAAATGGATTCAACACTATTGTTTCTTGTTTCTCCTTCATCTGAGTGTGTGACAGGTACGTTTATCAAGATAGATGATGGTCAAGGCTCTAGGTAATTAGATACTTTAAATTTTAAAAGTTTCTTTCCTTAAAGAAATTAAAAGCAATATTTGGAAAAAGAATATAAGTTAATAAATTCTCTACATTGCTGGATAAATCAGGCAGTTCATTTTTTTGGCATAGATCTTTAAATTCGTCTTCTAACTCACTTGTATTCTTTTCATTTTCTTTTTCGGGAGGATCATCAGAAGCCTTCTTAAAGATTTCGCTGTTTATTTTTCCTGGTAATTTTCCGTAAGCACCTAATAAAAGTTTCTTAGTTTCAGAAGTAAGACTCCCGTATCTAGAATTTTCAGTCACATTCAGTAAAGACTGTGCTCCAATTATTTGAGAGACAGGAGTCACTAGGGGAGGAAAGCCAAATTCTTCTCTTACTATAGGAATCTCTTCTTTTACTTTCTCTAATTTATCTTCCTGATTTATAGATTTTAATTGTGACTCTAGGTTGGATAACATTCCGCCTGGAACTTGTTTAATTAACATTGAGGAATCAACTCCTTTTAGTGATCCTTCAAAATCAGAATACTTTTCTCTTATCACTCTGAAATAATCTGAAATTTCACCCAATAGATTAATATCCAGACCTGAGTCACACTCTCTGTTAGCAAACATACTTACTAATGTCTCTGTAGCTGAATGCCCATAGGTCATACTCATAGATGAAATAGAAGTATCAATGTTATCTATTCCTGCTTCAATTGCCTTCAGGTTAGAGGCAGTGGACATTCCAGTTGTAGCATGACATTGCATATGAATAGGTATAGTGAGTTTTTCTTTAAGATGAGAAACTAGTTCAAACGCATCATAAGGTTTAAGGATGCCAGCCATATCTTTAATGGCAAAAGAATCTGCTCCTGAATCTTCAACCCTTTTTGCATAATCTAACCAAGTATTTAAATTATGGACAGGGCTAGTGGTGTAAGCCATTGCGCCTTGCGCATGTTTGCCATTTGCTTTCACTGCCTTTATTGCAAATTCAATATTATTAAAGTCATTTAGAGCATCAAAAATTCTAAAAACATCAATGCCATTTTCAGCTGCTTTTTGAATAAACAAAGATACAGTTTCGTTTGAATAGTGTTTATAACCTACTAGGTTTTGTCCTCTGAGAAGCATTTGTTGTCTAGTGTTAGGCATGGCTTTTTTTAAAGCTCTAAGTCTCTCCCAGGGATCCTCATTAAGATATCTGATACAAGAGTCAAAAGTTGCTCCTCCCCAAGACTCAATCGACCAGTAACCGACCTTGTCTAATTTTTTTGCAATGGGCAACATATCAGCTAGGGTAAATCTAGTTGCTAGAAGAGACTGGTGACCATCTCTTAAGACAACTTCAGTGATGCCTATTTTTTGGTTTTTTTTATCCGACATGTTTTGATTTTGAAATACTAGGATATACTCTTTTAACTTATAAAAAAATATGAAACTAAGTTTTCATAGTCCATGGCATTTAGAAAATTAAGAGGAAAGAAATGACTGAACGTGTTCAGTATGGGAGTTTACAAGTTGCTAAAGAATTAGATGAACTCCTGGCGGAAGAAATTTTACCTGGTCTGAATGTCACTCGTGATGAATTTTGGTTTTCTTTTAATGAGATTGTAGAAGAATTTGTTCCCAGAAATAATTCTCTTATATCACAAAGAGAAAATCTCCAAGAAAAAATCGATAAATGGCATCTCGATAGAAAAGGTCAAAACCATAATCATGAAGAATATAAAACTTTTTTAAAAGAAATAGGTTATTGGGTAAAAGAGGCCAGTGACTTTCAAATAACTACTTCACAGGTGGATCCAGAGATAAGTGAGATAGCAGGGCCTCAACTTGTGGTTCCAGTCATGAACGCAAGGTTTTCTTTAAATGCTGCTAATGCAAGATGGGGAAGTTTGTACGATGCTTTGTATGGAACAGATATGATCTCAGAGGAAGGAGGAGCTGAAAGAGCAGGAGCTTATAATCCTGTAAGAGGCGATAAGGTTATAGAGTTTTCAAAAACTTTCCTTAATAAGACCGTTCCTTTATCTAAAGGAACTTTTCAAGAAGTTACATCTTTCCAAGTGCATGAAGGAAACCTAGAAGTAACTTTATCTGACCAATCAAAAGTAGGTTTAAAGGACAATAGTAAGTTCTTAGGTTATACAGGAGAACCTGGTAACCCATCTGGAATACTTTTTAAAAACAATAAGTTACATCTAGAAATTCAAGTTGATAGAGAGGATTCAGTTGGTAAAGATGATGCTGCTGGTATTAAAGACATTTTAATTGAGTCAGCAGTTACCACTATTCAAGATTTAGAAGATTCAATAGCTGCGGTTGATGCAGAAGATAAAGTCGCTGCTTATAGAAATTGGCTAGGGCTTATGAAGGGTGATTTAAAAGAAACCTTCCTTAAAGGAGATTCTGAAATAACCAGAGAACTAAGTCCAGATAGAAATTATGTAGACCCAAAGGGGACGGAATTTCTATTGTCTGGCAGAAGTCTTTTATTGGTTAGAAATGTCGGGCATCTTATGACTAATCCCGCAGTATTAGATAATGAAGGTGAAGAAATTCCTGAAGGAATTTTAGATGCTATGTTCACAATCTGCATAGCTAAACACGACATTGATGGAAACAATCTTCTATCTAATTCAAGAACAGGAAGTATTTACATAGTAAAACCCAAAATGCATGGGCCTGAAGAAGTTCAGTTTACTTGTGATCTATTTGCATCTGTTGAGAAAGCATTAAAGTTAAAACCCTTAGCAGTCAAGATTGGAATTATGGATGAGGAAAGAAGAACCACTATTAACTTAAAGGAGTGTATTCAAGTTGCCAAGGATAGAGTAATTTTTATAAACACTGGCTTTTTAGATAGGACAGGAGATGAGATTCATACAAGCATGGAAGCAGGGCCTATGATTCCTAAAGCTTTAATGAAACAACAACCTTGGATTTCAGCTTATGAGGACTGGAATGTTGATAAAGGATTGAAAGCTGGCTTTAAAGGGAAAGCACAAATCGGAAAAGGAATGTGGCCAATGCCTGACGAGATGTTAGAAATGTATGAAACTAAATCTGTTCATCCTGAAGCAGGAGCAAATTGTGCCTGGGTTCCTTCGCCAACTGCAGCAACCTTACATGCTTTGCATTATCATCAAGTTTCGGTTTCAACAACTCAGGAAAATCTTAAAGAAAGGGAGGAAGCAAAAATTGATGATATTCTCACAATTCCTTTACTTAAAGATCCAAGTTCATTAACAGAAAAAGAGATCCAAGAAGAGCTAGACAATAACGCTCAAGGAATTCTAGGGTATGTAGTCAGATGGATAGACCAGGGAGTAGGATGCTCTAAGGTTCCAGATATAAATAATGTGGGCCTTATGGAAGATCGTGCAACTTGTCGTATTTCAAGTCAACATATGGCTAATTGGTTATATCATGGACTCTGTACTGAAGAGCAAGTAATAGAAACAATGAAAAGGATGGCCCTAGTTGTTGATGATCAAAATATAAATGATCCTGAATACAAAACCATGGCTCCCGAGTATGAAGGTGTGGCCTTTAAAGCAGCTTGTGATTTAGTTCTTGAAGGAAGGTCACAACCTAGCGGTTACACAGAGCCTATTTTGCACAAAAGAAGATTAGAGTATAAGGAGTAAAGAGTGGAAGTACATGGAGGCAAGTTAGCTGCTCGAGCCCTGAAGCAAGCAGGGGTAGAGTGCATTTTTACCTTGAGTGGTGGCCACATTATGGCTATTTACGATGGCTGTATAGATGAAGGAATCAGAGTGATAGATGTTCGTCATGAACAAGCCGCAGTTCATGCTGCTGATGCTTGGAGTAGGTTAAATCCAAACAAAATAGGTTGCGCAGTTTTGACTGCCGGACCAGGTGTCACTGATGGTGTCACAGGAGTGGCTAATGCTTGGCGCGCCAACAGTCCGATTCTTGTAATAGGGGGGCAGGGTCCTTTAGGGAATTTAAGACAAGGATCTTTGCAAGAAATGGATCATGTTTCAGTTATGAAACCTATCACTAAATGGGCTGACACTTGTTATGACACAAAACGTATTCCAGACTACATAGAAATGGGAATTAGACATGCTATTTCTGGTAATCCAGGCCCCGCATTCTTAGAGATACCCATGGATGTCTTGATGGCAACAGTAGAGAAGGACGAAGTACGTTTCCCTGTTATTAAAACAAAACCTCCATTGATATTGCCCGATAAAGATGATGTTTTTGAAGTAATAAGTATGCTTAAAAAATCTAAGAACCCGGTGATGATGGCAGGAACTAGTGTCAAATGGTCAAATGCTTCAACAAATATTCAGAAGTTTATAGAAGAAACCCACATTCCTACTTTTGTAAACGGCATGGGGAGAGGAACAGTAAAACCGGGAACTCCAGAACTCTTAAATCGAGTAAGGAAAGAGGCCATACAACAATGTGATTTATTTATTTGTGCAGGTGTTTTATTAGATTTTCGTCTAAGTTATGGGAATACCATTCCAGCTGAAGCCAAGATAGTTCAACTAGACATTCAAAATGAACTGATAGGTACTAACCGATCTGCAGATGCAGCAGTAGTAGGAAATCTTAAAGCGAGTTTTGAGATGATGACGCAGTGCCTTCAAGAAAATAACGATAAGCTAAATTTTTCTAAATGGAGAGATCAGCTTATTGAGCGTGAAATACAGTTGGAAAATGAGTTTACATCCCAACTTAATTCAGATGAGGTGCCAATAGACCCACTACGTTTGTGTCGAGAAATACGAGATTTTGTAAAGGAAAAAGAAATTATTCTTATAGGAGATGGCGGTGACATAGTTGCTCAAGCAGCCAAAGTACTTCCAGCACCCGCCGAAAATAGTTGGATGGATCCAGGTCCTTTGGGAACCTTGGGAGTAGGAATGCCTTTTGCTTTAGCTGCACAGATAGCAAGGCCAGACAAACGGGTGTTAATAATCTATGGAGACGGTTCTTTTGGTCTCAATGGCTTTGAATACGATACGGCCCTCCGATTTGATTTGCCTATAGTAGGGATTGTAGGTGTTGATGGATTGTGGGGTCAGATTGCTCGTCCTCAAGCTGCCGTATATGGAGCCAATCAAATTATAGCAACCAAGCTAAATTTTACTCGTTACGACAAGATCGTAGAGGCTATGGGCGGTCACGGGGAGTATTGTGAGAAACCTGAAGAAATTGGCCCAGCTCTTGAGAGAGCATTTGCTTCTGGGAAAGCTGCCTTGGTAAATGTAGTTATGCGTCAGGATATAGATACTGGAATGAAAGGGAGTACTTATGCTTAATTTCACAGCCCGCCTTAGGTAATTTTCTAAATTTTAATTAAAGGAAGAGGGGCTAAACCTAAAGCCTCTCTAAACGTATTATGATAATGATGTAGTGCTGGCTCATTCTTACCGAAGGTTAGGTAATCAATGGCTCCAGATTTGAGACCCTTATGTGAAGCAGCTGCTACTACATAATCTTCATCTCTGATTACGGCTCCAAAGCCTAGATAAGGATTGCCATCTACATCTTCCTGTAAAGGTTTGCCTTCTTGTGTATCTAAAACAATATTGTTTTCAGTTAGGTACTCTATAACTTGAGGCCAAAAGTAGAACGAAACTTTTGAAACGCTGCGGTGCGGTGAAATATCTAAAGGATATTCCCTTACCAAGATGATGCCAGTATCACTCACATTAAGAATAGTGTTTGGAAATAAAAAATATACCGGAAAAGCACCACGACAAATGTGCCAGCTATCTACAGGATCTTTTTTCATATTATCGATTTCTCTTAAACAAAGAGTGAGGCGGGCATTACGCTCAAAAGTATCGAACATTTGAACATTCCCATAAAAATTATTAAAAAGAGTATTTCTATGCAAAGTCGAAAAATGATAAGTTTCGCCGAATGTGTCTATAGCTAGTTTCCAGTTCATCTCTGTTACATACTCTTCTTCGTGAGTTAGAACTAAATTTTGGAAGCCCCATGCTTCAAACTCTTCCATTAATTTACTTCCAAATAGATTATTTAGATCTATTTCGCCTTTTGGATTCGGGTGTACCCATAAAAAGCCGTATTGCTCCAGGCAAGGTAATTCTGTTAATCCGTAACAGGCTTTATCAATGTCGCCAAAATGATCTGGTTTTGGGAACCCAATTAACTTCCCTGAGCTATCGTAGGTCCAACCGTGAAATGGGCAAGAGAACTTAGTTTTTTGACCTTTCTTTTCATTTTCAACAATTACTCCTCTGTGTGTACAAACATTTGCGAAGGCTTTAAATTTTCCTTTTTCATCTCGTGTTGCTAGTAAAGGAATGCCAAAATCTTCACGAGTAAAGAAAGTTCCAGGCTCAGCTAAGTCTCCTGTCATACCTACTATTTGAGGATAATTTCTAAAAAGCTTATTCCATTCTTGAGTGAAGCGATCTTCAGAGGTATAGGTTTCAGGAGGGGTTTGCATAATTCCCCCAGCATCAACATTAGTCCCAGTTTCTAGGTAGTTGATAAGTCCCTTAAGTAATCTAACTTGTTCTTTCTTTTGCACAGGAATGATTCTAATACTTTTGACAAGAACTGTTAAAAAAATTGACTATAATAGCGACCTTCAAAAATAGTAAGCGAGAGTAGCTCAGTTGATAGAGCGGTTCCTTGCCAAGGAACAGGTCGCCGGTTTGATCCCGGTCTCTCGCTCCATCTCTTACTGTCATTGTCATTGCGAATACCAATGATGTTAAGGCTGAAAGCTTTATTAATCCTAGTCTATGAAGTATTAATTTAAGGCACTATTACTTGCACTATTATTACAGTAGTTTTATAGTCCAAACCGAGTTTTTATTTTATTTAAAGGGGAGAATATAGGTGAAAAAGAATTCATTAAAAACAATTTTATTTTTAGCTTTAGTTACATTTAATTATCCGGTTCTTTCAGCTGATGGTGATGCAGTCGAATTAGAGGAAATTGTTGTTACAGCTAGGAAAAGAGAAGAAAATATTCAGGATACTGCTTTGTCAGTTAGCGCTTTGTCTGAAGCTGATATAGCTGATAGATTTCCTTCGGATATAAGAGATTTAGCTGGGGATTCACCAAGTTTACTTATAGATGACTTGCAACAAGGTCCTGGCAGTCCAACTGCTATTTTTATAAGAGGTATAGGGGTTTCAGATGTTGAAAAGAACTTTGACCCTACGACAGGTGTTTATTTAGATGGTGTTTTTATTGGGGCTAATTCTGGAGCAATGCTTAAAACAATTGATCTAGAAAGTGTTGAAATCTTGAGAGGCCCGCAAGGAACTTTGTTTGGAAGAAATACTGTAGCCGGAGTACTTCACCTAACTAGATCTAAGCCTACTGGAGAGCAAGGCGGTAAGGTAAGAGTTGGATTTGGTGACTACGATACGACAGTAGCGGAAGGAGTCTTTAATTTTGCCTTGTCAGATAATGCTGCTGGAAAAGTAAGCATTACTCGAAGGGAGCAAGCTGAAGGATTTCTTACCAATTTAGTGGATGGTCAAGATTTAGGCCGTTCTGAGTATACTCAAGCTACATTGAATGTTTTGCTTAACCCGCAAGATAATCTTGAGATAGAAGTTACCCACACGACGGAACAACAAGATCAAGACGCCCATACTGCACTCAATCTTGGTGGAGCAACAACTTGGTGGTGCGCCGCATATGGCCAATGTTCACCTGGGTTGGGTATTCCACAAAGTGGAGACAGGTACTCGGTTTACAATGATGAGGCAAATCGTAGAAATGCATCTTTTGATACTGATACGAGTATTGTTGAAGTGGGTTACGATATCTCAGATTCAATGAAATTTGATTATATCTTGGGTCATAAGACTACTGATGAAGAGGTCTACCAAGATTGGGATGGCACTCCCTTGCCTCTTTATCATACATCTCGTCCGGCTTCTTATGAGCAGACCAGTCATGAATTTAGAATTACATCTGAATTAGATGGGCCTTACAATTATGTTGCTGGAGTCTATAAATGGGATTCTGAATACAGAATAGACTTAGTCAGCTTCATTGGGTTTTATGATTTATTTGGGGCAGTGCCAAGAACGGATCCTCTGATAGTTGTCCCAATTAACGCAACCACCCAACAAGAAACAGACTCTACGGCCTTTTTCTTTGAATTGGATTATGACCTAAGTGATGATTTAACTTTAACTTTAGGTGGAAGAAGTATTGATGAGGAAAAAAGATCTCAAGCTTGTGACGGAGGTTATCCAGCTTGTCCAAATCTAAATACAGATGCAAGTGCAGATTGGACTAAATTTACACCCAAAGTTGCACTTAAATATCAAGTTAATCCAGATGTTATGGTCTATGGTCTTCATTCTCAAGGATACAGGAGTGGTGGTTTTAACGGCAGATGGGGCAGTTTGAATTCTGCAACTGTGCCTTATGACCCGGAAACGGTTACAAACACGGAAGTTGGAATTAAAACAACGCTAAGGGATAACAGGGTACATTTTAATATGACTGTATTTTCCATGGATTACGAAGACAAACAAATTGATGTAGACATAGTAGATGCATCAGCTGCTTTAGGTAGGTCTACAGTAGCAGCAAACGTAGCAGAAGCTACCTTCAGGGGACTGGAAATAGAGTTACATGCCCTTGTCAGTGACAACTTTTCTATTGATGCAAATCTAGGTACTTTAGCTGCAGAATTTGGTGAATTTTTTGCAGATTTTACAGGGTCTGGTGTTGATGCTGATTACACTTACCTAGAGCCATTGAGAGCTCCTAAATTAACTTGGACCGTAGGAGGTACTTATAACTTTCCAGGTATAGCTAGGGGTGAAGCTTATGTCAGAGCCAGTGCTCACCATATTGGTAAACATCATGTTTCTCAGTTAAACACTCCTACTACCTTTAATGATGATCAAACTTTAGTGGACTTTTCTGTAAACCGCATAATAAATGATGCAAAAGTGAGTGTGTATGGTCGTAATCTCACGGATGAGGATGGATTTACTGTTGGTTATGATGTTTTTGCAGGTGCAGCATGGAGTTATGCCATGGCGAGGGCCCCTAGAACTTGGGGTGTCGAATTGACATACTCATTTTAAACTTTAATGATTAATAAAAAGGAGTAAGAGATGAAAGTAGGAATGTTAATGGTTTTTCAGAATTTTAAGGATCAAATTACCGATGCTGAAGCCTATCAGAGAGATATGCATATTGCAGGTCTTGCGGAACCATTAGGATTTGATACTCTCGGTGCTGTTGAACACCATTTTAACAGTTATGCCATGGCTCCTGATGGTATGCAATTTTTGTCATACATGGCTGGTAGAACGAAGACAATAGAATTGTTGACAGGTGCAGTAATACTACCATGGTGGGATTCCCCTTTGCGTGTGACAGAGAAAATGGTTCTTTTAGACCATCTTTGTCAAGGCAGGGCTCTTTTTGGAGTTGGTCATGGTCTTGCAAGACGCGAATATGAGGTTTTTGGTATTGATATGGGGGAAGCAAGGGATCGTTTTGATGAATCAGTCCAGATTGTTATAAAAGGTCTTGAGTCTGGTTTTGTAGAAGCAGATGGAAAATTTTATAAACAAGTAAAAACCGAGGTTCGACCTCGTCCTTTTGCAAGCTTTAAAGATCGTTTTTATTCAGTTGCCATGTCGTCTCATTCTGTACCTAAAGTTGCTGCTTTGGGAGCGGTTATGATGTGTTTTGCTCAAAAGCCTTGGGAAGAAATGACTGATCATTTTGGCAGCTATCGTGACTTGTATAAAGAACATCACAATAAGCCTGCTCCTCCTCCTATATGTGTTGATTTTCTATGTTGTGACGAAAGCGGAGATCGAGCCGAAGAATTAGCAAGGGAACATATGGCTAATTACTACCTCACGGTGATGGAGCATTACGAGATGGCTAGTGATGCTTTTGATAATGTTAAAGGCTATGACGATTACGCCAGTGGAGCAGAAGTGTTACGTGAGACTGGAATGGAAGCTGCAGGTGAAGCCTTTGTAGATGTTAATACATGGGGCACCCCTCAACAAATACTAGAAAAACTTGAGAGTAGAAAAAAAGCTCTGGGAGACTTTGATTTAACTGTACAAATTAGTTATGGGGGTATGAGCTTAGAAAATGCTGAAAAAAGCATGAGACTTTTTGCTGAGAAAGTACTTCCTGAAATACAGTCATGGGCAAGAGTCGGAGAAAAAGCAGCTTAGAGAGTGGAATTACGAAAGATTTGTCTTTCTTAATTTAAAAAAGCCAGAGACCCTATCTAAAGGTATATTTTGAGTTCGATAGCTAAAGTAGAAAGAGTTGTTAACGTACCCAAGGAGTATTTTTGGGATAGGCTTCTAGACTTTGGCGACATAAAATCTTTCCTTCCTGAAAACATCGACCATGTTGAGTGTACTGGGAATGAAATTGGTTCATTAAGAACTATAACTCTGGGAGAAATAACTGGGTATCCCGGAGAAGTTGTGGAAAGACTGGAAGGAATTTATGGAGATAACTTCTTCGTTTATTCAGTTATAGACAAAAGTTGTTTGCCTTTTACGGATTACGTTTCTTGTGTCTCTGTAAAGGAAGCTTCTAATTCGGAATGTGAAGTCTGCTGGTACAGCCACTGGAAAGCTGATGGATTAGGAGAAGAGGAAGTTAAAGTTATGTTAGAAGGTTTTTATGAACTTATTTTTTCTAACGCTGAAGAACAATTTTCAGATTAATGTTAGGGGCAATTTAATAACTTCAGCAGTTTTTATTAAAAACAAAAATTTATTAATTAAAAGGAATACAGACTAGGAGAGAGATATGAGTAATTACCGTTTTCCTGAAGGGGGCGCAATAGTTTTCGGTGGTTCTGGTGGATTGGGCACCGGAGTAGTTGAGTTATTGGCAGATTGTGGAGTGAATGTTGCTTTCACTTATTTAACTAATGAAGAAGCAGCCAAGAATAATTTGGAGAGCATAGAAAAGAAAGGTGTTGAAGGAATGATTCAGAAGGTAGATCTTCTAGACCTCGAAACAACTACCTCTTTTGCTAATGAAGCAAAGCAAAAATTTGGGAAAATTCATTCTGTAATTTTTGCCACCGGTCCATTTCTAAACATCTTACCTATTATGGATGCTAATCCCGAAGATGTTTACTCCACATTGGATACTGATATAAAGGGTTTTTACCACGTTGTTAAAGCCACAGTTCCTCTATTACGTGAAGGCGGAGGATCACTAACAGCCTTAACTACAGCCGCTATCCATAAGTACATAAGCACAGATGGGCTGTCTTCAGTTCCAAAGGCCGGTGTTCAACATTTATGCACTGCAATTGCCAGAGAAGAAGGCGAACATGGAATTCGAGCTAATTGCGTGGCTGTTGGGTTGATTGCCGTCGGTTTGTCTCAAGAAATAGAATCACCTCCAGGAGGTATTCTGGACCAGTGGATGCAACAGGTACCTCTGAATAGACCCGGAGCACCAGAAGAATTATTTGATGTCGTGGTATTTCTAGCTTCTGAAAATGCCGGTTATATCAGTGGTCAGTCAGTTCCAGTAGACGGTGGTTATTCAGCTTAATCATTGGAATTTAAAGAAAAAAGAATTCTAGTTGTAGGTGGTAGCAGTGGCATCGGAAGAGGGATTGCCAAATGCTTTCTAGACCTGGATGCAGAGGTTTGTATTACAGGAACAAAAGAGGACATTAAGGATTATGGTATAGAGGATGTTGTTTCTCAAAAGTCCGAATATTTACAACTTAACTTACTGGAACCTCAAGTCCTCGATAATCTAGTTATTCCTTTTGATTCCCTTGATGTTTTAATCTGTTCTCAGGGCATTGTTCAGTACAAACGGAAGGAATTTGAAATGGAAGTCTTCCGAGAGGTTCTAGACTTGAACCTAACATCAATGATGGCCTGCTGCCAAAAATTTAAACCTCTAATGACAAATGCTGGCGCAAACATTATGTTGCTTGGATCCGGAGCTAGTTACAATGCAACCAGAGGTAACCCTGCCTATTCAGCATCTAAAGGAGGAATTTTAACTCTACTGAAGACTTTAGCTGAAGCGTGGGCCAGAGAAGGTATTAGAGTAAATGGTATTGCTCCAGGCTTTGTCGCAACGAAACTGACTGAAGTGACTTTCAAGGATAAAAACAGGTACCAGTCTTCTTTAAAAAGCATACCGCTAGCAAGGTGGGGAGAGGCAGAAGATATTGGTCATACAGCCTGCTTTCTTGCAAGCTCAAAAGCCAGTTATATCACAGGTCAAATGATTACAGTTGATGGGGGTTTGGGTTTATCATAGATTTAAAATTTAAGTTAAGGAGTTGATATGAGTTCAAAAGAAAATGAGATAGTTATTCAACATCAGAAAGACTTGTTAGAGGTCTTTGGTTCGGTGTTGGATGAGAGAATTGGCATGAAACACTCTCGTTACGTTATAGATGATTATTTTAGTGCCGATGAATCTATTAAGCCTTGTTGTGGAGCAGTACCCGTTAGTGCTGAGGGCATCTATGCTCTCTGGATAACTGCTGAAGGTGCTGATCCCAATAAACGTCTTCTATATTTGCATGGAGGAGGGTATATCTTAGGATCTGTTAGAGGCTATCAGGGCTTAGCCAGTTATCTTTCCAGTGTAACCGGGGCCAGCGTATTATTAATAGATTACAGTCTAGCCCCTGAAAATAAGTTTCCAGCTTGTATCGAGGATGTAAAGACAGCATTTAACTGGATGTTGGAGAACGGACCTGATGGGGCCTCTCCAGCAGGTAAAACTTATATTGCAGGTGATTCTGCCGGAGGGGGTTTGTCTCTGGCGTCCACTTTAGCGATGAGAGATAAGGGGCTGACCCTCCCCGACGGAGTGATAGCTCTATCCCCTTGGGCCGAACTTGAACCGACCTCAACTTCTTTTGAAGAAAATAGTGAGACTGATCCATTCTTGTCTAGAGAAGGGATTACAGGAATGGCCGATGCTTATGTAAATTCTCCAGAAGACAAGACGAATCCTCTTGCCTCACCCTTGTTTGCATCTTTTAAGGGTTTTCCTGATTTACTAATCCAAGTTGGAAGCAGAGAAATGTTGCTTGATGACGCCAAAAGAGTAGCTCAGAAAGCTGAGGAAGAAGGCTGCAAAGTGGACCTACAGGTGTGGGAAGATATGGTTCATGTTTGGCAGGGCTACGCACCTTTTTTACCGGAAGCCGTAGAGGCCTTAGAAGCGATAGGAAATTTTGTCAATGGGGACAAATAGCAGACTCAAGGACAAGGTAGCCTTAATATCAGGGGCGGCGAGTGGTATAGGCGCTGCTCATGCAAAAGTCTTTGCTTCGGAGGGGGCCAAGGTAGTCATTGCCGATATTCAAGAAGACAAAGCCAGTGAAGTTTTAAACACAATTACCGAGTCTGGCGGTGAGGCGATCTTTATCAATCTGGATGTAACGGACAAGAATGCTTGGGACAGCTGCGTAAGGGAGGCACTAAATGCTTACGGAAAGCTTGATATCCTCATTAATAATGCAGGTATTTTTCATCCCGGCGGTTTAGAAGAAGAAACCGAAGAGGGCTGGCAAAAAATAATGGATATAAATCTCAAGGGAGTATTTCTTGGTATGAAAGCCTGTATCGAAGAATTAAAAAAGACAGGCAATGCTTCAATAGTAAATATTTCTTCGCTATATGGCATTAAAGGAGCACCGGGATCTATCTCTTACAATGTTTCTAAAGCAGGAGTTCATCTGGCAACCAAAGCGGCTGCTTTGGAATATGCAAGATTGGGGGTACGCATAAATTCTATTCATCCCGGTCAAATCATTACGCCGATAATAGCTAATCTAACACCAGAGCAAGATTCGGCTATCAAGGAATCTATACCAATGGGTAGGTCCGGCCAACCAGAAGAGGTTGCTTATACCTCTCTATTTTTGTGCTCCGATGAAGCTAGCTATATCACTGGCGCTCAGATATTAGTAGATGGTGGCTGGGGAGCTGGCTAATTAATCTAGATATTTCTTTTGAATACTAGAAAAATCTAAGTCCTCATATCCTTGATTGATTAAATCTTGATACAGCTTTCTTGCTAGGTCACCCATAGGAGTTTCGGAGTTTGTACTCTCAGAGGCTTCTTTAGCTAGACCGAGATCTTTAGCCATTAACTTATTAAGGAAGCCGCCTTCATAGTTTCTACTTGCTGGAGCTGAGGACATCACTCCTGGATATGGATTGTAAACTTCTAGAGACCAGTTCCCACCAGAACTTTTTCGCATTATTTCTGAAAGAAT
>Ga0208895_1000520_pt1 | contig 17700 bp, 17 predicted proteins | sample ETNtaG_10_FD_185765 | JGI IMG/M metagenome (GOLD analysis project Ga0208895, IMG submission 185765) | Marine microbial and viral communities from oxygen minimum zone, Eastern Pacific Ocean - ETNP201302SV82 (SPAdes) (version 2) | ecosystem: Environmental > Aquatic > Marine > Oceanic ... | reverse complement strand
CCCTCCTCGACCTGGCCTGGGTTGTGATGGGCTGGCCGGACGAGGGCGAGGTTCGCACTGGCGGGTACGTGGACTACACGGGGATGCCCAACCGCGACGACCTTCTCGACCACTACGCCACCGTGTCGGGTCGCGATGTCGACGACATCGACTATTACGTCGTTCTCGCCCGGTTCAAGCTGGCCATCGTTCTCGAAGGCGGGTATGCCCGCTACGTAGCCGGGAGGTCCGACAACCCGAGGATGGAGGCGTTCGGCGGGGTCGTTCTGGACCTGGCCGCTCGGGCTGCCGAACTGGTCCGAACCATCTGACCTCGTTCAGCCGGATTCCTCGATTCGGGAGCGGCCGAAGGGGCAGGGTAGGTTTCGGGTGACCCCCACTCGGACGACCCGGAGCCCACTATGGCGATCGATTTTGAGGTCGAACCTGAGTTCCAGGAGAAGTTGGACTGGATTGACGGGTTCGTGAGGGAGGAGATCGAACCGCTCGACCTCTACTTCCGAGGCACCGTATCGCCGTTCGACAAGTCCGACGAGAAGGCCCAGGCGCTGGTCCGGCCACTCCAGGACCGGGTCCGGGAACGGGACCTCTGGGCCTGCCACCTCGGCTCGCATCTAGGGGGCAAGGGCTACGGCCAGGTGAAGCTGGCCCTGATGAACGAACTACTCGGTCGGTCTTCTTTCGCCCCGTCGGTCTTCGGTTGTCAGGCCCCCGATTCGGGGAACGCCGAAATCCTCGCCCACTTCGGCACCGACTCCCAGAAGGCCCGTTACCTAGAGCCGCTCCTGGCTGGCGAGATCTCGTCGACCTACTCGATGACCGAACCACAGGCCGGCTCGGACCCCAACTACTTCACCTGTCGAGCCCTTCGGGACGGCGACCAATGGGTCATCAACGGAGAGAAATGGTTCGCCTCGAACTTCCGGTTCGCGACGTTTGCCATCGTCATGGTGATTACCGACCCCGACGTTCCCGTCTACCGAGGTTCGTCGATGATCCTGGTGCCGGCCGACGCCGATGGCCTGGAGGTGGTGCGGAACGTCGGGTTGGCCGGTGATCGGATCGCCGACGGGGATCACGCCTACCTGCGATTCACCGACGTGCGCGTACCGGCCCAGAACCTGCTCGGGGAAGAGGGGGCAGGATTTCGTATTGCCCAAGAACGCCTGGGGGGTGGACGGGTCCACCACGGCATGCGGTCGGTCGGTACCGCGCAGCGCGCCTTGGACATGATGTGCGAACGGGTGCTGTCCCGGGAGACGAAGGGCTCCCTCATCGCCGAGAAGCAGTCGATCCAGCACTGGATTGCCGACTCGTGGATCCAGATCCAGCAGTTCCGGCTTCTGGTCCTCCACACTGCCTGGCTCATCGACACCGTAGGGGACTACGCCAAGATCCGGCACCACATAGCCGCAGTGAAAGTGGCCACCCCGAAGGTCCTCATGGACGTCGTCTACCGGGCCATGCACGCCCACGGATCGCTCGGGGTGTCAAACGAGATGCCGCTCATCGACATGTGGATGACCGGTCCGATCATGGGCATCGCTGACGGGCCGTCCGAGGTGCACAAGGACACCATCGCCAAGACACTCCTGAAAGGCTACCGGCCAGCGGACGGCCTCTTCCCGTCAGAACACCTGCCGACCCGGATCGCCGAGGCTCGGGAAGCCATCGAGGCTCGGCTCGAACACGAGATTGCGAACCAGTGACCGGCCACCGGGCGATCGACTGCTGGGTCAACGTCACCATGGGCGACGTCAAGGATGTCGAATACCTGAAGCGAGCCCAAGAGGACTACTTCAAGGCGGGTGAAGAATTCTTCACCTCGTTGTCGGTCGACGAATGCCTGGCCGACATGGACGAGGCTGGGGTGGAGAAGGCCATCCTGACCGTGCGGGTGAAGGACCCCTCGGAGGCTGTTCTGGATTTCGCCCGCCAGCGTCCTGACCGGTTCGCCTTGGCGGCTCACGTACGACCCACCGCGGGACTCCCCGAACTGTGGCGCCTCGAGGACCTGGTGGCCGAACACCCAGTGGTGATGGCCCGTGTCGTGCCGTTTGACTTCGATCTCCCACCCAGCGACGCCCAGTACTACCCGCTCTACACCAAGTGCGTGGAAATGGACCTGCCGCTCAGTGTCAACACCGGTTTGCCGGGTCCTCCAGTGCCGGGAGAGTGCCAGGACCCCATCCACCTGGACCGGGTCTGCTACCGGTTCCCACTCCTACGGCTGTGCATGGCCCACGGAGCCGACCCGTGGTGGAGCACCGCGATGCGCCTGATGCTCAAATACCCCAACCTCCACCTAATGACCTCGGCCTACTCGCCGAAGTACCTGCCCCCCGAGGTCGTGCACTTCATGAACACCAGGGGGCAGGACAAGATTCTCTACGCCAGCGACCACCCTGTGCTGTCCATGAAACGCTGTATTGCTGAGGCCGACCAGCTCGACCTCCGTGACGGCGTGCTGGACAAATACCTGCGGGGTAACGCCGAACGACTCTTCTTCTCCGAGCGGCATCCACCCCGCGGATGAACGTCATCACCGCTAGAACGCACAACAGGTACGGTCCCGTCTGGGCTAGGAGGAATCACGGTGGTTAAGGCAGACGAAGGCGGATTCCGCGGCCCCAAACGAATCAACCACGTTGCACTCAGCATCCCGTCCGACCTCCTCAGCCAACAGGGTCGAGCCGACCTGGCCTCCTTCTTCGACGATGTGTTCGGATGGGCCGAGTTGGACATGATGACCATTGACGGCCAGCGGATGATCTTCTCGGTCAACTCCTACGACCGGTTTGTGTTCCTGTTGGCCGACGAGGCCCCTATGTCCTGCCCCCCGGGACTGCCCGGCGACCACTTCGGCGTCCAGGTCGACAGCCTGGACGAACTCAACATCGTCCTAGCCAGGGCCGAGGCGTTTCGGGCCGGTGATGACCGGGTGGAGATCCTCCCCTATGCGGTAGAGGACCACACGGTGTTGAAACTGCACGCCTTTTATGTGCGCTACCTGCTCCCCATGTCCATCGAGGTGCAGTACTTCGAACTGACGCCTGGTTGACACCGAGCCCTGACCGTCAACTTCGCGGAACGTCCCTCCAGGGGAGGTCCTTGTCAGGCCAGGGTTCCCGAGGCAACCCCAGCCACCGCTCGGCCAGGTTGTTCTTCTGGACCTCGGTGGTGCCCCCACCGATCGAGATGGTGAACCGGTTGATCAGTTCGGCCTGAACCCACCGTCCTACCGGGTCCGGTCCGGCCACTCCGGCTGCACCGGAGATGGCGGTGGCCAACTGGCCGTTGCGGGCCTTCGAATCAGCAGCGAACACCTTGGTCAGAGCCGGGTCGACCACCGGGGGCCCGTCATGCCGTAGGGCGGCCCGGATTCGTCGGCCCAAGAGCCTGATGATCTGTTCCCTGATAAAAGCGTCGGCCAGGCCCTGACGGATGACCGGATCGTCCTGGCGTCGAAACATGCGGGCCAACTCGACCAGCCGGTGGGCGGTGCTCCCACCACCTCGGCCGATGAACGCCGCCTCGTTGGCCAACACCATCCGGGCTGGCCCCCAGCCGCCGTGCAGGTCGCCGACCAGTTGCTCGGCGGGGATCCGCACCCCGGTCAGGAACACCTCGTTGAAGTGCGTCGACCCGTTCGCCTGGACTAGCGGCCGCACCTCGACGCCGGGTGTCGACATGTCCATCAGGAAGAAGCTGATGCCATGGTGCTTGGGGGCGTCGGGGTCGGTGCGGGCCAAGAGGAAGCCCCAGTCGCAGAACTGGGCGCAGGAACTCCAGACCTTCTGGCCGTCGACCACGAAGGAGTCGCCGTCGGGAACCGCGCGGGTGGCCAGCCCAGCGAGGTCAGAGCCGGCTCCGGGTTCGCTGAACAATTGACACCACGCCTCGTCGGCCCGGAGTAGAGGCGGAATGAAGCGCTGCTTCTGGACTTCGGATCCACAGGCCAGCAAGGTGGGGCCCAGCATGGCGATGGTGGCACTCACGAAACCCGAGTGGGATCCAAAGCGAGCCGCCTCCTCGGCGAAGACCCGACCCATCCAGGCGTCTCCACCCCGGCCCCCGTATTCGGCCGGCCAGGTGATCCCCGCCCACCCGTGGTCGGCCAGTGTGGCTTGCCACGCTCGACCCCGAGAGAAGTAAGCCTCGGCTTCAGTGTCGTCAGGAAAGCCCGACACGGTCCACGGGTCGACCTCGGCCAGCGGCTCGGCGTGAGCTTCCAGGAACGACCTGACCTCGATCCGGAAGGCACTCCGATCGGGAGATTCGACCTCGGTTTGGCCATGTTGGGACATCCACTACAACCCTACCGACGGAGGGTGGGTCGAAACCCGGTCGGTGACCCGTGGTCAGGTTGTCCAGTGTTCTCGGGCTCTCCAAGCGGAAAGCGCTGGGTTGTCCAGGCCGCGAGTGAGCGGAAGCCGGTTCCCGGAACTGATTCTCGGGGCACCTGTAGGTGTTTCGTCCAGCGACGGGAACAAGTGCCGGCGCGACGGCGAGAGGTGGATCGTCGTGCGTCGGGCACCCTTGGCACGGTTGCCCAAGGGTGCGATTGCCGGGATCCGACCCTGGCGCCAACTCAGATCCGTGTCACCTGGCCGCCGTCGACGGCCACGCTCTGCCCGTAGACAGTTGCCTGCGCGTATCTACACCTAGGGGCTCCTGCATCGCCCCGCCCCCTCCAAGGGGGGGGTGACAGACTCAGACCATGAGGGTGATGGCCATATACCTCGTGGTGATGCTCCTGGCTTTGGCCTGTGGTAACGGTTCTGATTCGGCCGCACCAACGTCCACGGTCGTTCCTACGACGACGAAAGCGCCGACCACCACAGCCGCACCCACAACGACTGCGACAACAACTACGACTGCAGCACCCACAACGACTGCAGCACCCAGTACCGCGACAACCATCGCAGTTCCCCCGCCAGCGCTTGTGGTAGCCACCATCAACCTGCTGCACGGTCTCGACTACGCCAGCAACTGCGCCCCCGAGACCGACCAGTGTGCCGCTCCGGCCCGACTTCAAGCCCTTTGGGCTCTAATCCAGAACAATCTGGGCTGCCCTGACGTCGTCGCTTTCCAGGAGGTCAGCCCCCGCCAGCAGGAACTGGTACCAGACATGCTTCCCGCCCTCTGCGGTGGGCGGTACCAGCTAGTGGTAGATGACCGCGGGCTACCCGACCAGGAGATGATCCTGACCGACCTACAAATCCTCGACGAGGCCTACGTCGAGCTGGCCGGAGCCCCAATCTGGTCGGCCCACTGGGTCCGGTTGAAGACCGGGCTTGGGACGGTGGACGTAGTCGCCACCCACTTCGCCAGCAGCAGTTTCAATCTCGAGTGCCTAGAGTCGGGGGTGGCGGGCTGTGACGAGGCATGTGCCCCGGGCGACGACTATGGAGCCTGTCATCCCCGCCAGATGCTGGCCCTCCTAGAGGGCCTTTCGGTCGACGCTGCCTTGCAGTTGGTGGTCGGTGACCTGAACCGGCCGATCGGGGACTCCCGCATAAGCACACTCACCGATGCTGGATTCGTAGACACTTACGGGGCGGCCGGCCGGCCGGAGTGCGACCCACAGACCGGTCAGGGGTGCTCCTGCTGTGTTGAGGGCGGTCCGCCCCTAGCCGGCCTAGACGACCCTGCCGTGCGGTTCGCCGAGCGGATCGACTTTGTCCTGGCTCGGCCTGGTGTTGGCTGCTCTCTATCCGTCGATCCCGGAACAACCGATCACTGGGCGGACCGGCCACTTGATTCCCCAGTAGAGGGCCTGTGGTGGGCCGCCGACCATGCCGGGGTAGTTGCCGGATTATCAGTGGCCTGCTAGGCAGCTTACGGATTCGATGGCAACCGGGGCATCGGCCGGGCGGTAGCCATCGACGATATCTCGATCGGTCTGCTCGACGCATGGAGAACCAATCCGATCTCCCTCGTTGGAACCCCTCACGGGACCTTGGACCCGCCCGGTCCCAGTTGACCGTCTACACGACCAGGGCTTCGGCAACCCCGGGGCGTAGGGTCCGAACCGTGGAGTGTGACTCTTCGGCGCCGTTCTCACCCGACTCGTTGCGCCTCGACGGCCGGGTGGCCGTAGTAACAGGCGGCGGGACAGGGATTGGACGAGGGGTCGCACGGACGCTGGCCAACTTCGGTTCCCGGGTGGCTGTCTGGGAGAAGGATCCCGATACGGCAGGGGCAGCCGCCGACGAGGTGAACGGACTGGGCTTGCTAGTCGACGTACGGGAAGCCGACCAGGTAGAGGCCGCCTTGGCCGAGACCACCGAGCGTCTGGGCTGTCCGACGATCCTGGTCAATAACGCGGGCGGGACCTTCGCCACCCCGTTCCTGGACAGCGACGAACGAGGTTGGAACGCTCTCCACCGGGCCAACCTGCTCCACGTAATCCTGTGCACCCATCGTGTCGCCAGGGCGATGGTCGCCGCGGGCCTGGGCGGCAGCATCGTGAACGTGACCTCGATCGAGGCCCACCGGGCGGCCCCGCTGTTCGCGGCCTACGCGGCGGCCAAGGCCGGGGTGGCCAACTTCACCAAGACCGCTGCCCTGGAGTTGGCAGAACACGGCATCCGGGTCAACGCCGTCGCACCCGACCTGATCCGCACCGAGGGCCTGGAGGCCCTGGCTGGACCCAGGGGGCCGTCACGATGGAACCGGATCGTGCCCCTGGGCCGGGCCGGGACCCCCGAAGAGGTCGGAGGGGCGGTTGTCTTCCTGGCCTCCGACCTTTCGTCCTACGTCACCGGGGAAACGATCCACGTGGATGGTGGGACGTTTGCCTCCTCAGGCTGGTTCCACCGGCCCGACGGCGGCGGATACGCCTACGGACCCTGACCGGACCCATGCAGTTCTCGTTCACCTATCCGATGGTCGGCGGCGACCACGACCCGGCACTGACAACCCGCGACGGAATGCGTTCGGTGCTCGAGGCGGCTGAGGCTGGCGGGTTCGGCGCCGTCGGCTTCACAGACCACCCGATCCCCAGTCGACGCTGGTTGGAAGCCGGCGGGCATAACGCTCTTGACCCGTTTGCTGCCCTAGCTTTCTGCGCCGCGGTCACTGAGCAGATCCGCCTGATGACCAACGTGGTGGTCGTCCCCTATCGCAATCCTTTTCTCCTAGCGAAGATGGTGGCTACCGTCGACGTCCTTTCCGAGGGGCGGACCATCCTCGGTGCCGGCACCGGATATCTGAGGACGGAGTACCGGGCCCTAGGCGTCGAGTTCGATGAACGCAACGAACTATTCGACGAGGCCCTCGACACGATTCTCGCCGCGTGGTCCGGCGACGAGGTGACCTTCGAGGGCCGCCACTTCACGGCCTCCAGCAACCGAGCCCACCCCGAACCCGTGCAGCAACCCCACCCGCCAATCTGGATCGGCGGGAACTCCGGACGAGCCCGCCAGCGGGTCGCCTCTAAGGGTCAGGGGTGGATCCCGTTCCCGACCTCTCCGCAACTGGCAACCACCGCGCGTACCGCGCCGCTTGAGACCCGTGACGATCTGGTGCCGATGCTCGACGATTTGTGGCACCGACTGGAGGCAGCAGGACGCGACTCGGCCGTGGACGTGCACTTTGTGTGTCCCGACGGCGGCTCCCCAGCCAGCGATGACTTCGGCGTTGACGCCCACCTCGCAGGCTTGGCGGCCCTCGAAGAACTCGGCGTGACCTGGGTCGGCGTGCCGGTTCCCGGCGACTCCCTCGCCCGAACCGTCGAGGCGCTCCACCGATACGGCGAAGAGATTATCGACGGTTCTTGAACTAGAACCGAGCCCGGTTGGTGGCGACCCACCGGCCGGTCGCATATCAACCACTCTGCGTGACCAATACCTGCCGAGCCGTTTTCAATAACCTGCCGAGGCCCCATGGTGGGGTCTCGGCAGGTTTGTGTTTGCCCAGTATGTGAAGGGTTTCTGGACTGGGGGGCCGGTGTCTATCCCAGCGAAATGCCGGATCTATCCCAGCCGGTTCGACCACCAGGTGTGACCGAGTCAACGAGGTTTGGTAGTACGCCCCCCGGGACCGGTTACTTAAACGAAAGCCTCCGAACGGGGGGCCATGCGCCTCCCACAGGGGGCAGTATGGAAACCACCACCACCGCAGGGGGTCTCAACTACCTGAGAGAGAAGAAGGTCCGGTCGTCTTGGTCGTACGAGGCATCTAGGAACATCACGAGGCTGTCGGCATCCGAGTCTTGAACTACGAAACATATTTGACCGGTGACCTGGCCCCCAGCGAGAAACATCTCCAGTTGCCACAGGAGATTGTCGGTGCAGTGGCCTCTGTAATAGGAGTACAGGCGCCTCGATGTTCCAACAGCTTTCAAATTGCCGAGGGCTTCCATAGCGAAACTCTCACCCTCACCCATGTACAACATCTCCAGATCAACGACGACAACGAGATCGTCAGCCTCCTTGGCTGGCCGACCTGGATCAGTACGGCTAAGAATCCTGGCCGCCTTGAGGACCTTGAGTGACCACCCGCCACCAATCCTCACGTTTTGACCAACTGGAAACGGGTCCTGGGCTGATCCGTACGGTGCGACAGTTGTAGTTGTTGCACGGGTTGTGGCAGGAGCACGGGTCATGGTCGTCGGAGCCACTGTCGTTGTCGCCTGCGGCTGTTCCGGTGGCTCCTCAGAACAGCCGAGCCCCATGGCGAGAAGCGCCAGCACCATCCACACCCGCATGCCCTCACCGTAAGGGAGGACCCTGTATGAGGGAGGCGCGTTACGTGGCGCGTTACTGCCGGTAACGGTCTTCCTCGCTGTGAAGGTTACCGGTGGGGCTGGTTTGGCCCTTTGGGATCGAGCTTTGGTGGGGGTTTGGCTGTGTCGGGACGCGTGAGGTCAACCGTCGGACCTGTGGAGGAGTTGATAGACCCGGTGCCGGTGGGCCAGGAAGTCGGGGTGCTCCTTGGTGGCGAGTTGATCGCGAGGTCGGCTGAGGTCGATGTCGATCATTTCGAGCACTGTGCCGGGTGACATCCCGAGGGCGATGACCCGGTCTGCCAGGTAGACGCTCTCATCGATGTCATGTGTAACCAGGACGACCGTTATACCCAGGTCGGCGTGGATCTCGAGCAGGAGGTCTTCGAGGCCCGCCCTGGTCTGGGCGTCGACCGAGGCAAAGGGCTCGTCCATGAGCAGGATGCGAGGGTTCACCGCCAGCGCCCTGGCAATTGCCACGCGCTGTTGCATTCCCCCAGAGAGTTCCCACGGATACTTGCCCTCGTGTCCGGTGAGGCCGACGCTCTCGAGGGCCTCGGCCGCCCGCTCCCGGCGTGTCGCCCGGTCCAGGTGCTTCAGCGGGAACTCTACGTTCTGGCGTATGCGGAGCCATGGGAACAGCGATCGGCCGTAGTCCTGGAAGACCATCGCCATGTCCTCCGGCACGCCGTCGATCGGCGTGCCACGAACGGACACCGTGCCTTCGCTCGGCCGGATGAGCCCGGCCATGATGCGCATCAGGGTGCTCTTGCCGCACCCCGATTCCCCCACGATGCAGGCCACGGAGCCCGCGGGCACCTCAAAGGAGATTTCTCCGAGCGCCTCGAAGGCAGCCTGACCCTGACCGTAGGTGTGACGCACCCGGTCCAAGGCCAGTGCGTGCCCCCTATTCGGGTTTCCCATCCCGTCCGTGACACTCATGCCTCGGCGAGCCTCGCCATCCCGTGGTGCCAATGCAGCAGTCGACCTTCCACCCACATGAGGATGCCATTCAGGATCAATCCCGCGACCGCCAGGACGATCATGGTCGCCCAGAGGTCGGGGTAGTCGAAGAACAGCCGGTCTGCCTCCAGCCTCAGCCCGAGCCCGTTCGTGGCCCCTGCGAACTCCGAGATGATCGTCATGATCAGCGCGAACCCGACACAGATCCGCATCCCCCCGAAGATCTTAGGCGCCGCCGATGGAAGGAAGATTCCCGTGATCTGCCTGTGGAACGGCACCTTGAACAAAGCGCCGACCTGCTTCCGCTGCTCATCGACGGCGGCAACGCCGTCGATGGTGTTGAAAAGCACCGGCCAGATGACGGCAAAGGCGATCAGGTAGACCTTGGGACCGTCGCCGATCCCGAAGACGACGAGCCAGATGCCGAGGAGTGCCGGCGGTGGGATCGCCCGGACGAAGTTGATGATCCAGCTCGTGTACTGCCGGGCCACCTCGCTGAGTCCGAGTGCCGTACCGATGGTGATCCCGAGAAAGACCGCCAGCATGTAGCCCCTGAGCATCCGCCACATGCTGGGAACCACGTCCTCGAAGAACCCGTCGCCAAGGAAGAGGTCGGAGGCCGACGAAGACAGGTACGCCGGTTCACCGAAGCCACCCGTGTCGGCCCAGAGATGGGGGAACACCGTCGACGGGGTAGGGAAGAAATACGACTCGGACCGCTGGGTGAAGAACTGCCACAGCAGCAGGGCACCACCGATCGAGATAGTTGCCGCAACGCCGGTGATCGCACGCTCGCGGATCCTCATGCGTCCAGACCCACCCTCCAGCCGAAGAACCTGGTGTCGATCGCACCCAGTCCGAAGTTGAGTGCGAGCGAGAGCACGCCGGCGACCATGGTGGCCCCGTAGATGGTGGCCAGGTCGCCACCGCCGATGCCGACGTAGGCCAGGTATCCGCCGATACCGGTGCCATCGGGGATGAAGATTTCGACGGCGATCTCGACGACGATCGCTATCGAGGCAGCGACGCGGATGCCCGTGAACACGAATGGAGACGCTGACGGGAAGTTGATCCGCCGGATCACACCGAACCTGTCCTCGCCGAAACTACGTGCCGTCTGCTTTGCGACCGGGTCGACCGAGGCGAAGCCGGTGCGCGTGTTGAACAAGATGGGCCACGTGCACGCGATGGCGACGGTGACAGACCTGCTCATGAGGCCTCGCTGGAAGACGGCGACCAGGAGCGGGGCGTAAGCGATGCCGGGCAACGACCTGACCATCTCGATGACCGGCAGCAACAGCTTGCGGGCGATCGTCGAGGTGGCAGTGAGCGCTCCCAGCGTGGTCCCGCAGACGATGGCCGCGCCGAGCCCGACCGCGACACCCTTCACCGTCACCCAGACCTGTCCGAGGAAGGAGGGGTCGGTGAGCAGCATGCCCATCTTGGCAAAGATGGCCGATGGTCGCGGAACCGACCCGACATCGACGATGCCGAGTGCTACGGCTAACTCCAGGATGCCGACGAAGACAGCCATGCCGACCGCCCCACGGATCAGCGGGGCGGTCGGTGGCAACCGCTTTAAAGGAGGCAATGTCTGTCTCCCCAACCTATTTGCTTCGCTCAGCCCTCGGGGAAGGCGACGAATGGTCCGACGTCGAAGGTCTCGGCGATGAGGCCGACCTCTGCTGTCAGGTCGACCGAGGGCTGGATGTTTGCGACCTCGGTGGTGGTCCGGTATGGAGAGAGGGCGATGACCGCCGCCAACTCAGGGGTGAGGGCCGTGTAGGTCGGGAGGAAGGCCCGGAAGCCCGCCTCGTCGGCCCGCATCAACTCGACCACCTGGGACCATGCGGCGCGTGCACGCCGGATGGTCTCCTCGTTTTGCGCTGCCCAGGGCGCCATGGCCATCAAGCCACCGGACGTGCCCTGCTCGACCCGACCACCGAACATGTCGTCGGCGATGACCTTCAGGCCCTGCATCTGGCCGATCGTGGTGAACGGTTCGAGGGACAGCATGGCGTCGATCGACCCCGACTGGACCGCGGCGATCTGCTCGGTTACCGGAACGGCGACGATCTCCACGGTCGAGGCGTCTATGCCGGCGTCCTGGAGTCCCGTCAGCAGTGCGACGTGGAACACGGATCCCATCGCACCGACGCCCACGGTTTTGCCGGCGAGGTCGGCGAGGGTCTCCATGTCGGAGTCCGGGCTGACCATGACCTTGCCCTGGGCCGCTGCGAGTACTGCGCCGTCGATAACGGCCCTGAACGGTGCGCCATTGGCCCATGCCGCGGAGAGCGGATGCCACGCTGTGATACCCATGTCGCCTTCACCGGCGGCGACGAGCTGTGCGGCTGCCGGCCCCGACGCGGCGGTCTCGATGGCCACCTCCAGGCCGTGGGCGGCATAGTGGCCACACCTGGCGGCATAGATGATCGGAGCGACGTCGACGATCGGCACGACCACGACACGCAAGGGCAGCACGTCATCGGCAACCTCTGTCGACCGACCAAGCGGACACTCAGCGTCGACTCCGACCAAAGCGGCACCGACGATGCTTGAGCCGCCTGGGGCGTACTCGTAGACGACGTTGGCGTTGGATGCCGATACGTCTGTCGAGTCGGCGTGGCCGATGACGGTGATCTTCTGGGATCCGCAGTCGCCGAAGGCGTCACAGGTGATCAGGCCAATGATGCCCGAGTAGTCCGTGACGGCGTTGAGGTGCTCGCGTACGCCTGCACGGTCGATGACCAGCGTGCCGTCGTCGTCGTAGGAGGCAGCAGCAATGGCGTCGAGCAACAGGGTCGTGGCGTCATAGGAATGCGCCCAGAACGGTGCGGCAGGATCCTCACCCCACTCGTCGTTGTACGCAGCCAGGAACGCATCGGCGGTCTGACCGGTCGACTGGTTGAAGTTGGTTCCGTAGCGGATGTCGGGACCGGAGAAGTACATGCCCTCGGTCTCCTCGAGCGCCATGTAGTTCGAGTTCAACAGGCCGTCGGCAGCCATCATCGTGGTTCCACCAAGGCCAGCGACCTGAGACGCCTGCTGGATGATGAAGTCGCCCTCAGGCTGGAAGATCGGGAAGAACAACATCTCGGGTGAACCGGCGGCGATCTCGGTCAGGACCGGAACCATGTCGGTGTCGCCCTTGTTCACAGCCGTGAACCCGGTGATTGTCCCACCGGCAGCCTCAAACGCATCGGCGAAAGCCTGCGCGAGACCCTGCGTGTACGGGTCACCATCATGGATCGCAGCAGCCGTGCTGACACCCAGCACATCGATCGCGAAGCTCGCAGCAGCAGCACCCTGGTAAAGGTCGTTGTGAGCCGTGCGGTAGTAGCCCGGGTTGTAGTTCGGACCAGCAGTACCAGCCAGGTCGCTGGTGAGTGCCGGAGACGTGTTCGAACCCGAGATCATCACCATCCCGGCCTCAGAAATCAGAGGCGAAGCAGCAGTGGCCGCACCAGAACAACTGGTACCGATCACACCAACGACATCCTCGTCAGCGACGATCATCTGCGCGGCAGCCTGACCACCATCAGCGCTACACAGGTCGTCGAGACCGGTGCCGATCGTGACGTCATGGCCACCAATGGGCCCGTAGTCACGGATCGCCAACTCGACGCCACGCTGGTTCGGAACACCCAGGAACGCCACATCACCAGAAATGGCGTTCAAAGAACGGATCTGGATCTCCTCACCATCACCAACCTCGACGGTCCCGAGAGAACCATCACCCAGATGGTCCTCGACCGTCGACACCTCTTCAGGGGCAGGAGCCGCAGTAGTGGCAGGAGCCGCAGTAGTGGCTGCCGGAGCAGCCGTAGTAGCCGCCGGAGCAGCCGTAGTAGCCGCCGGAGAAGTGGTGTCTTCGGCGGCGTCAGAGCCGCATGCCCCGGCCATCAGGGCGAGTGCAGTGAGCATCGCCACCGGCAAGCGCCAAGCGCTTCTACGTCCAACCTTCATGAAGTCCCCCCAGTCATAGTTCCCTCCGGCGCCTTCGCCGAACGTCACCCTCGATATTAGCCATACGGTAAGATAGAGACTAAACTGGGTCCGCTTCCAATAGCAAGTGGATCCTTCAGAGTCTGGGTCAATGCTCATTGATACCGTCCGGATAGTGAACGACAGGCCCTGGAACAGAGGGGGCAGCCGCCGCCGGTTGATAGCCAGCGCATTGCAGGCCGTGGCTACCAACGGCCCATCATCGGTATCGGGTCGAGCCGTCGCTCGTACCGCTCAGGTACACCATGCCCAGGTCCAGCAGATGTTCGGATCGGTCGACGGTCTCGTAGCGTTCGCCGTCCAGGAGGAGCGGGATCGCTTCATCCAAGAGGAGTTCGACGACTCGGGCGACCTGCCCGACCCGCTCGCAGCCGCCGACTACCCGGAGTTCTGGCGCGCCATCGCGCAAGTCTTGCTCGACCCCGGTCCCGTCGAGCTCAGCGTCCTCGCTGATGGTGGGCCCGTCGAGCTGATCCGTGGTCGGTTGACGGCGATTGGCCCAGATCGTGACCCGGCGTTCGAGACCGCGATAGCAGCGACGTGGATAGCGGCCCCGCTGGGCGCTCTGATCTTCGCCGATCCGCTCGGTAGGGGACTCCGAATCAGCGATGAAGACTGGGGCGCGTGTTGGACTCGGCTCGGCGACCGGGTTCGCTCCTTGGCCGACGTAGCGGCCCTCCCACTCTTTCCAACACGGGTCGAGCCGGCTGGTGCGATCGATGAGACGCCGCCGGGTGACCGCGGTCGCGAGCGCTTGCTGCACACGGCCGAAACGCTTCTCGAGACGTGTCTCGAAACTGCGGTAACTGGGCGTGAGCTTGCTGCCGCAGCAGGGGTCAACTATGGCCTCGTGAACCATTACTTCGGCTCGAAGACCGCCGTCTTTGACGAGGCCCTGGTGCACCTCCACCGGTGCTTCTTGCGGGACATCCTCGATAGAGCGGATCCGATGGTGGACAGTGCCTTCGATGTGTTCTCTCGACACCGTGCCTTCCTTCGGGCCTGGGCCAGTCGACTTCTTGGTGACCGGCCGCCGCCCGAGTTCGAGTTGCGCGGCATGGAGCGGCTCATGACGGAGATACTGGCCACGCGAGATGTCGACCCACGAGATCGGGCAGCTCGCCTCCATGCCGCAGGCGATGCCCTCGCGTCGATAGCGCTCCAGTTGGGATGGACGATCTTGCAGCCCCTGCCTTCGGCTGTCGATCCCCGCGGCATGGCCGACATCGCGACGCAACTCCAGGCGATCAACGCGTGGCTGGTTCGCGGCCCAGAGTGATCATCAACTCGCAGGTGAAGAGGCGACAGAGCCGATATTTCTTACCGATCGGCAAAGTCCCGTGCTGTGGTCCTAGGGCCACAGGAGGGCATGGGGCGGCTGTTGCAGGCGGTCTGCCATGAGTGTCGAAGTCGCCCTCGCCGCTGCCCTGATCGTCGCATTCGCGGCGTTCGGCCAGACGGTTACCGGCTTCGGGTTCAGTCTGCTCGCCGTGCCGTCGCTCGGACTCGTCATCGACCCGAAGGAGGCAGTGGCGGTCGCAACCATGTTGCTGGTTGTGAACAGTGCGCTCCTTGCCTGGGGTGAGCGGCACTACATCGACCGGAGGGCGGTTCGGCTACTTCTTCTCGGTGCGTTGCCGGGGCTTCCTGTGGGCCTCGCGCTGCTAGCGGCGATGCCAGTCGTTGCGTTGCGCTTCGCCTTGGCGAGCGCGATCCTCGCAGCGGTCGCAATCCTGGCGTCGGGTGTCCAGCTTTCCAGCAGTCGTGCCTCGGTCGAGCTCAGCGCCGGCTTCGCCACCGGGGTCTTGACCACGAGCCTCAGTGCCAACGGGCCGCCAACCGTGCTGGTGCTCCAGGCCCGGGGACTGGCGCCGCATGCCTTTCGCCCGACCACGAGTGCCGTCCTAGGTCTGACCTCGGCCGTAGGTGTGGCGCTGTTCGGCTTTGCCGGTCGGCTGACGGATGAGGTACTGGGGGTGACCGTCGTCGCGATCCCGGCCATGATTCTCGGGTGGTCCATCGGGCTGCGGGTGCGAGGACACGTTGCTCCCGTTGCGTTTCGTCGGCTGATTCTCGGGCTTTTGGTCCTGGCTGCTCTGGCCACGATGGTCGCGGCCCTTTCCTGAGACATCGGCTCGGGGGAAACTCATGGTTGACATAACCTTACCGTTTGGATAAACACTCGCCTATGGAACTTGGACTGCTGACTCTCGGCGACCACCGTGCTGACCCCGCGACGGGTGTACGCACCACGCAGGCCGAACGCCATCGCGACATCCTGGAGTACCTCGACTACGCCGAACCGGCGGGGTTCGATGCGGTGTTCGTGGGGGAGCACCACTTCAGTGATTTCATCACTGCATCGCCGCCTGTGTTCCTGGGGTGGCTTGCGGGGCGAACTTCGACGATCACATTGGGCTCCGGCGTGACGTTGCTGCCTCATCATGATGCGGTGAAGGTCGCCGAGGACTTTGCCACCGTCGACGTCGTGTCAGACGGCCGGGCTGAAGTCTGGGTCGGACGAGGGGTTGAGCCGTACGCCTATACCTACTTCGGTCAGGACGTTCAACGAGCTGTTGACATGCAACGGGAGGGTCTGGAACTGCTGCTGCGGTTGTGGACCGAGACCGATGTGACGTGGTCGGGCGAGTTCCGGCCACCGCTCAACGGTGTCACTCTGCAGCCCCGGCCTGTGCAGGAGCCATGCATCCCCATCAAGGTCGCCGTCTCACGCGAAGAGTCAGCTATCGCCGCAGCTGAGCTCGGCCTCGGTATCTCGATCACCATGTTGTCCTTCGACCGCAACCAGCTCGCCCCAGTGGTTGCTGCCTACCAAGAGGCCTTTTCCGACGCCGGCCACGCGCACAACCCCTGGGTAGACCTCCACGCCCACGTTCATGTGGCACCAACTTCGCAAGAGGCTCGAGATCATCTCAGCATCTACCAGGCGCCCTTCCAACGCTGGGTGTTTGGCAAGCGGATGGGCGTGCACGAAGACGAGGTCGAGCTTCCGGACCGCATCACCGACTTCGCGAATCCCGAGTGTGCGGTGGTGAACGGCAGCCCGGAAGAAGTGGTCGACCGCATCGGCGCCTTCACCTCGCTCGCGCCTATCGATCGTTTCACCATTCAGAGTGACTACGGCGGTCAGCCCTGGCCACTGGTGATGCGTTCCCTCCATCTATTCGGCGGTGTGATGGACCAGGTCCGAGCGCTGCAACCGGCACCCGCCCTCGCCCAGGCATAGGAGTCAGCAATGGATGCACTCGAGCTCCTGTACACGACCAGGGCCATGCGTCGCCTGGCCCCGGACCCCGTCGACGACGAAACCATCGCCAAACTCCTCGACGCCGCGATGCGCGGACCGTCGGGGGGTAACCGGATGCGCGTCCGGTTCGTCGTAGTCCGCGACCGCAGTACGAAGTCCGAGCTCCAGACGCTCTACGCGGACGGGATGAAGCAGCTCTACAGTGCACCGGCCCCACCACCGGACCCCAACGACCCGGCGGGGCCACCGGACCCTGCAACCGTCAAGACCGCAGGCTGGCTGACAGAAAACCTGGTGGACGTCCCAGTCTTGATCTTCGTAGTCGGGCTCCCGGGGTTCGGATCCACGTCGTTCCCGATTGCCTGGCAGTTCTGTCTCGCTGCCCGTGCCTGCGGTCTCGGGACGACCTTCACCACCGTGCTCCGGTTCCATCAAGAGGAGACCGACCGACTCATCGGGATTCCCGAAGACTCCGACTGGGAGTTCCACGCAATGATCCCGGTGGGAAAGCCGCTGGGCAACTGGGGGCTCGCCAAGCGTCCCCCTGTGAACCGTTTCACCTACGACGAGACGTTCGGCAACCTTGTCGACTGGGAAGTGGACCAGCCATGCTGGAACCCAGCCTCGTAGTGGACGATCAGGGCCAACAGGGGGCATCGGGCATGACTGACTACCGCGGCCTCATGACACGGTTCCGGTGGGCCTACGTCAGCATGAGCACCGAGGGCCT
>Ga0208895_1000511_pt1 | contig 17826 bp, 12 predicted proteins | sample ETNtaG_10_FD_185765 | JGI IMG/M metagenome (GOLD analysis project Ga0208895, IMG submission 185765) | Marine microbial and viral communities from oxygen minimum zone, Eastern Pacific Ocean - ETNP201302SV82 (SPAdes) (version 2) | ecosystem: Environmental > Aquatic > Marine > Oceanic ... | reverse complement strand
CTAATTGGCTGCTCGTTCATCTACCATCTACCAATAATAATGCCTGCCTTCTCGTCTGCTTCAGGCGAGCGTTTATAAAGTTCATCTAAATGAACCACGGTTCTTTGCTTTCTTTGTCTTAGCCAAGCAAATAATTGCTTTTCAAAGTCAGCTAAACGCTCAGATTGGTCTTGATTTTCAGCTAGATCGTTAAACTCATTAGGGTCGTTCAACAAGTCAAACAATTGTGCTCGGAAGCCTTCCCAATAAATATACTTCCATTGAGTATTTTTTATCATGTAGCCTCGACACTTGTAAGGGTGATGATCAAGAATTTGTCTGGCTCCACGATCGCTATAATCTATTTCGGCAAAAACTGTATCACGCCAAGTTGGATTATCACCAAAAAGCAATGGAACAAGCGATCGACCCTCCATTCTATTAGATGCATATGAGCCTCCCATCGTTTCGACAAGGGTCGGCACTACATCAATGGATTCAATCATTCTATTTTCAGAAGATCCACGAAGATTTTCTGGCATTTCAGGCTCAACAATAATTAATGGAATACGAATAGAAGGTTCATGAAATAGGTCCTTCTCACCAAGCCAATGATCACCAAGGTAGTCACCATGATCACTGGTAAAAATAATTAAAGTATTTCTACTTAAATTATTTTCATCCAAAAATGCTATAAGTCTACCAATATGATGGTCAATTTCACTTATTAAGCCCATATAGGTCGGAATTACGTGTCTACGTTTTTCCTCATCAGTGTAGTTTCGAGAATATTCAAGTTGCTGAAAAGCAGAAAAGACGGGATGAGGATTTTTCATCTCGATCTTATCCTTAACAACCCCTATAACATCACTGTCTTTATACATTTTGTGGTACGGTGAGGGAGCAAGCAAAGGCCAATGAGGATTGAAGTAGCTCAAATGCAAACACCATGGCGTATTCTTATTTCGAGTAGAAATATACTCCATTGCACGATTAGTTAGAAAAGCTGTTTCTGAATGCTGTGCTTCGATATCTGAAGGCAAATGAGCATTTCTCATCTCCCAGCCACTACATTTCAAACCAGACTTATTAGTGGCAGTATTGGCTGCGTTTTCCCAAGGATTATGCATCTCATAACCTTGAGACAATAAATAATCGTTATAGCCAACTCCATCATGGACTATTGGTTCTGGGTATAAACCTCCATAATGCTCAAAAGGGGTAAAACCATTGTCATGACGATTTAAAGCTATTTCAGAATCTAGTGGTATCTTTAAACGTGACAAGCTTTCTGTATTAGAACGGCCTTCACTTTTACCTACAACATGTGCTTCGCAACCCAATTCACGCATGTAATCGCCTAAGGTAACTTCGTCCACTTTTATTGGATCATCATTAGCCATCACCCCATGGCTAGTCATATAACGACCAGTATAAAAACTTGCCCTGCTAGGACCGCAGAGAGAGGCATTGCAATAACTGTTCTCAAACAACATTCCTCGACTAGCAAGTATATCAATATTTGGTGTTTTTAAACTGGGATGGCCGGTACAACCGAGATAGTCATGCCTTAGCTGGTCACACATAATAAATAAGATATTTTTAGTCATTCAATTAATGTAGATTAGTTAGTTTTCCTTCTGTATTGGCGCCATATTGACCAAAAATGAATTAATAGTGCTATCACAATTATCGCAAAAATTGTGCCTGATATGGGTCTATTTATATAGTCAAACAGAGTATCGATACGTGCCTGACTGGCACGAAACCTTTGTTCCATAATGGTGCCTAATACCATTCCAAGGACGATTGGCACAATAGGTAAATTAAGTCTCTTTAAAGCGTAACCAAATATACCAAAAACTGCACACATTATGCAATCAATCATAGAATTTCGTAGCGTATAAACACCAACAAAAGAGAGACCCAAAATTGAGACACCTAAAAAACGCTGTGGTATCTGAATTATTTTGAGTAGGTACTTTGTAGCAAAAAGCAAGAAAATCATCACAATAATATTAATTACAATTAAACTTTCATATAGTCCATACACAAAATCAAGATGTCTTACAAACAAATCTGGACCCGGAATGATGTTGTGAACATAAAAAACTGACAGCATCATTGCTGTTAAAGCTTCGCCAGGAATACCGAGTGCTAAAAGTGGAATCATGGCTGCAGCTGGAACGGCATTGTTGGCAGCTTCAGCGGCGATAATGCCTTCTGGAGCCCCTTTACCAAATCTCTCAGGTTTGTCAGAAATGCCTCTGGCTATATTGTAAGAAAAAAATTGTGCTAAGAACTCACCTACACCAGGAATAATTCCCATTATCACTCCCATCGCTGAGGAAATGAGCGCAACAGTTTTATATTTAATTAGATCGAAAAAGCCTTCACTTTTTTTACCTTTTAAACTAGGCATTGACACTCGTCTATCGTTACCAATAAGTAGTATGAAAGCTTGAGAAACTGCAAATAAACCGAGCAATACGGTAATTAAATCAAAACCTGATAAGAGCCACGATTGGTCAAAAGTAAATCGCTTTGAATATTTGACACTTTCCATTCCGATAGTACTTATAAACATTCCAAAGAAAACTAGCATTCCAGCTATTAAGGTTTGTTTTCTATGTGAAATAATAACCAATACCAATCCCAACAAGGCTGCCATCAGTATATCCCTAGAGCCAAATAGTGGGGCCACCTTGGCTATTAAAGATGTCATAAAAATGAGAGCTATGATTGAGAAAATACCGCCAGTAAATGAAGACCAATAAGCCAGAGTGATTGCTCGCCTTGCTTTATTGTCTTTCGTCATGCTGTAACCATCATAAGTAGTCAATGCATTGACAGGTGTACCAGGAGTATTAATCAAAATTGCAGGAATCGCACCACCATACATTGCAGAACCATAAATACCCAATAGCACAGTAATACCAATAATTGGGTCCATACTGTAGGTTGCAGGGAGCAAAATAGCAATCGCCACGGCTGGTCCGACGCCTGGAATCGCGCCTATAATCACTCCACCTATTGAACCAACTAATATAGCTACCCAGACATCCCATCGAAGGAATATGTCAAAACTTGAAAGAATTAATTCCATGAATTCTAATCAAAAATAAATCATAAAAAATGTTGCCCAGCCATCTGGAAGATAATCATAAATTGCACCACTGGCTATCTTCACTTGTAACAAAGATTTAAATACAATCACAATTCCAAATCCCGTTGCCAAACTAACCCAGAACATTAAAAGAGTTCGATAACCTGCCCTAATGGTTAGTAGCGAGAAAAACAATAAGGTTGAAAGTAAATAGCCTGCCAAAGGAACAGACCAAACATACAATACAAAATAAAAAACAAACTCTAAAGGCCTTAACCAGGATGATAATTCATTCAATTCACCCTGAACCTGGCCTAGTTGAATTTTATAGCTTCGCCAAATCTGAATACTATAAAGCAAACCAAAAAGAGCCATTCCGACTAAACAAAATGTGGGCCAAAGTCTTGGCTGTTTAACTAATGGGACGCCATCAAACCACTTTGTTTCAAAGGGAATTGATACCAGTAAAACCAGTACAATAAACAACATCAGCATTGCAAAGACTAAATCACCTGCTTGGTATTCTTCTCTACCCATAAAGACCTATAAAATTATGATTAGTTTATATTTTAAATAAAAAAAAGGAAGGTAAATGAACCTTCCTTTTCTTTGTAGTTTTATCTTTTCTAAAGACCGGCAATAGTAGCCATGGTCGCCCTGTCTTTATTGATTTGTGCAGTTGAAGCATCAGCATCCATCCAGTAGATTAATGCACCGCTGTTGGCCGCAACTTCTTGCGCCCTATCACTTAGCATTGATCTCTTGGCAACAGCAGTAATCTTATCTTTAACATCCTGTGGTGTGCCTGCTCCGACAAATAAGCCGTTCCATAAAAATATGTCTAACTCAGGTATCAATTCACCAATTGTTGGTGTGTTCGGTACCTTAGAAATACGCTCATTTGTTATAGAAACTAAAACTTTAACGTCATTTAAGCATGGCAGGATTAGCTGAATCGTTGTATTAATAACGTCTGCATCACCTGAAGCTAAAGTATTACAGTCCAACATATCAAAGGCAGCGTCCGAACCCCATTCGAAGCCCATTATCTTAGCTGCAGCTTTGGTCACCTGGGTTGGTGCCAGTGGGTCACCAAAGTGACCTAGCGTTACTTTGTTACTTTTAGCATGATAAGCTAATTGATGTAGTGAACTATATGGAGCATCGCCTGCTACAGCTATCACAAATGGATAGGTTAGAAAAATCCCTAGAGGCTCAAAAGTTTCTTTAGTTAAACCCTCTATTCCAATTTCTGGTCCTACAACCGGTACACCGATTACAAATGAACCTACCATGGAACCATCAGGATCTGCCGCCGCTACTTCCATTGCACCTGGGAATGGACCACCGCCACCACCCGGTTTATTGACAACCGCTGCAGCAACACCATATTCAGCCTGAAAGTCTTCCGCAATCATCCTAGTTAAAACATCTTCAAGATCCCCAGGAGGCCATGGCACAACAAAAGTCACAGGTTTATCAGGATAGTCAGCCTGTGCAATTGGCATACCTACCAATAAAGTTGAGAGCGCAAATAGCACTCCAATAAAAATTTTATTCATCATTTATCTCCTTTTTTTAAGTTAATTTCATTATAAAAAAACGTCTCACAAATAATCCATAGATTACTTTTTTCACTCAATTAAGTCATATTAAAGAGACGTTCGTATACGAACAATCCAAATATAACATAATACTTTTCAATTATCAAGTTATTCAATTCAATTAAAACATAATACTTATCAATTATCAAGAACGTAATCTAACTCTCTCAGGGTCATAAACCGGAGTTGCCACGATTTCCGCCTGACCATCGCTTTCCATACTTAGATCTAGTCTATTACCCACTGACGAGTTTTCCCGATTGATTCGAGCTAATCCAAGAAATTGTCCGTCTAGGTAAGGCGAAGGAATTGCCATTGTAACTATACCTACCTTCTTGTTATTGTCCATTAATTCGACGCCATCGTATTCACCTTCCCCCGGCAATATAACACTAACAATATCTAATGAAGGGTTTTTCTGTGATTCGATTAGAGCATCCTTTCCATGAAAATTATCCTTGTTAAGATCAACTGACCAAGCCATTCGGCATTCGTAAGGGGTCATCGTATGATCATATTCGACTTCACCCATAATCAAGCCAGCTTCGATACGACACATCATTACGCAAGCAGCTCCAGCTGGTAATAAACCAAGTGGCTCTCCTACTTTAAAAAGAGCATCCCAGAATGCTTGCGCACTGTCGACAGGCAGCATGATTTCATAACCAAGTTCACCAGTGTAACCGATTCGGCTAATTTGAACTTTCATGCCGGCCATATCGACATCAGTAATGAAATGATACCAACGAAGCGCATCATTACTTATATCGCTACTTGTTAGTTTTTGTAATATTTCTCTGCTTAAAGGCCCTTGAACTGAGAGCTGAGCAAGTTCATCACGACGCTCACTAACGGTGACATTATTTGTACGATAATGATCCAGTAAATCACCAACTATTGGATTTGCTCCAATAATTCGAACAAGTTCGGGACCGTATACAAAAACCGTGCAATCATCGACCATTTTGCCTGCTTCACTAACGACGACACCGTAGGCAATAGTTCCCGGTTTCATCTCACTTATATCGCGCGAAAATATATTATTCACGGTTTGTATTGCTCCCGCGCCTTCTACGTCCCATTTGAGAAGCATAGAAAATTCAAACGCTGCAGCTTGATTCCGAACTGCTGCACATTCAACATTAGGATCACCCCAGGTTAATGGGACTGCATAACCGAATATATCAATCCATTCGACAACTCCATCAGGATAGGATGATGAAAATGGGGTTTGTTTTAATTCATCTGACATAGCAAATTCCTCTTAATGATATGGTTTAACCTTTATCACCTCAGCATCAAGCTGATAATCCTTTTCTGTCGCATTTATGAGACGACGTTCACGAATGAAAGGCTTATGTTGGTCGGGATTATCTGAATCAAATTCCCTTGCAAGACGAGTTCCAGAAAAAGTTGCCTGTGCAATTACGTTTGGCGTGTGAGCGTCACCGATTAAATGTATAGACTTAATTCCAGCATTGGACATTTCATCAGGCGACCCTTGTAGTTGATCATATAAATCGCAATTAGAAGTTCTGTGCGTGACTAACATAACACTATCGTATTCGACAGTCATTTCCTCACCTTTCCATATATCCACAAGAGTTGCATTTCCGTTTTCAACAGCTACTGCGACATGCTGATGAATCGTTGTAACACCGAGCTCAAGAAGTCGCATTAACATTCGTTGCTCTTCCAAAACCAGACGGAGGTAAGGGCCAACGGTTTCTCCATAGGTAGCGTATGTTACTTCATGGCCATTTTCTGCAATAAGTTCCGCCATAGCAGAACCCATATAATAAGGATCATTGTCGATTACTAATACTCGTTTTCCGAGTTTTTTCCCATGTACACAATACTGTTCTGGATTACAAATTTCTGGCTTTGAAGCGTCAGCACCAGCTATATAATCATGAAGTAGTGATGACATACCCGTTTCGTCCCAGTTAGAACCGGTTGCGAAAACAATGCGCTCAGCTCCACATTCAAGAACATCTTGATAATTAAGCCGATTATTTAAGATAATTTGTACATTGGTTTTTGTTCTAATTTGCGTTTCCCGCCAATCAATAACACGCTTCCAAGCCCCAAAATTAGGCAGTTTAGAAACCCAACGTAAATGACCACCTATTTCAGCTTCAGCTTCAATTAGATGGACAGTATTATAGCCACGAAGACCGAGAGTCATCGCACACTCAAGTCCAGCAGGGCCTGCCCCAACAACAACAATTGGTAGATCAGGATTTTTTGTTGGAATATATTTTTCAGGATGCCATCCCCTACGATATTCTTCACCAGAAGTTGGATTCTGAGTGCACCAAATCGGCGGCCCACCTTTTTCCCATCGAGAAACACAAATATTGCAACCAATACATTCTCGGATATCATTGTATCGACCTTCCTCTATTTTTTTTGGCAGAAATGGGTCGGCAATAGATGGACGAGCTGCCCCAATAATATCGCACTGACCTGAATTTATTGCTTTAATCATAACTTCCGGATCTGTAAAGCGACCAACATTTATAACTGGTTTTTTAGAGGCTTTTTTTGCATGTTGGGTATACTGGGCTTGATGATTTGAATCAAAGAACCGTGAAGATCCTGCATCCTCTCCCCAGTTTAGGGTGCCAATATTTATATCCCAATAATCAACCAGATCGTCCATTGCCTTGATGAAAGCTACGCCCTCATCTTCAGCTTTTGTTCCCAAATCTCCAAGACCAAAAGGTTCAGGCAAGGTATCAATTGGAAAACGTATTCCAATTGCACAGTCATCAATTTCTTCTCTCATCATCTCTAACAATTCTCGAGTAAAACGACATCGGTTTTCAAAGGAACCACCATATTCGTCAGTACGTTTGTTGTGAGAACGGTACAAGAAATGCTGAGGTATTGTCGCGAGACCAACGAAAAGAGTCAGCAAATCAAAACCTGCTGCCCTTGCTCTTAAAGCTCCATCCACATGTTCACGTTGTATTTGTCGAATTTCTTTAATTGTCATCGCCCTTGCACTTGCCATAGGTTCAAATTCATGTGGTATTTGTGAGGCTGCTCGAGCTGGTTCACGGGTTTCTGCATTGAAGCCAAAGGAAGTGGCATGAGTAAGCTCCACACCAGCAAGGCCACCATGAGCATGGATACTATCGCACATCAAGGATAAATTCCTAACGTCACCTTCATCAATAATTTTACTTCCAACCCATGGATGAATATCACTATCATGTGTTATAAAACAAACTTCCGTAAAAACTGCCCCCCAACCACCTTCAGCTTTCATTCCTCGAAAAGATGCCTGCATTCCTGGTTTATCTGATCCAGCTCCATTACAGTGAGGTACTTGCCAGAATCGGTTTTTAAGGGTTTTGGTCCAAGTTTGATTGGTTCAAAAAGAATATCGTGACGTTTTTCTCTAGCCATAATAGTATCTCATAAAAAAAATTTAAGTCATTTGACCGTCAATTGACGGTTTTATGTAGTAATATACTACTTGTTGAAATAAAAGTCAAAAAAAAATATTAGATGCTACGTACAATGACATTTTTGTAATTTGAATAAAATAAACTTATGACCAATCAACAATACGACTCACTGGAAAATATTTCGCCAAGGAAGTTAAAACGAAAAAGTTCGAAAAAACGCAACTTGGAGATACTGGAGGCGACAAGGGTGCTGCTTTCGGAAAAGGGCTATGATAAGCTTAGTTTGCGAAAGATAGCAGTCATCACAGGAATCCACTTAAAGACGCTTCAACACTACTTTCCTACCAAAGAGATCCTAATAAAGTCGACATTAGAATATGTGATTTCTTTGTATGACAAAAAAGTTCAGGAGATCTCAACACATTCGAGTGACCCTGAAAAAAACTTTAAAAACTACGTTAAATACTTAATTGAAGACACCAAAAATATTCAGACAGCTGGATTTTTCTATCAACTCTGGGCAATGTCATATGTTGATGAGAAGACTAATAATATAATGAATAAAATGTATCTTGACCACACAAATAATATTGAAAACTTAATAGAAACACTTAATCCAGATATGGGTAATCATATGCGAAAACATCGTGCCGTGATGATTGCAGCATTAATTGAAGGAATGATGTTATTTGTGGGTTATGGGAAAAAACGTCCTAAAAATACAGCTCATATAGAAAAAGAAATTGTTGCACTTTGCACTAATCTTGCTGTATCTAATGATTCGCTGTAATAACTTCAATATTCAACAACAAACTTTCTTAACGAGTTAATACGTCATTAAATTGATTATTTAAGCATATTATGATATTCTATAACTTGTTCGTATACGAACTATATTCGGATTGTTCATTTATAAACTTCATTAGATTAAATCAGAAAATGGAGTTCAAATAATTAAAAGGAGAAAATATGTTTATTATTAAAAAAATTTTACACATTGGTAAACTGATTTCATGCGTAGTATTGCTAACAACTTTATCGACCCCAACAATTGCTGGTGACGATATAGTAATAGGTGTTCCTACAAATTTATCAGGTCCAATAGGAGGTGCTGATCATATGGATTGGCAGAACGGTGTTAATCTAGCAGTTTCAGAGATTAATGCAGCCGGTGGTGTTAATGGAAGAGCATTACGTGTAGAAGTTGTGGACACTGACATCTTGACACCAGAGGGTACAGTTGCTGCTTTTCAAGCATTAATTGAAAAAGGTTCTCATGCAATTGCCTCTTCATTCGTTCTAATTCCTCAGGTTGCAATGGACGCTGCTGCCTCAAACGGAATTCCTTATATGCATGGTAATACCTCGATTGTTTCATTAGAAATGGTTCGCGATAATCCTGAAAAATATCGTAATATTTTTCAAATCGATGGAGCTGAAACTTGGTATGGTAGTGGATTAATTAATTATCTCAACACTATGCAATCTAAAACCGAATGGAATCCAATAAATAACCAGATTCATATTGTCCAAGGTCAAATTGCATACACTCAGACAATCTCAAAATCTGCCCAAGAAGCTATAGCAAACTCACCATATTGGGAGCTTGCTAAGATAACTGATATTGCATACCCTGTCGCAGATTGGTCTCCAATAGTTAACGACCTAAGTGATACTGGTGCAGGCGTTATATTAATTTCACATTGGGTAGCAGCAGAGCTTGCTAGTTTTGCCCAACAATATGCATACAACCCAGTACCAGGCGCCTTAGTTTACTTACAATATGGCCCTAGTCAACCAGAGTTTTTAGAACTTGCCGCTGGTGCCGCAGAAGGAATGATTTGGGGTACAGTTATAGGTAATCAAGGTGACGAGCAAGGAATGGCCTTTCGCAAATCCTATACTGATGCTTATGGTGAAAACATGGGTGTAGTGTACACAGGCAGTGGTTATGATACGATACAAATGTTGGCTAAAGTCTGGAGCAGCGTTCCTGCTGAAGACTTCGATGCAGTTGGTGATGCTATTCGTAACCTAACATATGATGGTGTATCGGGCACTTATACATTCAATAGAGCCACACAAGCTCCATTAGTTCATCCGTGGGAAACACCATCAAAATCTTTAGGTGTAACGCATTTAATCTTTCAAGTACAAGATAATCAACACAAGATTATTTTGCCACTGGATATGAGCGAAGCTACCTATAGACCGTAATACACAAAAAGAGCTAATATAACCCCACCTTTATTTATTATTGGTGGGGTTTTTTTTGATAATATGGTTATATTATGAGTGTGCTTAGTTGTGATAATATTTCCTTGAAACTGGGTGGCAGGGATATATTAAAAAATGTATCCCTGGACGTAGATAATGGTCAAGTGCTAGGCTTGGTTGGACCTAATGGTGCTGGAAAAACTTCTTTATTTGAAGTTTTATGTGGCAACTACATCCCTCATTCAGGATCAGTGTTACTTGATGGGCAGTCTCTTGATTCAAAATCATTCCATGATAGAGTTAAACTAGGATTAGCGCGAACCTATCAAACTCCAGTTGTCCCTAATTCTCTTAATCTTGAAGATGTATTTTTAGCCTCTCGAAATGCTTATAAACCGTACCTCTCTAGACATACCGCTGAGTGGGCCACTTCAATGGTTAATCTTGAAATTGAATGGAACACACCTACTGCTGCTTTAGATACATTTAATCGACGTAAATTGTTAATAGCGTGCTTATTAATGAGAAGACCGAAAATTTTATTAATGGATGAGCCTGCATCTGGCTTGATTAATACCGAGATAGATGAGTTAGACTTATTATTAAGAAAAATTGCTGATGAATTAGGTATAGCAATTTTATTAATTGAACATAGACTGGAATTAGTCTCAGCTATCGCAAATAAAGTCACTGTTCTTGACCTAGGTGAGATTATAGCTACAGATAATTCAGATAATATTTTTGAAAACCAAGCTGTACAGGAAGCTTATTTTGGAATTGATGGTAACAAAACATGAATAAGATTTTGGAAACAAAAAAACTTTCTGCCGGTTATGGAGCCCTTAGAGTTCTTCACGAGATAGATTTTAGTATAGCAGAGGGAGAGAGAATAGCTATCGTTGGCTTAAATGGACATGGCAAAACCACACTATTTCGTTCACTGACTCATTTGGTTGGTTGGCAACAGGGTTCAATTTTATTGAATGGTGAAGAAATTGGAGGTCGTCGTGCCTTAGGAGCAGGAAGAAAGACTCCTTCAATAATTCATGCAGGAATTGCAATGTCTCCTCAAGGAGATGCGATTTTTCCAGGTCTAACGGTTGATCAACATTTAGACTGTGGAGCTTATAAAAAAGAATCTTGGAAAAATAGAGAGTCAAAGAAACAACAAATTTATGAAATTTTTCCACCCCTGTTAGATCTAAAAAAATCTTTGGTTGGAAAAATCTCAGGGGGTGAAAGGCGAATGTTATCAATTGGAAGAATGTTAATGGAAGAAGCCAAGCTTTACTTGATTGATGAGCCATCCCTTGGTCTTGCTCCGAAAATATCTGAAAGCGTAATTAAAGCCTTACTTATGGTAGATATTAAAAATAGCGCAATGATTATAGCTGAGCAAAATGTTAGCTTACTTAAAGGAAAAGTTGATCGCATGGTTGGAATGCATGCAGGTCGTTTACGTGGTGATGTGGGTCATATATCTCTTGGTTAGTTATGGATATTAGTTTAATAATTTATGCATTAAATTTAGCAGCTATATATAGCTTAATGGCAATTGGAATTTCTTTGCTTTGGTCTAGTGTAGGAATGATAAATATGGCTCATGGGGCTACCTTTGTCGTGTCTGGTTATTCAACTTTACTAGCCTCTAGTTGGATAGTGCCAATTATTAAAGCAAGCCTTGCAGGTACAGCCTTTTATACTCCAGTTCTAGTCTTATCTATGACTACAGTAGCACTTCTTTCTGGCGCTATTTTTGGAGCAATTATTTATTTAATTGCCTTTTTACCGCTCCATGATAAACCTAATTTTGCTATCAGAAGTTTAATTGCAACGCTTGCAATTAATATTGCCACTGTGCAATTGCTTTTGTGGTGGTTTGGCCCTAGACAAAAAGCTCTTCCTAAATTATTTGGTTTTGGTCGTATAGATTTTCTTGAATTTTCAATAAGATATGATCAAGCAGCTACAATTGTTGGAACATTATTATTGGTAGGTTCTATGCTGCTATGGTTTCGCAATAGTCGCTTAGGTCTTGAAATAAGAGCTATGATGCAAAACCCTGAAGGTGCAGCCTTATCTGGTATATCTATACGAAAGAAAGCTCTTCCAGTCATGATGTTGACTGGAAGTTTAGCAGGAATGGCGGCTATTCTTCTTTCTCAAACTAGTTTCTTAAGTCCTACTGCTGGAGCCTTGCCTCTGATAAAGGGCTTGACAATTGCTTTACTTGGTGGTTTAGGTTCTATCGGAGGTGCAATGCTAGGAGCTCTTCTTATTGGCATTCTTGAAGTAATAACTGGAGAAATTCCCTTTCTCGGCCAAAGATATGTATTACTTGTACAGTTTATTTTTATTGTGACGGTATTAGTAATTCGTCCTAGAGGTTTAGGTGGTCTTTTAGATGAAACACGAAAATGAATAATTTTAAATTAAATACTGATAAACAAATTTCTTTTCACTCTGTAGGTCAGACAAGTAAGGAATATAAAATTCATCCAAAAACTGGCTCTGTTTGGAATAAATTTCGTCTTCCAATGAGTCGACGACACTGGTTAAAATGGCGTACTCACTATAACAAAAAAAATCTTACAAAAGCACGAAGACTAGAAGATAAACGCCCATTGTGGTGGTTCTTATGCCTTATACCGCTAGGGTTTAGTCTACCTTGGTTGTCAAATTTTGCTTTGAGTGCTGTTGCAATTTTTTGTATTTATGCCTCTATCAATCTTCTTTGGTCACTAACTTTAGGAACTGCTGGCATATTCTCACTTGCAACTATGGCAGTGGTAGGTGTTTCTGGTTATGTAGCTGCAGCTGCAAACGTCTATTTAGGCATACCATGGCCTTTTATGTTTGCCATAGGCACTATTGCTGGGCTTATTTTTGGAGGATTTCTAGCTCTACCTTCCTCTCGTCTTGATGGCCTCTATTACGCACTTTTAACTCTTGGCTTAGCTGAAATTTGTCGCGTATTTATAAGTCAAATTCGTGCTTTGACACCAACAAATGGTAGTATAAATGGCGTCTCATCATTCATTCCAGAAGAGTGGTATCTACAACGGCCAGGATTATTATTGGGTGCTATTACGGCATTGGTTCTTTTATTGCTTTCTTTATTAATTTATCGTCTAGTTAATGGAGAGACGCTAGGTAGACAATTACAAGTAGCAAGAGAAGATGAAGAGTTTGCTGAAGCTATAGGCATTAATTATCGCTCTGCCAGAATAAAGGTATTTTTGATTTCATGCGCTGGTTTGGGCTTTATTGGTGCTTTTTATGCTATGTATTTTCGTTCTATTTCTGTTGGAGTCTTTTCATTAGACCAGCTTATGTTACTTTTCGCAATGATTGTGATTGGTGGAACTGAACGTGCTGAAGGCGCAGTGCTGGGAACCGCGATTGTGATTTTAATTGATCGTGGATTATTCGAATTAGGACCTATGCGCATCGTTATTATTGCTGTTGTGATGATTCTTGTTACGATCTATACTTCCAATGGAATAACAGGCATTCGACAGCAATTTAGAAATTTTCGAAATCGATTTCAAACACAAAAAAGATCTTTAATTACAACAAAAGGAGGTGAAGTTATGCCTGAAGAAGCTATAGATATTAATGACAAACAGCAAATATATTCTCGTCGCTTTGATTTTCGTTTACGAAACCATTTAAAAACTTTAGTGACGGACGATGTTATTGCAGAACACAAGGCCAAACCACTTGGACAACATTCTGATGCATTGTCTAGGTTATTAAATTATTTTAGACGAACGGACGTATTAGATAAATATGCAATAGAGCAAATTGGATCCTTAAAGGAGGCTAAATATAAAATACTAGCCTTTACAGGAATACCTGGAAAGCCTCCAAGAGTTGTTGATGAGCGAGTATATAATAATAAGAATGAAGCCTATCATGCGGTATTTTTAATGCGGATTAATGACCTCTTAGAAAGTTAGGAGTTTGTATGGGAAAAATAAGAATTAATGGATACTGTGACCCCTTAAATGTCAAGTCTGGCGATGAAATTGATTTTATGATTTCAGCGGAGAATACTGAAAAAGTCTCGTCTAAGATTGTAAGGCTAGTGCATGGCGATGAAAACCCTTTAGGGCCAGGATTTATTGAAAATGAATTAGACAGTAATTTTCCTAATAGCTTGAAAGTTGCTAGACAGTTTGCACAAAAAGGCGCATTCGCTAAAGTCAAGGATGATGATAAAGCTTTGTCGTTAAAAGATAGCTTTACTATCTATGCATTTGTTAATCCTAGTAAAGTCAATGGAAAACGTCAATCCATACTTGGTAAATGGAATATTCATAACAACCAGGGTTACGGTTTAGGAATAAACCCAGATGGTCATTTCGAATTTTGGATGGGTAATGGTTCTAGTATTGATAAGGTAACTTCTGAAGTTTCAATTGTTGAAAAAACTTGGTATTTTCTATGTGTTACATACAATCATAAAAGTAATAATGTTTGCTTGATTCAAAAAGGCAAGGTAAATAGATACAACTCTCATATCGGGCCAGTAGTTCCATATGATTATGATTCACATATTTGTGAAACATTTAGACTTAACATTAATCAATGTGAAGCTGATTCTGATTTTATATGGGCAGGTGCGACAGACTACAATGAAGCTCGTAAATTTTTTGTCAGCAATCTGTATAACGGAAAAATAGACCGCTCTGGTGTATACAAGACTGAATTAACTAAAGATCAAATAAATCTTTTATTAGAAGGAAAATCATTTGACGATAAAAATTTATTGGCTTGTTGGGATACTTCCTTAGGTTATACGGAAGAAGGTATTGGCGATATTATAATAGATACAGGGCCCTATTCATTAGATGCAGTAGGTATAAACCGTCCAGTTAGAGGAATGACTGGTTGGAATTGGTCTGGAAAAGATGATTGCTTTAGATTGGCTCCAGAACAATATGGAGGCATTGTTTTTCATGATGATGTGCTTATTGATTGCAATTGGATTTCCGATAGTAAATGGAAAATTCCCAATAACCTTCCAAGTGGTGTCTATGCATTACGTTTAAATTGCCAAGACGTGGAAGAACATATTCCTTTTTTTGTAGCTCCAAAAAAACCTAAAACCAAAATAGCTGTACTCTTACCTACATTTACTTATCTTGCTTATGCTAATGAACATTTAGTTTTTAAAGCTCCAATTGTTCAAGCTATAACTGCTCATACACCAATATTGATGCCCTCTGATCTAGAAATGCATAAACTAGATGAGTTTGGTCTTTCGACCTATGATCACCATTCTGATGATTCAGGTTGCTGTTATTCAAGTTGGAGACGACCAATTGCAAATATGCGACCTAAACATAGACTTTCGGCCATGGGATTTCCATGGGGCTTAGCAGCAGATCTTTCTTTATTATGGTGGTTAGAAAATGAAGGTTATGATTTTGAAGTAATTACAGATCACGACTTACATAAAGATGGACTATCTTTATTAAAATCTTTTAAAGTTGTAATTAATGGCACCCATCCAGAATATTATTCTGAAAAAATGTTAGATGCTACGGAAGATTATTTGAGTTCCGGTGGACGACTTATTTACCCTGGAGGAAATGGATATTACTGGGTAACTGGAACTAGAGAGAATGAGCCACATTGTATAGAGGTTCGAAAATTAGATACAGGATCAAGAGCTTGGCAGGCTTATGCAGGTGAGGGTTACCTGACCTGCACGGGTGAGCGTTCCGGTTTATGGCGTTCTCGAGGTAGAGCTCCACAAAAAATAGTTGGTATTGGTTTTACTTCTGAAGGAATGGATGAAAGTCAACCTTTTGAAAGAATGCCAGACTCTTTTCATCGAAGAGCAAACTGGATATTTAAAGGAATTGGGGAAAATGAATTAATTGGAGATTTTGGTTTAGGGCTTGATGGTGCAGCAGGTATTGAGATTGATCGTTATGACCTAGCTTTAGGCACTCCACCACATGCATTATTATTAGCATCTTCACATGGCCATTCTGATAACTACCCTCTTGTTTCTGAAGAGATTACCTATGCTTTCCCTGGAAGAGGTGGCACTCAAGATTCTCAAGTTAGAGCTGACATTGTGTTCTTCAACACAGCCCATAATGGAGCATGTTTAAGTATAGGGTCAATTGCATGGAGCTCTGCATTGCCTATAAACAATGGTGATAACAATGTAGGACAATTAATGAGAAATGTTATTGAAGCCTTTAGTAGTGAAGGTGAATTACCAGGAAGTAAGTACGATGGAGATGAAAAACTTTGGCGCTAGTTAGCAATTATTATTGTTTGTCTCTATTTATAGAAAATCCTTGTTGTCTTCAAGAACGTGACGCTTAAAAACTTCACCGCGCTCATTAAAATCAACAAACATATCAAAACTTGCACAACCAGGTGAAAGCAATATTGCCCCTTCCTTGGCAATAGCTTTTGAAGAGATGACTGCTTGTTTCATTGATTCAACAATACTTACAGGACAACCATTAATCTGCTGAGAAAATAATGTTGCAGACTCTCCAATCAAAATGACAGCATCAATCTTTTCACTTACTAACTGAAAAAGTTTTGAGTAGTCTTCTTTTTTAGCAATTCCGCCAGCAATTAAAACTATCGATTTATATCTATCTGAAAGAGCCTCAATAGCTGTGATGGTAGAAATTGCATTGGTAGATTTGGAGTTATTGAAGTAATCCACTCCATTAAGATTTGCAACCCATTCCAATCTGTGTGGCAACCCTGTAAAGGACTTTGCGACCTGTATCATCTCCTCTACCGATAGCCCCGCTTGATGACCAAGCGTTAAGGCTGCAAGCACATTTTCAACATTGTGTCGCCCAACTACCATCAAGTCATTACTTGTCATTAGAATATCTTCACCCTGGTAAAGTGTATAGACACTACCAACTTTCTTGGCACTAAATTCACAACTTTGAGTAGCCTCTTCAATCGCGTAGAAACTATCGCCCTTGATACCTTTCAACAAGGATTCATTAAGGTTGACAACCGAATACTGGCAGTATTGATAAAGGTTTAACTTAGAGGCAATATAGATATCGTAATCTGGGTATCTATCCAGATGGTCCGGAGTGATATTGGTCACTACCCCAGTTAATAAATTAAGGCTGTTTGTATAATCCAGCTGGTAACTAGACAGTTCGACAACGTACAACTCAGCTTCGTCACTCAAACTCTCCATAACTGGTTTTCCAATGTTGCCGCAAATCACTGCGTTTTTCCCGCTACCTATGGCCATTTCCCCCAGTAATTGAGTCACTGTAGATTTACCATTAGAGCCGGTAATGCCAACAATTGGCGCCTTAGTATAGCGACCGAAAAGCTCAATATCGCTGACAACGGGGATTTTTTGTAATCGCGCCCAGCCAACAATTGATTCCGTTTCCGCAATTCCAGGACTGATGACAATTTCAGTGATATTGTCAAGTAGTGACTCTTTCCATTCACCAAGATGACAATCTGAGAGTAGATTTTC
>Ga0208895_1000504_pt1 | contig 17959 bp, 17 predicted proteins | sample ETNtaG_10_FD_185765 | JGI IMG/M metagenome (GOLD analysis project Ga0208895, IMG submission 185765) | Marine microbial and viral communities from oxygen minimum zone, Eastern Pacific Ocean - ETNP201302SV82 (SPAdes) (version 2) | ecosystem: Environmental > Aquatic > Marine > Oceanic ... | reverse complement strand
TAGAAACTGCAAAAGAGAGACTTAACCAGGTGATTCTGTCGATGGATGGCACACGAATTATCACGCAGGACGAAGTCTATTGGCATGTCGAATTCACCACACGCTGGCTGCGTTTTATAGACGATGTTGAGTTTTATTTTCCGGAATCCGAAGCATTGATTCATCTGCGTTCGGCATCCCGTTCAGGATATTGGGATTTGGGAGTAAACCGTAAACGGACTAAGGAAATCCATTCCAGGTTTGAAGAATTGGCAAAGGGGGACCGAACTTAACGCATTTTGTTCAGCAGATCTCCATCGGATTCTTTGTAATAGTCCTGGTTACGCTGCAGTGTGCCTTCTAGAGCAGCAGAAGCATCTGGACCTGGGGCATAAATTTGCTGCTGAGCTTTTTCTGTTTTGTTCCAGTTGCACGCACTCAGCATCATCATCGCTGCTCCAAAAAGCAGACTCATTGTCAGATTGATCTTCATTCAGTTTTCCTGTATTTTTATGTGCTCAATGTCATTATCTGCAACTACTTTAAAAAACTCTTTATACTGTCGCAAGCTATTTGTCACAATTAGTTCCGGAGACATGTGAAAACTATTGTCATAGTTAATCCTCAGGCAGGAAACGGGAGAACTGAGAAGATTTGGCCAAACATTGAATCGGCTTTGGAAAAAAGCATTGGTTCATTTGAGGTATTGCAGACAACTTGTCGGGGCGATGCCACGGATTTAAGCCGCAGAATTTTAAAAGAAGATGCTGCAAGAATAGTGGCGGTTGGTGGAGATGGTCACCTCAATGAAGTGCTGAATGGATTTATTGAGAACGATCTTCCGGTAAATGCGGAATCAAGATTGAGTTTTGTGATGACCGGAACAGGATGTGATTTTCAGCGTTCGCTGGGCATTTCCGGCAAGTGGCAGGCTGCTGTAGCAGAGCTGAAAGATGCAAAAGTGCGCAAAATTGATGTCGGAAAAGTCACCTACACTGTAGCAGATAAGGCGCAGAAAATCCGCTATTTTGACAACATCGCAAGTTTCGGTCTCAGCGGAGCAGTAGATCATTGCCTTGAACACTCAAGACTGCGAGACTATTTGGGCGGATCACCGCTCTTTTTGTGGGCCACCATCAAAACCGTTTTCACTCACCCAAACCAGGGTATCCGTTTTCGTATTGACGATGGCCCGGAAGAGGAAATTTGCTCAAGACTCGGCTTATTGGCCAACGGACGTTATTTTGGCGGAGCAATGCATGCCGCTCCGGAAGCAGAACTGGACGACGGGTTGCTCGATTTGTTAATGCTGAAAGAAATTTCTGTGGCAAAATTTCTGTGGCATCTGCCAAAAATATACAAAGGGACACATTTGAAGATTCCGGAAATATTTTTTCAAAAAGTTCGTAAATTCACTGCTGAAAGTTCTGAACAGGTTATTCTCGATATCGACGGTGAGTCTCCGGGATATTTGGCTGCAACTTTTGAAGTCCTGCCGAAGATTTTGAATCTGCAAATATGAGAAGAGCCGATGTGTCTCAAAGTCAAGGACTGTTTCTCTAATGTGTTAAGTTGCGCTTTTGTTTCTCTTTATTTGAATTAATGATTCGGCCTTTTTGACAACTATGAATTCTTCATTACACATTTGATTGCTTCAACTTCTTCATTAGTGGAAACTGACATTTTTTTGTTTTATTCGGGACAGCAATTCTATCAAATCTGATTTGGATAATATAAATATTATTCTCTTTCATCAATGCTTTGCTTTCCTATTACGTATCAAAAGAAATATTATCTGAATCTTTTTCTTCCTAAAGTGATGATAATTTCGAATGACTAACAAATTTCCATTAGAACATTAGGCTTCCAGCTTCTCAAATAATGTTCATAGGAAATCAGGCTTTGTTATCAAAGTGGAATATCAAGAAACGCAACAAACGAGACCAGGCCAATCAGAGTAACAAATATTGCTCCGGTATAATTCATTATTGACCGAAAAATATTAACACTATTGCTTCCACCAGACTTTTCAAGTATCCGTGTGACTGTCTGTCTTGCAATGATAGCACTTACTCCCATTACGGAAATGCTCAATCCAATTCCCACAGACATTGAAGCAACTAAGATAAACCCAGGATAAATCATATCGTTAGCAACAGCATAAAGCATAACAAGAACTGCGCCGGGGCAAGGTACCATGCCCGCAGCCAAGGCCAAGATTCCACCTTCAGTACTACCACCATGGCTATGGCTATGTCCGTGACTGTGTCCATGTCCATGACTGTGTCCATGACTGTGTCCATGCTCAATGTCAGCAGAAGGATTACGTGAAATTTTCACTGCCTGATAAAGCATATATAGGCCGATTCCAACTATAATTAAGAAACTTCCTGCACGCACGCCGGGGACATCAGTAAGACCAATACCAAATCCGGCTTTCAATACGACATCAGCAAGCCAGACGATTATAATTGCAGCAATGACGTGTACTATTGACATTTGAGCTGCCAGTAACAACCCCTGCCTAACACGGACCTCCCGCCCTAGGAAGTAAGAAACTATAATGAATTTACCGTGTCCGGGGCCAAAGGCGTGGACCATACCATATACAAAAGCGACGGCCAAGCCCAAGAAGAAGGCACCCAGATCCTCACCCTTTTCAATGGCTTTCATATGTGTAGCAACCTCAGCATTCGCACGACGTTGAAAGTTTATCAGGTACTCAGTGAACTGTGTGTACAGGCTCACATCTTCTTCTTCAACGAATTCAACTACAGGCACTGTGACAGTTGTTTGTGCCTGTCCATTGACTGCAGTAAATGCTCCTAACAAGAATAAAATATTAGCCAGTAACATGCCCAGAATTAAAACAGGTATTCTTTGCTGAAAGGATTTAAATTTGTGCATGTATTATTCTCCACATTTTAATGTTACAGGTTGGGGGTGATAGGATTGAACCCCTTTGCCTCTTTTTATTTGAAACTTGCAGTTGGGCCTCATCAGGCCTTTAACCAACAGGAAGTTTTTTTTAAAAAACCTAAAGTCCATTACTAATTTGTTGTCATACAAACTGGTAATTATCGGCCCGTCATTTGGGTTAGCAGATGGCATCAAGGGAACGGTAAATTCATATATAAGTTTTTTTGTCTCGATTCTTGCGTCAAAGTTTTTTGCCATGAGGTTTTTGAGTTTCTTTCCGTCCGCCCAAATATGAACATGATAACCGAACCGAGATAGCGGATCGAATGCTTCTCTTCGCAGAAGTGTTAACTCCTCTGATCCAAACACTCCATTCTTGTCTCTGTCATAGGTTTGAATAGTTCTGGAACTGAAATAATCGTCGAAACTCCATAGGTAGGTGAGTTCGGTGACCAGATGCTCTTCAAACTGGTAAGTAATTCCAGCCTTGACCCAAACATCAGGATTGGCGAAAATGTGCCCTTTCCCGCTCAAGCTAAACGAAACAAGCACTATAAGCAGGGCTTTGATTTTGTTAAACATATAACAGTATTTAAATACTTAGTGCAGGTATCCAGTTGACATTAAACATAACATGTTATACTAACCAATTACACTTAGTTTTCTGATGCATAAAGTTAAATAATATTAGAAGCTGATATTAATCTCGTTATTATTACGCTCCATTATAAGAAATTATTTTAAGTTCTTTCAAAGACATGGAATCAAATCTCATAGCTGGCATTAATGTGTTTTCCGAGAAAAAATCACGTTTATAAAGTGCATTAAACAGAATTATCCCAGCCTCATGTAACTTTGCAGAACATCCAGTCAATCTCCCAAGCCATACAGTAGGAACAAGGCCATACGGGACATCCTCAAGGACATAACGAGTGTCCAAAGTCGTTGGTCCAGTTCCTTTGTGGCCATTTTCTACCATTGATTTGCTCATCTCATATACACTGCCCAGTGGGACGTGAAAGGAAAGACTGAAATGCTCAAAAATGTCACGAACTTTGAGATCTAAAGCTACTGCAATCTCTAAACGCTCTCTGTCAAGCTTTTCAAGTAAGCGGCCAACTGATGGCGTTATGTTTAATGCTTGGTCCCAGACTTCGCCCTTTTCAATCCGGGTTAAATTGCAAAGTGCAATTCCCAAATGGTTTTGTGGATTAAGGTTGCTCAACGCTATCGCCAAAAGTCCATCCCGCTCTGTAAAACGATCACCAAATAAGTCTCGGCAAACCTCTAAACCTTCATCAATTCGTGACTGTGGTAACGTAGCAATATCAACTTGTTCTCGAATTGTACTGATGTTCACACTTGTGGCTCCCGTTTTTTTTCCTGACAGAATTGTAGTACCCCAGGCAATTACCAATGGGCTAACCTTGCGTTCAGCAAGTTTTTTTGACAAATAGAGTGCGCTAAAAGAAGCATGTGAAGATATCGCGATCACGTGTCGTGTCTCAATAAAAGGAAAAATGGCATCAATGACATCTTTATGGGCATAAGCGGGAACGGCGAACTTAATAATATCACTGCTTAGAACCAATTCTTTTGCAGATTTTACTACAGATGGATTAAATGTACCCTCCACCTTACCAAGGGCTATCAGTTGTTTGTTTTTCTCAAAGGGATGAGTTCCCTTTCCCGAAGGAGACCATAAAATAGGCTTGTGATTAAAACTGAGTAGCAAAGCTACACTGCCAAGTCCGATAGCTCCTGTGCCAATAATTCCTACTTTCATTATTATTCCTTATAACTAGATTTCTTCCATATACTGAATAGCATCATATTAATGACCATTTTAGAATTGAAGTAGAGAGGTGATGCACCAGAAACCTAATAGAATAAATACACTAGAAAAAAATTGATCATCATACTTGACATTAAGATATCCAAAGTCCATTCTAATGACATGTCAATTAAAATGTCAATAAGGGAAATATATTGTCTAAGGTGCTGGCAGTTTAACCACGGGAAATGAAATTGATTTTAATTTCCAATAAATATTTTTTTTCATTTAACTTACTATCTAAAAAATACAGATAAGGGATAATTACTGAGTTTGTATCTTATCATGTTAATTATTAAGACAAATTTCTGTTAATCTGAAAAAAAACGGATGAAAAATCCCGAACTACTTTCTATCCTGCAAGACAGTTTCATCGGGTATGATACGCACTATCCAACCATAGACGGTAAACGAGGATCGCGCGTATACCTTGATTCAGCAGCTTCAACACTAATGATGGAGCCGGCTTTTAACGTTGGTCATCAATTCCTGATGCATTACGCTAGTACCCATTCAGATTTGCACTATTCTGCAAAAGGTGCATCAAAGGCCTTTGAATGGGCACATAAACGCGTGCTTGAATTTGTCGGCGCCAGTGAAGAAAAGTATTGTGCTTTCTTTGCTGGAAACGGTGCCACTGCTGGCTTTAACCGTATGGCCACAAGTCTTTCTAAAATTCGCACAGAACGCGATCTGGTACTGGTTTCGGAAATGGAACACCATTCCAATGATTTACCTCATCGCGAACACAGTTCTCAAGTAATCCATATTCCATGTTTGGGTGAGTTTGAGTCCTACGGCGGCTTTAATATAGATTGCTTACAAGAAAGTATTCAAAAGCATGGTGAGAAGGTTAATTACGTTGCCGTTACTGGTGCCAGCAATGTAACAGGTGCTATTACTCCCTTGGAGGAAGTAGCGAAACTAGTACACTCTGTTGGAGCCTATATGATTGTCGATGCCTCACAAATGATTGCACATGCACCGGTGAGTATGGATGATGCCGATTTAGATATACTTGTATTTTCCGGACATAAGATTTATGCACCTGGTTCACCTGGTGTTGTAATTGCCAAAAAGACTCTATTGAACTCTATCACTCCCTCTGAACTCGGTGGGGGCATGGTTGACGATGTTAGTTTGGCAGAGTATGTACCTACCAACAATCTACCTGACCGAGAAGAGGCTGGTACACCAAATATTGTTGGCGCCATCACACTCGGAGCTGTACTGGATTTGTTGACGCGTGTAGGAATGGATACGATTCGTGAGAAAGAAATTCCTTTGATAGATTATGTCTGGAAAAGCCTGACACTTTTAAAGGAAGTTACTGTATATGGCCCAAACCCTGCGGAGGTTCCCCGAACTGGTACTATTTCCTTCAACATCAAGGGGCTTGACCACGGATTGACAGCTGCCGCACTTAATGATTATCACAATATTCAATTGCGGAATGGTTGTTTTTGTGCGCACCCATATGTGCGTGAATTATTAAAACGAGAACTATGGGAAATTGATCTAGATCCTGATGACCCTAATTTGGAGGCCCTAGTAGAACGAAAGCGTGGAATGGTACGTGCTAGCTTCGGCCTTTATACAACCATTGCAGATCTGAAAAAATTAATTACCGCAGTAAGTGATCTTGCTGACCGTCGAGAAGAAATTGTAGGACTGTATGAACCAGTAGGTACTAATGGTTACCGTCACAAGTACTTTGCGCCTGATGCTGAAGATATTTTCGATCCTGAAGCTGTGCTTGCGCAATCAATTGAATGGTCTCGATTGCAACAAGATGTTGAAGTGAATAAAACTACGAAAAAGTGCAAAAGTCCTTAGCACGGTAGTGATGCATATAAGACTTGAAGTTAGTTGATAATCTTGGTCGTTAACAACACGGTGAATACCGTAAAAAAAGTTGACGGCTCATTTCAGTATTTAAATTAATGAGGTTACATATGAATAGACGTGAGCGATTTTTTGGTGCTGTTGAAGGTGGAACCGTAGACCGTGTTCCTGTCACAGTATGGATGCATTTTGTTACTCCCTACCTTTCTGGTGAGGAGTCAGCGAGGCGTCATTGCCAATTTATTAAACATTATAACTGGGACTTAGCCAAGGCCGTTAGCGACTATCGATTCCCGTTACCTGAGTTAACAACAGGAATACGTACGATTGAAGATTTTGCGAGTATTAAAAAAGCACCCATGTCACACTCGACATATTCTGAGCAAATTAGTTTGCTTAAAGGAATGCGAAAGGAATTGGGGGACAACTGGCCTGTGATTGATACAACATTTGATCCAATTCAACAGCTTCTACGACCTGCCGGTTTTTCTGCGATACAGCTTATTCTTGACAATCCTGCCAGGGCTAGGCCGATGATCGAAGCTGCAACTGAAACTGTAATAGATTATGCTCGTGAACTGAAACAAATTGGTGTAGACGGTGTATTTTATTCTACAAGAGCAGCTGCAACGGAAACCAGTTCTCATGGATTTTCTCAAGAGGCCTTTGAAGAGCTCTTGCGTCCTTACGACATAGCCATTCTTGAAGAAATGAAAGGCATGGTTCGTATGCTTCATGCCTGCAAAAGCCACCTCGATTTGAAGCGCATCGAATCTTATCCACATGAGGTTCTAAGTTGGGCTGATAAGGATCCTACATGCCCGACTATGACGGATGTTCGCAGGATTTCTGACAAGTGCCTTATGGGGGGAATTAACCAGTCCAGCGTAATTGAACAAAGTGTTGATGAGATTCAACGGGATATCGATTCTGCAATTTCTGTTAACGAGGGCAAAAACTTTATCCTGAGCCCTGGTTGTACTATAGGTTCTAATGCACCGGGACATGTTTTTGATACAATCGCGAGTTTTACAAAGCTTGTTCGGGAGTAGTGAAATTTAAACATGGCAGTGTGGAAGATTCTCAGGACAAGATTTGAATGTTTTCAATGCTTGGATTTGTTGGCCTGAGTAAAAAATGGGTGCTCTTTGATACAGCGACTGCTGAGTGTGAATTAAAAAGTTACAATCTTCGACAGGCACTAGGAAAAAGCATAATTTGTTAAAATAAAAAGTAAAAAAAATGTCAGCGTATCAGTTTCTGGACTGGTTCAAGTATCTTATGCTTCCTTTTCCAAGCTATTTGAAAAAAATGGGATACGTAAGGGAAATGAAGGCTCTTGGAGCTCGACGGAACCGTTGTCAGACTGCTTGGCGCCCGCATATTGAGCGTACTCAGGCATTAATTATCAAGGCCGCCGAACAGTGCAATCAAAAACACAAGGCACTTATAGTTGGGTCAGGCTTGCTTTTTGACATTCCGTTGGAGAAATTGTGTAAGTTGTTTGACAATGTTGTTCTTGTGGATATTGTACACCTGTGGAAGGTGCACTTGCAGGCCAGCCACTATCCAAATGTTAGACTTGAATCACTAGATGTTACTGGTGTAGTCGAACGAAGCTTCAATTTAGATCTAAACCAGGGCCTAACAACGATTCAGCAATCACAGCTGGATTATTTTATTGGTGAAAAATTCGACTTAGCAGTATCTGTCAATATTTTGTCACAACTTCCGGTGTTGCCGATTGGATACTATTCACGCAGGTTTCGATCGGTGAAAGACGAGCAACTGGAGGCTTTTTCGCGGGCACTGCTGGAAAACCATCTTGACTGGATAAGTTCTTTTTCGGGGGTGGTGGGCCTGATAACGGATCTAGAGCGTTTGCAGTATAGAGGGAAAGAGTTGGTCAGGAGGGAATCATCTTTGTGGGGTATTACCTTGCCGCCAGGTTATAAGCAGTGGTTTTGGGATCTTGCACCCAGCCCCGAAATAGACTTTTGTATCGATATCCGTCACCTTGTAGCTGGCTATATTAACTTTCCAAAACAAGTCTGGCTAGAAAGGAATCGCAAACAATCTACCCGGAGTGGTGACAACAAATCTATAAAGCAACTTCGACAAGTTGATACTATTCAAGACTAAGATTTATGCCCACCACAGAAATCTGGTCAGTCGAGCCCATCATGAGTGCAGTCATCACTTTCTCCTGACCTTTTCGCAATGAAGTTTCGACTAATCTCCCTGCGCGCTCCCCATCACCGTTTATCAACGCATCGACAAACTCATCATGAAAGTGCAGGAAATCATGCCTACGATTCTGTTTGGCAAGCCCTAAATGTACGATACGCTCATGTTGTTCCATCAAACTACTAGCCAGAACAGCTAACCGCTGGTTTCCCGAAGACTCTGCAACATACTGATGAAACTTACGGTTGGCTCTCAAATAGCCTGCCATGTTTCTTCTTTTTCCGGTCTTGCATTTTGTGCGGACATCTTTATTCAATTCACGGATTTTTGTAACATTGACTTTACCTGCTGCAAGCCTAGCCACTGTTACCTCAATTAATAAGCGCAATTGAAATATTTCTTGAACATCGCTAAGCATTATTCTGGAAACCACTGAACCTTGACGGCCTCGTGATGCAATTAATCCTTCCTGCTTCAGCCTTATTAACGCGCTTCGAGTCGGTGCTTTACTCAATCCGTAACGCGCGATAATTGAACCTTCAGATACTTCCATCCCTGGCTGCAATACACACGATATAATGTCATCCTTGATCAGCTTATAGGCAAAATCGTTAAGATTATGTTTGGTGACCTTGTCTCCTCCTTTGTTCTGCATTCCTTATCTTGCTGGATTTCTATTGTTAGTTACAGTGAAGAATCAATTTTTATGCGTATTATAACAGAAAATATTTATACGCCATTATTCTTTTTCCATAAAAATTGTTAGAAGTGAGGTTTAGCGTAGTAACACTGACAAGAATGAAGATTCAAGTGTAAACCACAACTTGTCGTCGACAATGGAATCGGCCCTACTGCCATCCATAGATACCTTTAGTTCAATGATCTGATCATCACCAACAGCAAGTTGAAATGTAGTGTAACTACCTTTAAAAATCCGTTGGATAACACGCGCCTCAATACCCATATTTCCTCTGGGTTTTGTTGAGCTGCAGTGAATATTTTCAGGCCTGATTGAAACGCTTGCTTTTTGTCCGGCTTCCGGCTTACCGGACCAACACTCGCCACATAATTTGTGACCATGCCATTCAAAAAAAACCTGTTCGTTTTCTGTGTCTTTTATGACACAAGAGAGCATGTTTGTTTCACCAATAAATTCAGCAACAAAACAACTTTCAGGCTTGGAATATAATTCTTTAGGAGTCCCACTTTGCTCTAGTCTTCCTTCTTTCATAACCACAATACGATCAGATATTGTTAATGCTTCTTCCTGATCATGTGTTACAAAAACAAAAGTTTTACCTGTATGTTTTTGGATGTCCTTCAATTCAATTTGAACCTGCTTTCGCAGTTTTGCATCAAGTGCCCCAAGTGGTTCGTCAAGAAGCAACACCTTTGGGTCTGGCGCAAGCGATCGTGCTAATGCAACCCGCTGCCGCTGACCTCCGGAAAGTTCATCAGGCTTTCTATCTTTAAATCCTTCAAGCTGCATAAATTTGAGCAATTCCTCAACACGCTCAGCCGTTTCCGCTTTACTTTTGCCCTTCAACTCTAAGCCAAATGCAATGTTATTTCCTGCAGTCATGTGTGGAAATAGTGCATAATCCTGGAAAACCATATTCACATCGCGTAAGTTGGGGGGTGTCTTTGTTACATTCTCGCTGTCCAGAAAAACCTGTCCCTTAGTTGGTGATTCAAATCCTCCTAAAATACGAAGTGTTGTGGATTTTCCACAACCCGAAGGACCAAGAAGTGTGCAGAATTCACCAGGCTCAACGTTTAAGTCAAGATTATCTACGGCAACAGTAGATCCAAAATGTTTTGAAACATTGGCTAATTGTACACTTGCACTTGAGTTTTTCATTTTATGATTTATTTTTTCAATTGCGCCTTATGATTCGTTCAGCCATCAGGCCAAAAATAACTGTTATTAGTAGGGCTACCGCAGAAATAGCATTAATCATCGGAGACATTCCGGTTCTCAACTGTGAAAAAATATAAACTGGCAGTGTTGGCTCATAACCTCCAAGGAAAAACGAACGTACAAAATCATCAAAACTGATGAGCATACAAAAGATGCCAGCCCCAATTAATGCCGGTTTTAAATAGGGTAATGTCACCCTGTAAAAGGCAATTAAATTGTCAGCACCTAAGTCTTTTGCGGCATCGATATGACTATTTGGTTGTGTATTTAGCCTTGCGATGACTACCAGTACAACAAAGGGAACGTTGTGAATTGTGTGTGCGAGAATAATTGCAAGCGTACCAGGGCTTAAGTTAATTGTTTCAGCAAATATCCGCAGAGCGATAGCAGATATAATTCCTGGTATTACTGCTGGTAAACATACCAAAGCAAAGACGATCAGCTTACCTCTAAATTTTGTAGGCCCCAGCAAAATGGCAGCCCATGTTCCTATTATCAATGCAATTGCAGTTGAAGATAACGCAATTATCATTGAATATCCAAAGATAGAAAGTACCTCCATATCCTGAAATACTAACGTATACCAATTAAGAGTCCATGATCGTATTGGGAAACCTATAAACTTAGAATCCTTGAAGCCCATTAATACCATCATTGTCAAGGGTACAAACAGGTAGATGACAAATGCCCAATACAAAATTGACATTAAAATACGTGTGTTTCGCGTCATCGAAGAATACCCTTCCCGCCACGCCCCATGATTTTAAGGAAGGTTGCAGCTACCACTAGAGTTGAAATCAACATGATACTCGAAAATGCCGCACCTACAGGCCATCGGTCAGCTGCCACATTGAAGTGACCTGCAATGGTTTCGGAAAACATGGTACTGCTTGGGCCACCCAACATTACAGGAGCTGCATAAAAACCAGTTGAAATAAGAAAAACCAGTGTGCACCCTGAAGCAATTCCATCTTTTGAAAGAGGAAGAGTCACCCGCCAAAAACGTGTCCATGGTCCTGCTCCAAGATCAGCTGAAGCCTCAAGGAGGTTTTTTGGAATTTGTTCCAAGATTGAGTAAAGTGGTAATAGCATGTAGAGTGAAGTTAAGTAGATAATGCCAATCCCCAAGGAAAAATAAGTATACATAAAGGGTATGGGTCTCTCTATTAACCCAAAATATTGTAATATGAGATTAATCAGGCCTCTATTCCCTAGCAGAATCATAATTGCATAGGTACGAATAATTTCTCCAACCCAAAACGGTATCAACAAAATCAGTAAAAAAAGCAATTGTTTTGATTTTGGAAGGTGCTGTGCCAGATAATAGGCAATTGGATATGTAAGTATTAATGTTGAAATTGTCAGTATAATAGAGAAAACAATTGATCGGAGAAAAGGTATGGTATACACATTTAAGAGAAAAAACTCTTTCCAGTTATCTAGGGTATAGACAATTTCTCTCCCCTTAGAAAGCGGATAAGCTTCGTAAAAACTAATATCTAACATTTTGAGGAGGGGAGCAAAATTGGCGGCTAGTGCCCATAGAACAGGTAGGGCAGCCAATAATATAAACCGTTTTCTTTTAGTACCCAGTAAGAAAACGGAAACTGTACGATAACTTTGGTTTGATGATAGCCAACTCCAAAACCCCTTACTATCTCGGGCATTGATTCGAGAGTTACTTATAGGCATTCACAGAGAAATGATAAATGAGTAAGGCAGTGGTGGGGGCTTCATTGCAGAAGCCCCTATCAATTCGTGATGTTTACGCAGCTTTGATCAACTCAACCGCAGGATCGACTAGACTGTATTTCATCTTGTTAGCTTCGGCACGGAAAAATTGGAGCCCCGCTAATTCTTCTTCAGTAAAAGATGAAGTTCGTTTTTCTTGATCTGTAAGGTATTTTGCTGATCCTTTGAACGTTGATATATAACCGGAAGCTTTGGTCATATTGGCACCAATTTCTGGTCTAGCCAGAAGCGCATCTAAAAATTTGTATGCATTATCTGTATTTGGGCCGTTGTTAGCTATATTGTAGCAATATATGAAACCATAGCTTCCCTCTTTCGGGATGGTCATTTCTGCAGGGAATCCATCCATTATTAATTTTGAAATGGAACCTGACCATGCATGACACACTACCACATCCTGATTGATGAGCATCTGTTGTATCTCCGCACCAGAATCATAGTATTTACGGACTTTGTCTTTATGCTTAATCAAAAAATCACGTGCTTCATTAACAATTGCTGCAGCTTTAGCAGGATCATCCTTATAAGCGACCATGTTTCCATCATAACCAAGATAAAGCATGACAATTGACATCATATCCTGAAGAATTAACGCAGTCTGGCCTTTATACTTTTCGCCGAACATCACGTCCCAGCTTCTTGCTTCTTCCTTGCTAACAATTTCGCTGTTATAGCCCATTACTTCAGCACCAGAGAGTATTGGTACACCCCATTTTTCCCCATTAACAACAGACCAATCTGATTCGGAGTATATTTTATTGACTGTAGACCAGTTCTTCAGTCGATCCGTATCCAGAGGTGCAATTAATTCAGAATCAATGAACTGGCCGAAACGATGCCCTGCAACGGTACAAATATCTGCAGTAGGATTGTTTTTTTCAGCTGCTAATAGATTAAACTCTTTACCTTGATCATCAACAAGTCGAGTACGAATTCTGATGCCAGTTTCCTTTTCGAATTCTTTCTTAAAGTCTTTAGGGATGAAATTAGCATAAGTCCAAACGTTGACCGATGGTGATGCTGCACTCGCTGGAATCCAAATAGTCGGTGCTGCCAGAGCTGCTGAAGTAGCAACACCAGACTTAATTAGTCCACGACGGGTTATTTTATTGCTTTCCATAGTATTTCCTTAGTTAAATGATTAGTACTAATTAGTTTTCTGTTGAATTGCTCTTGCAACGCCCAATATTCAAGGCGCAGAAGAAGCCTTCCCCAGCATATACTCATCTGCTTAATTGCAAATGGGGGCTGCATCCTAAAAGCTAACTAATTATGAATGCCTCAAACTAGGAGTCTAATGTTAACACTTTGACATGTCAAGTACTTTATAATAAAAAATTAAACTGACATTTCAAACACTCAGGCATTTATTTTTAGGTCTGACATGTCAAAGACTAAAAACATCTTATTTATAGAACACCCATGCCACAGGCTAGTAAGCCTATATTATATAACTAACATGTCAAGCACTTTATGGAAAATACTTTTACCTAACATGTCAACAGCATCCTTCCATAACATATGAACACTTTATCAGGTTTCTCCCTTCGATCGAGATGACATTCAGCAGTCAATAATGTCAGTATATTATGGTAATCATTCATTTCTGGGTTCTAGCTTCTGCGGGAATGATAATCTCAAGAGAGCGTTTGCAGGCGCTTCAACAGAAGTTGATGTCGGGAATTGAATAGTGCTCTGAAGGTCAGGATAACAATTAAGATGGAGCCCAAAGCTGCTGCTGCTGCAAGGATAAAAACCACAATTATTTGATAACGAACGGCTTCTCCGGGACTAATTCCAGCCAAAATTTGACCTGTCATCATTCCGGGCAAACTTACAACTCCCATTACAAGCATGGAATTGAGTGTGGGGATCATACTTGTCCGCAGTGCATCGCGAATCAATTCATTTGCCGCTTCCCAGGAGGTTGCTCCCAGGCTGAGCAGCATCTCCACTTCTTTGCGTCGCACAGAAAGGCTGTCCAAAAAACGCTCCAGTCCAAGTGAAATTCCGTTTAGAGTATTTCCCAAAACCATGCCAAGAAGGGGAAATAGGTACTGAGGCGAGTACCAGGGATCAATTTGTAATATACCTGCTAGGGCAAAAAACATTACAAAAAAGGCCGCTCCAAGGATTGAAATGAAACTGTTTAAATAAATTACGGAAAATCGTTTTCGTGTACGTCCAACTGCAGTGATGGAAGCGATTGTTGCCATGAACAATGCAACTCCAAGAATCCAAAAAGGGTTGTTGAGCGCAAAAACCCAGTCCAATAAAAAGCCGACCAGCAGCAGTTGCCCCACCATTCTCAATGAAGCAATACTCCACTGCTTTGTCAGTCCAAGCTTCAAGATCAGTGACAAACCAATATTGACTGCCATCAAGACTGAGGCAATCAGCAACTGTCCGTTAGTGAGAAAAATATAATTAGTTTCCATTTTCTGATTCAAGGGAAAACATGTTGCGGCACATTCTTCGTAATTGATCCGGATTATGACTGACCCAAATCCAGGCTCGTTGAGGAGTGGTATTTGCTGAATCCGAATTGTTGACCGGAAGCTCATTTTGCCATTTTTCAAGCAGATTTTCAAAACGACCAGTCAGTTTTGCGTCCAGTGATGCAGTGGGTTCATCAAGTAAAAGCACCTGCGGTTCCAGTTGCAGTACCCGGAGTAGTGCTGTAATCTGGGCTTCTCCTCCGGAAAGGTCCTTTGCAGGCCGTTGCAAAAATTCAGAATAATCTCCAACTCCTGAAGAATTACCGGCTGCGGTCGGCAGCGAAAATTGTTCCAGCCACGCCAGAATTTGTTTTTGGTCGTAGCGGCGATGTTTATGTGCTTTTAACTGGAATGCACGCTTTAAATTTGTTTCAACGGTTTCGTCGAAAAACACAGGATTTTGAGGGATGAAGCTGACTTTGGTGCGGTATTGAGGCATTTCCCAGTCGTGCAGGGATTTACCGTGAAAATTAATTGTTCCGGTTTCACCGGAAGGTCCGGACTCAATAATATCTAGTCCGGCTAATGTTCGCAGCAAAAGACTTTTGCCGCTTCCAGTAGAGCCCGTCAAAGCAAGTTTATCTCCCGGAGCTAAATGCAGGTTGATCTCGCTCCAAATCCAGCTGCCTGAAATTTGACGGCTCAAGTTTTCGCATGAGAGGCCGGGAGAAGATTTTTGACTTGTTCTCATAGGAGGGATGTCCGTAGAATGCACAGTTTAGCCTTTATCTTTTCGATTACATTGACAGTCTTTATGTCAGACAATTATACACTTTTGCAACGGAAATACTGGATTTTCGATCTCGATGGTACTCTTACTGTAGCAGTACATGACTTCAATGCTATCCGAAATGAGTTAGGAATTCCAGCAGGACAGCCCATACTTAAAACTATAGAATCTCTTCCGGAAAATGAATCACTTGCTCTTCAGCAAAAGCTGCAGGATATTGAGGAAAATCTGGCTCGGAACGCCAAACCGGCACAAGGTGTAAAAAATTTACTGGAAGCACTCCATCGCAGGAATTATCATTTGGGCATTCTCACCTTAAACTCCAGGGAGAATACATGGCTCACGCTGGAGGTTCTCGATTTGGCAGATTATTTCAACGAAGATTCTGTTATTGGACGCTGGTGTGCAGAGCCGAAACCTTCCCCAAAGGGGATTCACAGGCTGCTGAATCACTGGAAGGTTGATGCAAATGAGGTGATAATCGTGGGAGACTATCTTTATGACCTGCAAGTAGGACGTGCTGCGGAAATAGGCACGATTCATGTTGATCCGAAAGGAGAATTCTCCTGGCCGGAACTGGCGGATATTCAGGTAAATTCTTTAGCTGAACTTGCCGATTTATTAGCTGAACAGAGCTGACTAAGTTCTGGGAACCGGAACTTGATCAGTAATAGTGCGGGTTTATGATTCTGTTTTTTTATCCTGGGCTTTCTGCTCTTCCGGCGCTGGATCTTTTTCTTTTTTTCCAGCCATCTGTGAGACAAAAATGCTGATTTCGTATAGAATAATAAGAGGTCCGGCCATCAATGTTTGTGTAAACACATCCGGAGGAGTCAGGATTGCGGCACCGATAAAAATAACGACCAGCGAATATTTACGGTTTTTCCGTAGCCAGGCTGCATTGATGAGTCCAAGTCTGGTGAGAATGAATGAGACTGTCGGCAGTTCAAAAACCAGTCCGAATGCGAATAACAGGTGAATTGTCAGCGACAGATAACTGGCCATACTCAAGGATGGCAAAGTGAATTTATTTTCAAATCCCAAAAAGAAATCATAACCAAAGGGAATCACGACAAAATAACCGAAAAGACCTCCGCCGACAAAAAGTGGATATGAAAGTAAAATAAAGGGCCAGACTGCTTTGCGTTCTTTTGAAAAAAGTGCCGGCCGAACAAACAACCAGATTTGACCCAGCAGGTAGGGGAATGATAAAAAAATGGCTGCATAAAGCCCTATCCGCAGATATGTGAAGAACGGTTCTGTTAATTCGAGAAAGACCAGCGGGACGTTGCGTGCATCTAATGGTGCGCGAAAGGCTGAAAGAATTGGTTGATCCAGTTCCATTTCTACAACGGTTGCACCAACGAAAACAACCAGGATTACAATAATTATACGAACAAGACGCTTGCGAAGTTCACCAAGATGAGAGGTTAAAGGCATAGGGACATCATCCGAATTTTCATTTTGATCCGGATCTTTTTTTTGTTCAGACTTGGTTTTGCTCATTATTAAAGGCCACAAAAATATGGTAAATAATTATAATTTAAGTTAAATACAAACAGACATTCGAGCCTAAGTTTTTCAGCTATTTATTTATAGCTCCTGATTAACGACTGAACGTCAACCATAACTTGTACCATAAACTGATTTTATTTGCACGACAAACAAATGATTAATTGCCAAAATGAGATGCATTATGGAGTGTTGATGAAAAACCTTTTTGTCTTTATCCGGGAAATAATATCGGAAAAAAACTGCAGTTTTGTTTTTATCATTTTACTGCTCTGTTTGTCTTCCTCTGCGGCGGCAAAGGAGGAAGACTCTGAAAAACTTAAAAAAGATTATTTTCTCTCGCAAAGTCTGAACCTAGGAAAGAAACCGGTTCAGTCTGCTGTTTTCTCACCAAATGACCAGCAGGCCGTCATCTTATCCGGAAGTTCTTCTCTGGAAATATTCAGAATTCAAAATGGAAAAAGACTGAGGGTAATTTCCAGTCATGAACATAAGGCCATTTCACTTGTCCTGCATGCCGGAGGAAAGTTGGCGGTGACCGGAGGGCAGGATGACACGGTTAGAATTTGGAGTACTGACCAGGCCACGGCGCAGGCAGTTATGCGGGGTCATATGAGCGCTGTTTCCGTACTTGCACTTAATGCCGGAGGAGAGATTTTGGCTTCCGGAAGTCTTGACGGAACAGTTATCTTGTGGAACATGAAAGAACATGAATTACTAAAATCTACCAAGGTTATTAGCAGCAGCAGCATTAAAAGTCTGGCTTTCCATCCGAATGGCAG